>Ga0222650_1000600_pt1 | contig 26231 bp, 20 predicted proteins | sample AntAcemetagen367_FD_179820 | JGI IMG/M metagenome (GOLD analysis project Ga0222650, IMG submission 179820) | Saline water microbial communities from Ace Lake, Antarctica - #367 | ecosystem: Environmental > Aquatic > Non-marine Saline and Alkaline > Saline | place: Antarctica: Ace Lake... | reverse complement strand
AACCGCGAACGGCTTTGGCGATATGAATGGGTGGCTTGGCCCCGCCGAGTTCGGCGCAGCGTTTTCGAAGATCCTGGGTTTTTCGAGCATCACGGAAGATGAGGGCAGCCAGTTCGCGCTTCAGGTTCCATGGTTTGATCGCGGGTAGAATTCCGGCCTCAACCCGAAACAGTTCCGTCGCAAATTCCGCGATGGCTCGGAGGAAGTCCGCGCGATTTTTGGGAGTGAGGAAGTCCGCATTCGGCTTTGAAGGTTTTGAGGTAGGGAGACTATTCATCAACCATCAATGAGGGTTCTCTTCCAGGGTGAAAAATCAATTTCTTTGATCAATGTGTGGTAGTTTTTGCCAAATTGCGGTTTCGGGGGGGAGGAGTTTTCTGCGAGCGGGGAAAGTCCCATCAAATACGACCACAAGGTGGAGACCGTCGCTTACGCCGACATCCCAAGCGCAATTGACTTGGGCGAAGGCGAGTTTGCCGCATAGTCTTCGGATGGTGGAATTGCTTTTGCATGGGATCGGCACTTTTGCGCCGGGCGCACAGATTGGCCCTGCGAGGTGGCCTCATGGCGATCTCATTGTCGTTAAGGAGGGGGACGTGGTTTTCACTTCGGGAGGGAGCGACTTTGCATGTGAGGGAGGGGACGCGTTTTATGTTCCCCCAGGGCGGTCCTTTCAAGGGATCTCCGGAAGCGAGGGAGCCACGATCTGGGTGCAGCATTTTGTGGTCGGAGAACAAGGGGTCCCTGGTGGGATTTCTGTCCCCACGACTCCCGCTCGCTGGGGTGCGGTGGGACAGTGGGAGTGGCCCCGCCTGCTGATGCGGAGATTGTCCCGGCTGCAGAAGACTCCGGAACTGGCGAAGACGGATCTCGCAGGAGGACTTCTTCTCGCCCTTTTGCTTGATGAATTTGGAACCAGCGGAGACCTCACGAAATGCAAAATGACAGGATCGGAACGAACGATCCAACGCGTGATCGATTGGATTGAACATCATCCTTTTCCGCTTCCTGCGGTGAAAGACATTGCCAATCTTTCCGGATGGTCCCTGAGCTATTTGAGAGAGCGATTCCGGGAGTTTAGCGGGCGGCCATTAGGAGAATTTCTCAAGCAACACCGGATGGAAGAGGCGGCGAGACTTTTGGTTGAAACTCGAAAGCCGATCAAAGAAATTGCCTTTCACGCCGGTTATGCGGATGTGGCTGCGTTTACCCGAGCCTTTTTGAATCGGTATAAGGTTGCCCCGGGTCAGTACCGGAATCGGCGGACATTGATGATCTATCGAAATGCGTCCCGCCATGTTCCAGCATCCTGACCGTGACCACCCCGGATTCTCTTGATCGATTGCCTTTGGGCCCATTCTTCTAGCCGCCGATTTTTACTTTTTCCATGGCGCTCGCCATCTGATGCCAGTCCGGCTGTTCCAAGCGCACTTCCGCAGCGGGAACAATGGTGGCGACGTTTTCCAGATTTTTGATGCCGACAATGGTACTGGTCACGGCCGGATGAGTGAGCAACCAGGCGATGGAAAGCTGGGGAATGGTCAGCCCGTATTTTTCTGCCATGGGTTTCAATCCCTGCAGTCCTTCGAGGATGCGTTGAAAGGGTTTGCCGGAGAAATATTTTTGGTCGGCCCGGTGATCGGCAAAGATGTGGTCCGGTGCGTATTTTCCACTAAGCAAACCGCGATAGAGCGGAGAATAGGGGATGACGCCGATCTGTTGTTCCAGACAAAAAGGCAATTCCTCGGCTTCGATTTCCCGGAACAATAAATTGTAGTGCGGTTGCAGAGACTCGAGAGGAAAATATTTTAGCAACATGGCCATTTGCGCACGGTTCCAATTGGAGACGCCAAACCAACGCACCTTGCCTTCCTGCCGGAGTTTGCTGAAGGCTGCGGCCACTTCTTCTGGGCGGATGAGAGCATCCCAGGCATGAATTTGGTAGAGGTCAATGTGATCGGTTTGCAGGCGCTGTAAGGAGGCTTCGCAAGCCTCCAGGATGTGGTCATGACGCGTATCCGGAAAGCGATTTTTCGGATCGCTGAAATTCCAGTAGAATTTTGTCGCAATCAAGTATTTGTCCCGCAAGTGATGTTTGGCGAGGACCTCGCCTAGGCGGCGTTCCGCAAAACCCTCGCCATAGGCATCGGCCGTATCCATGAAATTCACGCCAAGGTCTGGCGCGGCCACGACGGCCTCTTCCCAGGCGTCTTGATCGATCGCACCCCAAAAGCCAGGTGATTGCTGCCAGCATCCAAAGCAAATCCGGGAGACAATCAGATCGGTTTTTCCCAATTGTTGATATTGCATCCTCTTGATGCCTATGTTTGGACGAAGAGGGGTTCAAGTGCAAAGAAGCGGGCGTTGTCCTCCGAGGCCTCCTGAAAAGCTTGGGCTGGCCCTTCTTCCAGATCGCGGCTACGCGTGGGCAGGGTCGCGAGGATGGCAGCGAGCACGGCCTCGACGTGTTGGCTCAAGTCTTCGGCGAAAATCGGAGCTGACGGAAATATCCGGTGCCAACAGGACGGCACAAGCAGCAGAGAACACCTCCCACGTGCGGCATCCCGGTTTCGGGGGGTGGGCGGACAAGCGGAAGAAGGTTTCCAGCAGCGACCATTCGGTCGAGTTCCGGGAATCAGTTGGCCTTCAGAATCCAAAAATCCCGCCGCGCCGGAGGATTCACCCTGCGGCCGCGACGACCTGGGCCTGAGATTCTTGGATAAAATTCCGCAAAGTGCTGTGTTCGGGCCGGGTCAGGTCAGGGTCGGCGTGGAAGATCTCCGCCACCTCGGTGATCGCCTCGCGCATGACTTCGGCGTCGGCGAAAAGATCTCCCAATTTGAGCGGAGGGAGGCCGGTTTGGGCGGTGCCGAGGAGATCGCCTGGGCCCCTGAGATGCAGGTCAGCTTCGGCGATTTGAAAGCCGTCGGTGGTTTTCTCCAAAATGGTCAGTTTCTCTCGGGCTGAATCTTCCGCTTTGGGGTCGTGGAGGAGGATGCAGTACGATTTGTGGGAGCCTCGGCCGATCCGACCCCGGAGTTGGTGGAGCTGGGCGAGGCCAAAGCGCTCCGCATTCTCCACGATCATGAAATTGGCGTTGGGGACATCCACGCCGACTTCGATGACCGTCGTGGCGACGAGCGCGGCGAGTTGGCCGTCGCGGAAGTCCTTCATGATCGCCTCTTTTTCGTCCGCGCCGAGTCGGCCATGGATGAGTCCAATAGCATGGGGGGCCAGGAGGGGCTTCCATTTCTCAAACTCGGCGGTGGCGGATTTCGCGGCCAGTTTCTCAGAATCTTCTACCAAGGGATAGACGATGTAGGCTTGGCGGCCTTTCTCGATTTGTTTGCGGAGGAAGGCGACGACCTCTGGAAGTTTTTTGCTCTCCCGGGCCACGGTTTGGATTTCCCCGCGGTTGGCGGGCTTTTCCAGAAGGAGGGAAACCTCGAGGTCTCCATAGAGGGTTTGGGTGAGGGTTCGGGGGATGGGCGTGGCGGTCATGATGAGCACATCCGGAGCGTTACCGCGGTCGATGAGGCGGGTACGCTGGAGGACGCCGAACTTATGTTGCTCGTCGATAACAATGAGGCCGGGAGGATCCAATTCCGCCTCGTCATAAAACAAGGCATGGGTGCCGACGGTGATGCCGGGAGTTCCGGAAATTCCGGGGGTTTCGGGGGTTTCGGGGAGCGCACCCGGCCCGGGTGCGGGGTCAGGCGGCTCGCCTGACCCAGGACTTCGGCGAGCCGCCGAAGCCGACACGCGAGCCGCGTGTGGTACCCGGTTCTCGTGTGACGTCGGCCAGTTGAAGGCGTACTCTTCATCTTGTTCGATGATTCCGGCTTCCCGAGGATTGTTAAGGATGTAAGTGAATTTCTTCTGAAGATCGGCTTCGGATCGAATGATTCGATCGAAGGACTCTTTTTCCCAGACAGGACCTTTCCTCTCATTGGCCCGGTTGATTTGATGGGCGGTGAACGATTTGATCGGGTGGAGGATTTCCGTGAGGGAAAAGAATTCTGCCTTCTCGTCGGAGTGGTATTTTTTGACGGCGGGTTCGATGAGAAGGTGGACGTGATCCGGCATGACGCAGGCCGCAAAAAGTTCGTATCGGTCCTGGTTGTGCAGAATGGAGTCAAGAATCGTTTGTCGATCCTGCGGCGCCAGTTGGAGACCGTTCCGGGTGCTGAAAGTGACCATGTATTTTGCCCAGGGCCGCTCGAAATGGGGCAGGTTGCGTTTTGAATAACGGATGTTTAAGGAATCTCCGGGGAGCGCACCCGGCTCGGGTGCGGGGTCAGGCGGCTCGCCTGACCCAGAACTTCGGCGAGCCGCCGAAGCCAACACGCGGGCCGCGTGTGGTCCCCCGGATTCTTTCCGGGCGGCCGTGCGGAGGGACACGGGAATGCCCAGCGGTTTGAGGAGACGCTGGAAATTGAGAAAATGTTGCTCGGCGAGGATTTGGGTGGGTGCCATGAGAACGGCCGAACTGCCCGATTCCACGGTGAGGAGCATGGCGGCGAGAGCGACGAGGGTCTTTCCGGAGCCGACATCGCCCTGGAGGAGACGATTCATTCGGGCCGGGGTGGCCAGATCTCGGCGGATGGTTCGGATGACCTCACGCTGGGACTTCGTCAGAGTGAATGGCAACTCGTCCACGAGCATTTTCAGGAGGGTCCCCTTCGCCTGGCGGGCGATGCCGGGAAGTCGTTCCCATTCTTTGCGGCGCGCCTGGATGAGGAGCTGGAGGCCAAAAAACTCCTCATGAACAAGCGCCTGGCGGGCGCTTTCCAATGCCTCGGGAGAATCCGGGAAGTGGAGTGCTCGGAGGGACTCGGGTTGGCCTGCGGGGAGGAGGCTCGGGAGGGTGGAGAGGTCGGTTTCCGTGAGGGCCTGATGAACGAGGCTCCGGAGGAGGCGGGTGGAGATCCCTTCGCCGGCCGGGTGGACGGGAACGATCCGGTTCATGTGGATTGAACTTTCGTCCTCGTCGATGATTTCAAACTCGGGATGATCGATGACGACCTGCTGACCTCGTTTCTTGGGTCGTCCATAAACGACAATCGTATCGCCTTGGACGATCATCTTATGAATGAAAGGCATGTTGAACCAGCGGCAGGTCACCGGCGGACTGAGGACTCCGGAGGCCTCCTTTTCGATGACCACTTCTACGATTCGCTTCCAGCTCCCGAGGCGCTTGGAAATGGATTTGACCACCACACCATGAAGGCAGACGGCGCGATCCATTTCATTTTCAGGAAAATGGTCAAACCGGCATCGGTCCTCGTGACGATGGGGGTAGTGCCGAAGGAGATCGCCCAAGGTGGCAAGGTTCAGCCGGGTCAGGCCGGGGAGCCGTTTGTTCGGCACCCATTCGAGATCAGCGAGGGACGTGGAGGCGGGAAGCAAGGGGAAAGGTGGGAAGGTGGATTGTCTTTTCTTAGCGTCTTTAGCGGCCTTTGCACGAGGCTCTTTCGGAGTCCACTGGTGGAGCGGGGATGGTCCCTGATGACAGCACAAATGTTAATCACAAAATCCCGTATCGTGAAATTTGAGTGAGGTGGGCGCAGCTCTTGAAGTGACCGTTTATTCGCTGGATTTCGGAGGCGCAGCAGACGATGCGCGGATCACAATCCTTGGAGTCACTTGGATTTTTTTTCTCTTTTCGATTCGCGTTGGGGTCAAGAGTTGGACCGCGTGGGCGATCAATTCGCCAGCTTGCGGATCGACGCTGGTCAAGCCGGGCCCGGCGAAGGGCGCCAAGGCGGAGTTGTCGTAGCCGACCAGGGTGACGTCCTCCGGAATGGAAAGTCCGCGAGCTTGGAGAACCCGGAGTAGGCCAAGAGCGACACGATCGTTGATCGCGAGGATGGCCGGACAGCGTGGGATTTTTCCCAGGCAGGCTTTAGCCAAGGTCGCTCCGGCCGAAAAATCTTCGGTCATCCCCGGGTGGGGGAGAAGCAAGAGGTCTCGATCGGGGTCCCAACCGACAGCCCGAGCGCCTTGGCGCAACCCCGCCAGACGTTGCCGGGCGTAGGTGCCCGAAGGCGAAAATCCAGCCGCCATGACCTGCCGGTGACCGAGGGCATGCAGATGCTTGATGGCGATTTGCATGGCGGCTTTGCGGTCGGTGTGCACGGAAGGCGTAGCGGCCGATTGCAGGGGGTCGATTCGGACGACCGGAATGTGGGCATCGCCGAGACTTCGCAGCCCGGGGTCCTCATCCCGGAGACAGGACGCAAAGCTGATCACCCCGGCGCATCGCAAGGAGGCGAAATGGGCCATGCTCTCATTCTCCGCCTGAGCGGTGCCGTCAATGATCTGCAGGGTTGGTCGCCATCCCTTGGCCTCCAAGGCATTTCGAAGCAAGGTGATCTTTGAGGTGAGAAAAAACTCTTCCAAATCCGGGAGACAAACACCGATCAGGTCCGTTGATCCGGTGCGCAATCCGCGTCCGAGAAGGCTGGGGGCGAAGCCCCGTTGCTGGGCCGTGGCCCTGACCAGCGCGACCGTGGCCGCACTCACCCCGGGTTGATTGTTGAGCGCTCGTGAGACCGTCCAACGGGAGACGCCGAGCAGTCGGGCCAGTTCGGAGGTGGAACGAATAGATGACTTCATTTTTCAGTTGACGCTGCCGCTCCTCCCAACCTAACACGTGTTGGATGGTCTTGTCTTGGTCTTTTCCTCCACATCGGTTTCACCCACTCTCTCACTCATGAAAGAATTTCGCATTGGAATCATTGGCATGGGCGGCATGGGGCGCAGTCACGCGAAGAATATTTTAGGCGGAGAGGTTCCCCGTTGTCGTTTGACGGCGGTTTGTGATGCCCAAGCCGCGTCGCTTCCTCCCTACGATGGGGTGGAGGTTTTTTCCGATGCGCAGGCTCTTTTTGCCTCCGGACTGGTGGACGGCGTGCTCATTGCCACGCCACACTATTCGCATACCTCGATCGGAATCGCCGCTTTGAAGGCCGGTTTGCATGTGTTGGTGGAGAAGCCAATTTCGGTTCACAAGGAGGATTGCGAGCAACTCATTGCCGCCCATCAGTCGAAGAAACAGGTCTTTGCGGCCATGTTCAACATGCGGACCGATCCGTCTTATCTAAAATTGCGGGAAATGATCCAAGGGGGCGAGTTTGGAACGATTCGCCGCATCAATTGGATTGTCACGACTTGGTTCCGGACGGCAGCTTACTATGGGTCGGGAGGCTGGCGCGCCACGTGGGCCGGAGAAGGCGGAGGCGTGTTGTTGAACCAATGTCCACACCAACTTGATCTTTGGCAGTGGCTTTTTGGGATGCCGGATAAGGTGCGCGCCCATTGTCAGTTCGGCCGCTACCACAACATTGAAGTGGAAGATGATGTCACCGCCTATATGGAATACGCCAATGGCACCACCGGAGTTTTTATCACCTCGACGGGAGAGGCGCCCGGTACCGACCGGTTGGAAGTCACCGGGGAGCGGGGTCGGGTGGTCCTGGAGAACAGCCGCCTTCTCTTTACCCGTAATGAGGTGGAGATGTCGGAGTTTAGTCGCACGACCAAGGCCGTTTGGGCCCGCCCGCCGGTTTGGAATGTGGAGGTTCCAATTTCTGGGCCAGGGCTCGGACACGTTGGCATCATCCGCAATTTTACCGAGGCGGTTCTGGACAAGACGGCTCTGATTGCTCCGGCTGCAGAGGGCATTCATTCGGTGGAATTGGGCAATGCCATGTTGCTTTCAGCTTTTCAAGACAAGACGGTGACATTGCCAATGGATGGCCGAACGTTTGCCCGCGAGCTTAAGAAAAGATCCACGAAAAAAAATGTCAGTAAAAGCAAACCCCTAAAAAAGACGGCCTCCTCCTCACGATGAAAATTTCTCAAGTCGCCGCTCAACTTTACACCTGCCGGGATCTCCTGAAGACCCCGGCGGATATCGCAACCACGCTTCGCCGCATCCGTGCGGTCGGCTACACCGCCGTTCAGGTCAGCGGGATGGGGCCGATCCCCGAAGAGGAACTTATGAAGATCCTTGATGGTGAGGGATTAGTTTGCTGTGCCACCCATGAACCCGGCGAAACCATTCTCCGCCATCCGGAAGTCGTGGTCGAACGTCTGCAAAAATTGCGCTGTGCGCACACCGCGTATCCCTGTCCCGCGAAAAACGATCTTTCGAGTTTGGAAAGTGTCGCCGCTCTGATCGAAGGACTCGACGCGGCCGGGAAGGTGCTGGTCGCAGCGGGGCTAACTCTCAGTTATCACAACCACAACCATGAGTTTCAGAAACGGGACGGCCGGACCATTCTTGATCGTATTTACGAAGGGACTGATCGACGTCATCTGCAAGGTGAACTCGATACTTATTGGGTCCACTATGGTGGTGGCGAAAACGTGGAATGGTGCGAGAAGCTGGAGGGGCGGTTGCCGCTCATTCATTTGAAGGATTACCAAACTACGGCGGAGAATCAGCCTGCTTTTTGTGAGGTCGGATCCGGGAACTTGAATTTCAAAAAAATCACGGCAGCGGCGGAGAAAGCCGGCTGCCAATGGTTTATCGTCGAGCAGGACGTTTGCCCCGGCGATCCGGTGGATTCCCTGGCTCAGAGTTTCGAATACATCCAAAACCAATTGATCAAATGAAAATATCTGCCGCCGATGGAATGAATTACGCTCCGCAGGGCAAGCCGGCTCCGGTTTGCCAGTCCGGAGAGTTCCCCTTTGCCGCCGTCCATCTCGACCACGGTCATATCTATGGACAATGCAATGGCCTCATTGAGGCCGGAGGCGATCTTCGTTGGGTCTATGATCCTGATCCGGACCGGGTGGCGGCGTTTTGCAAAAGATACCCGCAGGTTCGGCCCGCCGAAAGTTTGGAGGCGATCCTGGAAGATCCCGCCATCCCACTGGTGGCAGCGGCTGCGATTCCCAATCAACGGGGGCCGCTGGGCTGCCGGGTGATGGAGGCCGGGAAAGACTATTTTACCGACAAAACTCCGTTCACCACTCTGGAGCAATTAGCCGAGGCCCGGGCCGTGGCTGGCCGCACCGGACGGAAATACATGGTCTATTACAGTGAGCGGTTGCATGTGGAATGCGCTGTTTTTGCCAGTCAATTGATTGCCGACGGGGCCATTGGGCGCGTTGTGCAGACCATCGGCACGGGACCTCATCGGCTGGGGGTGGGCTCTCGTCCGGACTGGTTTTTCCAACACGAAAAGTACGGAGGCATCCTCTGCGATATCGGGAGTCATCAAAGTGAACAGTTTCTGCATTTTACCGGAGCCAAAGAAGCGAAGGTCAATTTTAGCGCCGTGGCTAACTTCAACAACCCATCCCATCCAGAGCTGGAGGATTTCGGAGAAGCTTCGCTCACGGCGGACAATGGGGCTTCCGGTTATTACCGGGTGGATTGGTTCACTCCCACCGGCCTTCGCTCCTGGGGCGACGGGCGGACGTTCATCACCGGGACGAAAGGGACGATCGAGCTGAGAAAATATCAGGAAGTCGCGGCGGAGAATCCCGCCGGCGACCAACTTTACCTCGTGGATGAAAAAGGCGAACACCGGATTTCTTGCGCCGGCAAGGTGGGTTTCCCATTTTTTGGTCAATTGATTCTCGATGTCCTTAACCGGACCGAGAAGGCCATGACGCAGGACCACGCCTTTCGTGCGGCCGAGCTCTGCTTGCAGGCTCAGGCAGCGGCGGTGCGGATTGCCGGTTGAGGGGATTTCCGCCTTTGGCCGGGAGCCGGCCCCGGTGACCGGTCCAAAAAATCACGGCACTTTTAGGTGCGGTCAATAACTCGTGGCTAAGGACCGGGTCGCGAAGGCGGCTTTCAGTGCGGCAGACGTAGTCGGAGCTTTGGTGCGGACGCGAATTTGATAAGATTCTCCGGGGAATAGGTCGAAGAAATTATCGGCACAGTGATGGTCGATGCCAGGGAAATTTACCTCCACCTGATGTTGGAAAACAGGTGACGTCAATTGGAGCTCAAATTCCTGCACGGAAATGCGTTTCGCCGCCATCGCGATCCGCGCCCGGGGGAGATCTATGAAGCGCGGCGCGGTGAGGAAAATGGTGTCCTCTGAGAGCTCGCCGGTCTCCATTTTGAGTCGAATATGGAGAAAGAGATTTCTGAGGCCATGGGTTTGGATGGCAGTTTTCAGGTCGAGGGTCTTCTGTCGTTTGGCCTGGCCGTATCGGAGCGAAACCTTCATGTCTCCGGTCTCGAGAATCCGTCCATCCAAGTGGAGTAGTCGCCAGGTGAGTTGCCCTGCCGTGGATTGGGGTGCGTCGCTGACCGTGTGCAAATGGACGAGGCGAACCGTATTCGTGGTCATATTCCCGATGCCGGTTGCCTCCGTGCCGGGAACATGGGCGGAAACGAGGAACGGCGCGAAAAAGCGCTTGGCTGCATAATGGAGCGCCTTCCATTTTCCGCCGAACTCCAGACTGCTCCAAGAAAAGACGGGCCAGCAATCGTTAAGCTGCCAATAGAGGGCTCCCATCGTGCAGGGCATCGAGCGGCGGAAATGTTCAATCCCGACCTTGAGGCAATAGGCCTGATTCAATTGCGAGAGGTAAGCGAGAGAAGCATAGTCGCCGGGCATCCGGTAGCGGCGGGAAATGTAGTCGAGGATGATTTGATTGCCGGCGGCATTTTTCTGATGGTTCTCCATCGCGGGGCCAAAGACATTAAAGTCTTTCTGGTCGCAGAAGGAGGCGGCGACTTCCGGCGAACTGTAGGACTGCATTCCGAATTCCGAGCAAAATCGGAAGGCCTTCTCTTGATAGCTTTTCACCGGGTGGCGGGCATGCCAGACGCCCCAGAAGTGACTGTCTCCGGCGGACTCATTGTTGTGGCCTTTTTCCCAACCTGCGGGGTTGTGCGGGGAGCCGGGCCAGTAGGCGGTGACGCCGTCACGCGCGGCCACGACTTCCGGTAGAATCTGATAGAAAATCGCCTCGAAGGCTTTCTTCCGCTTGGCGGTGCGAAGGATTTCTTCGGGGAATTGCTCGAGTTCGTTGTTGCCGCACCAAAGGGCCAAGCAGGCGTGATGGGCGAGGCGGGTGACCTGGTAATTGGCTTCCTCGCGAACAGAGCGAAGGAATTCACGAGTTCCCGGATAGAGGGCGCAGGCGAACATAAAATCCTGCCAGACGAGGAGACCTTTCTCGTCACAAAGATTATAGAAGGCGTCCATTTCGTAAATGCCGCCGCCCCAGACCCGGATCATGTTCATATGGGCGTCGGTCGCACTGGTCAGAAGGCGGTCGTAGTCGGTGGGAGTGACTTCGGAGACAAAGCTGTGGGCGGGGATCCAATTGGCACCCTTGGCAAAGATCGGGCGACCATTGACGACAAACTGAAAACTCTCTCCGAAGCGGTCGGGGTGCCGATCGAGTGCGATCGTGCGAAGTCCGATCCTCCCGGACCAAGTGTCCAAGACCTCATCGTCGTCCACGAGTTCGAGGTCCACGGTGTAGAGCGGCTGGTCCCCTTGGCCGGCGGGCCACCACAGTTCCGGATTTTTGACGCGAACCTTGCCGTTGGTGAAATGTCCGACGACTTCGCCGTGGAGAGAAATCGTTCCCCTGATTTGTCCGGGTCCCTTCTGGGCCAGTTCCGGAGTTGCCCTGACCTCGACGGCATTCCGGCTGTGGCATTGGGTCAGCTGGACCGATGCGATCCGATTGTTCGACCAGGCTTCCAAGCTGATGTCCCGAAAGATCCCGCAAGTGACCAAACGGGGACCCCAATCCCAGCCAAAGGAGCAGGGTTGCTTGCGGATGTGGGAACTCCCGCCGACGGGGTCATTGGATTCTGGAAAATCGGTTGGCTGTCGCCTTTTGGCGATATAGGGGCTGGGGGTGTGAAAGCAAATCGTCAGCACGTTTTTTCCTCTTCGCACGGCGGATCGGATCGGAAACCGATAGCCAATAAACATGTTTTCGGTTTGGGAAATGACTTGTCCGTTTAGTCGCACCGTGGCGAGGGTGTCGAGGCCGTCGGCGACAAGATCGAGTTGGTCGTGCGCAAGGTGAGCGGACGAAATTTGAAACTCACACCGATAGGACCAGTCCCGCTCTCCAATCCATTGCAGGTCCAATTCATTGGACCCCCAAAATGGATCTTTGATGAGCTTATGCTGGAGGAGATCGGTATGAATGCATCCTGGAACGGAGGCCGGAAGCCAAGTGCGGGCGTCAGGGGCTTGGAATTTCCAATCCTGATGGAGCGAAGTACGGGTTTTCATAGAGAAAGATGACGGAGAGCCAACCTGATTTACCGGAGGAAATCGATCGTTCGTACGGAAATTTGCGGCGGCGTGGGGTCCTTGGAGGTGACTTTGCTGAGGTCATAGAGAGCTCCGAAACTCCCTTCCGGAAACGTTCCCGGCGGTTGGGCGGGGGGGATGTCTTGTTGGCGGAGGCCAAGCCATTGGGCGTCGAGTTTCGCTGCCGCCGAAGGCCAGAGCGAAGGTTCATTGAGAGCGGCTTGCAGGGTCTTCAGTTTTTCCCGGTAGTCGAGTCCGTGACTCCAGAGGTGGCCTTCGTATCCGCAGGCCACCTTGCGTCCGAGCAGAATGAGCGGGTGGTTGTAGTCTGGGACGCAGGCGAACCGATCGCCGGGCGGGATGTCCTTGATCGCGACCTTCCAGGCCGCGAGTTCCGAGCGTTTGGCCAAGGGGTATCCATGACGGCCATCGAGTCCGCCGACGAGCGAAACAGCTCCGGAAAAAAACAAAAGCACGCAGATTGCCGTCCGAGCGGGAATCTTGAGAGGAAGAATCAGTCTCGTCCAAACATAGGGAGCGATGACGAGCAGACTCCAGATGAGCAACTTCATGTTGTCCCATTCCCAAGGGGCCAAAGCGACAAAGCACCCGACGAGGAAAATGCCGAGCGCGGTCCCGGCTAGGCAACGGGCTTCCCGATCGGGTTGCCGGAGCAAAGAGACGGCTAGCGCGAGTCCGGCCGGGAGCATGAGTCCGAAATTCCAAATCCAATCTTTGATGGAACCATCGACGAGGATCCCCTGCGGGAGCCAGCGCAGGCCGGCCGAGGACGAAAAGCCTCCGGTAATCAAATAGGCCGCCAGGCTGGCGGGGAGAAAGGCCACGCCGACAAAGCAAATGAGTTCCCGTCGGGAGGATTTCTCCCCCACGAAAATGCCCAAGAGAATCACGCTGAGAAAAAGGAACGTATGGGCGCTGAAAAGTGGCATCCCGGCGTAGAGCAAAAGTTGGACCGAAGGTGGGACCCGGAATCGTTCGCCACGGAAAAAATGATCCCGCCACACGGTCAAAAGAAGGAGCCCGGCAGGGAGGGCAAAGAGAAATCCCCGCTGGGTGACGAACATGGAAAGAAAGAGGTTTTTCCAGTAGAGGGCCTGCTGGAAATCTTCGACCGCAAAAGTTTTCAGGAATGCGAATCCTGCCAAACCGCCACTGCATAAAAAAACAGCAACCGTAAAAGCTCCTCCCCAACGCCAGAGGACATAGCCAGTCAGGCCCGCGCCAACGAGTCCGACGAAGATGAGACCTTGTCCGGTCTCCATGCCGCAAATTTCGAGCAGGCTGTTGAAGAGATCGGCTCCCAGTGGGTAGGCGAGGGGAACGCCGGTGAGGATGGGGCTCTCCGGCCAAAAGGGAATCCCGCTGGCGAAATAGCGGATGAAGTTCATATGCAGAGCCAAGTCGCCAAGATTATTGGGGGAGAGAACACAGAGGTCGTCGCCGCGTACATAAATCAGCCAGAGAAAGGCTCGCAGTGAGGCCAAGGCAAAGACGGTCAGAATGACGTAGTCCCAGAAACGAAGAGGAACCGGCGAGTCCTCACGGGTGGTGTGCCCAGCCCAACCCGCCGCGAGGATTCCCACTCCCAGTGAGAGCCAGGCTCCGCCGGGACCCAATCCCCCGGTCGCGAAGGCGGTGGCGATGGCGGTGACGACGGCGGCGAATCCGAAAACCAAACCTGCAGCAACGGTTTTCAAGGGGCGAGCGGGAGGGGGGGCAACGAGACCGGCGGGACCGGCGGGACCGTTTCGCCCGGGAGGAGCTCGAAGGGAGGAACGCGGAAAAAGACCACACATTCGTCCATCGCGTCGCGCAAACGGAAGGAGCGTTGGACATAGGAACCATCCAAGCCGGGCTCAAGCTCAGCGGTTTTGGCTTTTGTCACCACGATAAAATCTCCGTCAAAGGCGTCGGGCGGTTCCTTGTCGCTGTAGTAGCCGATTTGGGTGAATTCTCCCAGGATCCAAGGCAGGGGATAGTAACTTTCGAGGAGAATTTGACCGCGGAGTTGGAGGGCCCGGGGATCGCGCGCGGCCATTTCCAAGAGCGGACCGGTGAGGATCTCGATGTCGGGGTAGGTCTGTACATAGACGTAAGGTTCCTTCTCGTCGGTGAAATGCAGAAAGTTGAGGCGCAGGGTCATGCCCAAGCTGACGGCCAGAAGCAAGCCGACGAGGATAAGGTCCAAGGGATTTTTCCGCCCGTCCGCTTGCGTCCGGAGGCCGCTTCCGAGGATGAGATAAAATGGCCAGAGGATGGCGATGATGCACCAGGGGGTTTTGTATGGAATGAGCGAGTAAGCCACTAAGACGCCTCCTGCAAGGATGGCGATGTAGCGCAGACGCGCGTCCGAAGGGCCAATCAAGCGGAAGCAAAGGAATAACCCCACCAGGGCCAGCCACTCGTAGCGGCTCATCAACATGAGCCAGTAGTAATTTAGCGTTCCTTGTCCCCAGAGTTCGTAGGTGGTTTTTTCGTGTCCCCCAGCTTCCACTCCGGTGTGAAACCAAGCCGCAAAGGTTTCGTAGAGCCCCTTCAGCCCCGCCCAGTCGAGGAAGGTGCCGGAATAAAAAAAGACAATGGCCAGCAGACCCAGCCCCCCAGCGCTTGCGAGGTCCTTTCCAGTCCAAAGTTGATCGGCCCAGGGCAAGGCAGGGCGGGAGGGGACAACCTTTTGCCAAAGCCCGAGTACGCCTCCAGCCAGGAGGAGACATCCCGCATGGAGGATATAGGTCTCCTTGGTCAAAATCATTCCGGTGATGGCGAGGACAAGAGCGAAAAGGTATCGCCGCTCCCCTTTCTCCCACAGTCCCAGTAGGCCCCAAAGCGCCAGAATGGAGAAAAAGACCATCCCCGATTCGTGAATCGAATAGCGGCCATAAAAAACATAGGCCGGCGACACCGCCATGGCGGTGGCTGCGATTCGAGAAGCGGTGGGACCAAAAAACTCGCGATAGCGTAAAAGGGCCCAGACCGCCAGCACACTGGCGATGATGGCCGGGAGCCGCAGGGCCCAGAGGTTCCGACCGAAAAGCGTCTGAGAAAGAAAGACGAGATAGAAGTGGAGGGGCCCGTGGTAATTGGTGGGATCGTAATGGTAGAACCCATTGATCCGCATCTGATCGGCAAACCACCCGTTGATCCCCTCGTCAAAATGGGGGGGTTTGAGATCGAGCCAAACCGTACGGAGGGCGATGGCCAGCACCAGGATGCTGATCTCCACCCAGGGCAGTTTGGAAAACCGTTCGCTCACCGGAATGGAATAGTGTGGCGTGGTTACAAGTGCAAGACCGTCAATCCCGAATGGCACTATTTAAAGCGAAAGATCGGAATTTTGAAAGCCTGGCCGTTCGGGCTTCGCCCGATCCGTTGCCGCTGATTCGTGGAGCTTGCCCCTCGTGCGCTGCGGAGCAGCGCAACCCTCCGGGGTTGGAAGACCTCGGCCAGTCGGGACCGTTGCCCGGCTGAGAACTTGAAGTCACTGCGTCGCCGCGAGGCGGGGTGGGAAGCAACGGAGAAAAACAGATCGACCGCAACGAAAGTGAACACGATTCGGCACAGAAAGAACGACGAGCCCGCGAGGGACCGGCGAAGTCACGGAGTCCGGGAGGACGCCGACCTGTGGGGGGCAGCAACGCAATGCCTCACGGGGGCTGTCTGTGTGGTTGGTGGCAGTAGGTCTGGAAAGGGTTGCGATGTGAACGCAGGAGATCTGCCGGGAAAAGACCCGGAACCGCAGAACGAACCCGGGTAACGACCGGAGGAGCCAAGGGCGGCAGGAAGGCAAACGCTTCGAGCGAAGGACAAAGCGAAGAAAAACCTTCGGGAGTTCCCGGAGAGGATAAACAAGAGGAAGAAGCCTTTGCTAAAGACAGCCAAAAGCGGTTGCTCGCCGTCAGTGAGCAAATCAAGCAAGGCAGTTGCCAGTCTCAGCCAGTAAAACGGCTATGGATACCAAAGCCAGGCAGCGCGGAGCAGCGGCCGTTGGGAATGCCCCCTCGTTCGATTACTCCTTCCCGGAGGCTTGAAGGCGGGTGAGTTTGTTTTGCACGGGTTTCGGAATCTCGAGTGGGCCTTTGGCCCGTTCCCATTTGGCCAGAGTGGCGATGCTAACTCCCAGCCGTCGGGCAAAGGTCGTCCGGCTGAGGGCGAGGTCGGCTCGGAGGGCGCAAAGCGCGGTGGCGGTCGGCTTGACGACCGGGAGGGCTTTTTTTACGGCGGGTTTCTTTTTGGCCTTGGGAAGCTTTTTGGATTGGGATGGGGCCTCTGTTTTTGGCCTGGCCTCTGTTTTTGAAGTTCGACGAATTTTGGGGAGCGGGGGCTCGATCGGGACCGGGTCTCCCGAAGGGTCGAGGTCGATGCCAAAGACCGCGCTGAGAGAGTCGGCATCGATTCGGCGTCGGCGGGAGGATCCGCCTTTTCCGCTCAGGGCGGTGGTGTCTTTGATCGCAATGAGTTCATTGTGATCAACCCCGCGAAGTTTGAAGAGCAATTCGGGAGCGGTATCAAGGCGGGCACCGACTCCATACATGACCGCGGCCACGTGTTTGCACATGCTGGCCCAATCGGGGCAATTGCAATTGAACTGAATTTCTTTGGGACGGGGAAAAAGGCCTTCGTTTTGGTCCGTGACGATGGCCATGATTTCGTCGGAGATTTTTCCCTGGAGCAATTCGATGAGGGACCCGATTTTTCCTTGAGATCGGGCTTTGATTTGTTGCCAGGTTTTCGGGGGGAGGGGCGCGATGCGAATGGTGAGCTCGTAGAGTTCGGATCCCTGTACGAGGGCGTTGACAGTCTCCGACTCTATCCCGAGATGGAGGACGGATCCATTGCGGACATAGGTGCGGCCGCGGGGGAGACGGTTTTCGTAATCGCTGAAGGATTCCAGGTGGAGGCACCAGGCCCGCCCCCAGAAGCTGGTGGCGATTTTCAATCGGTGGGTCAGTTCGCCCAGCGGCTCGATCATGCGGCCTTTGGCTTGGAGGGATTTGATTTTCTTGAGAGCCTTGGCCTTCCGTTCGGCGACGGAAACGTAGGGGCCGAAATGCGACCAACTCATGGCGTGGTTCCGGTCTGGGAAAGGTCGAGGCGGATGAAGTCCATCAGTTCAGAGTCGTTCATTTCGGTCAGGGATTTTTCTGCGCCTCCGCTGAGGATGGCATCAGCGGTATCTTGTTTGCCGGAGATGAGGGTGTCGATTTTTTCTTCGAGGGTGCCGGTGGTAATGAATTTATGGACGAGGACGTTGCGGTGTTGGCCGATGCGGAAGGCGCGGTCGGTGGCTTGGTTTTCCACTGCGGGATTCCACCAGCGGTCGAAGTGAATGACGTGGGAGGCGGCGGTGAGGTTCAGGCCTGAGCCGCCGGCTTTAAGCGAGAGGACAAAAAAGGGCGGCCCGTCTTCGCGCTGAAAGTCTTCGACCATTCGCTGACGGGCTTTGACGGGAGTGCCTCCGTGGAGAACTAATCCCCGTCGGGAAAAAACCTTGGCCAAGCAGGTCGCGAGTGGCTCGGTCAGTTCGCGAAATTGGGTGAAGACGAGCGCCTTTTCGCCTCGGGCGGCCATTTCCTCGCAGAGGGCGATGAGCCGTTGAAATTTCGCGCTCTCGGCGGGATCGAAGGCTCCGGTTTTGGTCAGTTGGTCCGGGTGGTTGCAAATTTGCTTGAACCGCATGAGGTAGGCAAGGACGAGGCCGCGGCGTTCCATGCCCTTGGCCGTCTCGAGGGCTTCTTTGAGCGCAGCGGCGGTTTGTTGGTAGAGCCGACCTTGGCTGCGGGTGAGTCCGCAGAAGACCTTCATCTCGGTCTTTTCTGGCAGATCGGAGATGATGGTTTTGTCGGTCTTGAGGCGGCGGAGGATATAGGGACTGACGAGACGGCGGAGCGGAGCGTAGTGGTCGGCGTTTTCAGAGCGGAGGGTTTTAACGAATATTTGGAATTGCGAGGCGGAACCGAGGAGGCCGGGGTTGAGAAAATCAAAGAGCGACCAGAGATCACCGAGGTGGTTTTCGACCGGGGTGCCGGTGAGGGCAAATCGGGCGTTGGCAGTCAGTTTGCGGACGGCTTTGCTTTGGCGGGCGGAGTGGTTTTTGATCGCCTGGGCTTCGTCGAGGATGAGCCAATTCCAAGTGATGTCAGTCAACCAGTCCAATCGAGTGAGCATGCCATAGGTGGTTACGATGAGATCGGTGGCGGCGAACTGGCCGGGGCTGGGGGAAGTCAAGGCTGCCGATCCCTCGGACCGATGGATGATTTTCAGCCGGAGGGACGGGGCGAAGTGGGCGGCTTCGCGCTGCCAATTGCCAATCAGAGAGGCTGGGACCACCAGAAGGCTGGGTGGGGCGGAGGGAAAGGTTTCGCGTTGCCGGAGAAGGGCGGCGAGGATTTGGACGGTTTTTCCCAGTCCCATATCGTCCGCCAAGCACGCTCCGAGGCCGACCTGGGCGCAAAACCAAAGCCAGTCGAGTCCGACCGCCTGATAGGGTCGCAGGGTGGCGCGGAGAGATAGGGGCGGCGGAGTCGGCGGAGGCGAGGCGAGGCGTTGGAGGGTTTCGGTCAGCCATTCGCCGGGTTGGGCAAAGGCCCATTCGCGATGGGATTCCAGTTCTTCTTCGTTTTGGAGGTTGCCGGGAGCGCCGGCCAGAAGGCGCATGCCTTCGATGAAGGAAATGTCGCCATGCGCTTCGATGGCCTTCCAGTGTTCGAGCGCTTGCTGGAGTTTTTCCCGATCGACTTCGATCCACTGGCCGCGAAAAAGAACCAGTCCGCCCTCGCCGTCGAGGAGTGCTGCAATTTCCTTTGGGGTGAGTTTTTTTCCATCAACGACGACGCTGACTTGGAAGTCGAGCAGGGCGTTGAGACCGAGGGCGCTTCGTTTTTTTTCGCCTACGGTGGCGGCCACCTGGGGACGGGTGCCCCGCTTTTTCCACCAGTTCGGCAGGCGGACGAGGAGCCCGGCTTCTTCATAGGCGGGAATGCGTCGCAAAAAGGCATAGGCTTCGGGTGGCGTCCAAACCATGGGGTGAAAGATGTCTCCGGTGGCCACCAGGTCGGCCATCAAGGGGCAGGCTTGAGCCGCTTGGTGCAGCGGTGTTAGCAATTTCAGGAGGGTGGATTTGTTTTTGGCACCGCCATATTCGTTGAGTGCTTTGCCCAGGGGAATTTGCGACAGGCGACCGGACTGAGAAACGCTGGCGGCGTAGGTGGCCATGAAAGCAAACGGACAGGCGTCGTCCCCCTTATTCTCCGCCAGGTGGAGGGTGACCCGGCCGACCCGCGACCACGCAGGAGCGTATTGGTGCATCCATTTGGCGAGTCCGTCAGTGGAGGCCAGCGAATGCCGGGTCCAAGCTTCTATCCGGGTCCAAAGACCGAGGAGTGTCTCTGGGGAAAGGTATTCGCCGCCTCGCATGGGCGGAGCGTTGAGAATCCACTCCGCGAGGATGCCGGCCTCCGGCCGGGGCAACGCGTCGAGGGGATCTTTGCAATCGGGAAGGAGGCACAGTTCCCGCAGGAAGGCATCGGCAAACGATTTCCAAAAAAGTTCCACCGCCTCCGCGTCGGATTCCGCAGGATGACCGCCGAGCAGAATGAGACCGGCAGATTCGGACTCGGCAAAGGCCCGGCCGAGGGAGGTGATTTCGTCGCGACTGGTGAGCGCGCCTTGGGGAGTCAACCCGAGAGAACCTGGCTGACCCCAAGGGGACGAGACTCGGGTGGGGGGAATTGCGAGGTCGGTCAAAACGGGGTCTGGCATCGGCCCCCCATTTAGATCAAAAACTCGAGGAAAGCAACGCCCGATCCGACCTTCGTCTAGCCGAACTGAAGCTCTTCCGTGCGAAACCTGATTTTTCATTTTGACACCCTGTTGGTCTTTGCTAGGGTTTTGTTCCTTCTGTTTCTGGGAGAAAACGCCTACCGGTCTTGCATGAGGCAAGAACGGGTGGGGGCTGATACCCTTTTACAGAAGATAACCGAAGAAACGCAGACACACCTTATTCTTTAACGGCTTCGGCCAAAATGCCCATGTAGCTCAGTTGGCAGAGCACGTCCTTGGTAAGGACGAGGTCACCGGTTCGATCCCGGTCATGGGCTCCACCAAAAAGAAGAAGTGCGAGTCTCAAACTAAACACACCCTTAAGATGGCAAAAGAACAGTTCCAGAGAAACAAACCGCACGTCAACATTGGCACGATTGGCCACGTTGACCACGGAAAAACCACCCTCACGGCCGCGATCACGACCGTGCTTTCTAAATCCGGCGGGGCGCAAGCACGCGGCTATGCCGACATTGATGCCGCTCCCGAAGAAAAAGAGCGCGGGATTACGATCAACACCGCTCACGTGGAATACGAGACGGTCAATCGCCACTATGCGCACGTTGATTGTCCCGGACACGCCGATTATGTGAAGAACATGATCACCGGCGCCGCCCAAATGGACGGAGCGATTTTGGTCGTGAGTGCCGCAGACGGCCCTATGCCTCAGACTCGTGAGCACATTCTGCTTGCCCGTCAGGTCGGAGTGCCTTCCATCGTGGTCTTCATGAACAAGGTGGACATGGTCGATGACAAAGATTTGCTCGAACTCGTCGAGATGGAAGTGCGTGAGCTTCTGAGCAAATATGAATTTCCTGGTGAGGTCATTCCGATCGTCATGGGCAGTGCTCTCAAGGCTCTCGAAGGAGATCCTGAATACGAGAAAAATATCACGGATCTGATGGCGGCTGTGGATGAGTACATTCCGAACCCAGAGCGCGCGAAGGATCTCCCCTTCCTCATGCCTGTGGAAGACGTCTTCAATATTGAAGGCCGCGGTACGGTTGCGACCGGCCGGGTCGAACGTGGCGTCCTCAAGAAGATGGAAGAAATCGAGATCGTCGGAATCAAAGACACGATCAAGACCACCGTCACCGACATCGAAATGTTCCGCAAGCTTCTCGACTTCGCTGAAGCAGGCGACAACGTCGGAGTTTTGCTCCGTGGGGTGAAGAAAGACGACATCGAGCGCGGTCAGGTTTTGGCCAAGCCCGGCACGATCAAGCCGCATTGCAAATTCAAGGCCGAGATCTACGTGCTGAGCAAGGATGAGGGAGGCCGTCACACGCCGTTCTTCTCCAACTACCGTCCTCAGTTCTACTTCCGGACCACCGACGTCACCGGCACGATCAAGCTTCCCGAGGGAGTGGAGATGGTCATGCCCGGAGACAATATTTCCATTGAGGTCGAGTTGCTGACTCCGATCGCGATGGAAAAAACCATTCGTTTCGCCATTCGCGAAGGCGGCCGCACCGTAGGTGCCGGACGTGTCGCGGACATCGTCGAATAGTCCGTTTCTTCCGTTCAATTTAGGACAGTAGCTCAATTGGTAGAGCAATGGTCTCCAAAACCATCGGTTGGGGGTTCAAGTCCCTCCTGTCCTGGATGACGGAAATTCAGTATCACACTCATGTTTGGAAAAATTCATAAATTCATCACCGAAGTCCGCTTTGAGCTGGCCAAGGCCCAGTGGCCCTGGGACCCCAATGAACGGGGGTTCAAGCGTTACAAGGAATTGACGGATTCCACCAGAGTTGTGCTGATTGCCATGTTGATTCTAGGTGGTTACATCGCCTTTTTCGACTCCATCCTTATTATTGTCGTCAGTTTTCTGACGAAACCCTAAAGCCCATGCCCATTGCCCCACGTGATCAATGGTATGTTGTGCATGTTCTCTCCGGTTTGGAGCAGAAGGTGCAGGACAACCTCAATCGCCGTATCAAACTGGAGGAGATGACCGATCTAGTTTTTGAGGTTCTCATTCCGACCGAACGGGTTCAGGAAATCAAACGCGGAAAGAAGACCGAGACGACTCGCAAGTTTTTTCCCGGTTACCTGATCATTAACATGCATCTCCTCGACGACGACAATCAACTCGTCGAGAAAACCTGGTATTTTATCAAGGAAACCGACGGTGTGATCGGCTTTGCCGGCACGAAGAATCGTCCGATTCCGATGCGTCCGCGGGAAGTGGAAGGCCTCTTGGCCCAAGCGCGCGAGCGAGAAGACACCATCAAGCCGAAGATTAGCTTCGAAGTCGGGGACAAGGTCAAAGTGGCTGATGGACCCTTCCAAAACCAAAATGGAGTTGTCGAGGAAATCGATCCCGAACGCGGCAAGCTTCGCGTTTCGGTCACCATCTTCGGTCGGGAAACTCCCGTCGATTTGGAATACTGGCAGGTCGAAAAAGCCTGACGGGAAAATCATTCAAAGAAGATGGCGTCGCTGCGGCCGAAAAGGTCGAGAGCAGCGCCATTTTCTTTTTATGATTGTCTTCTCCGGAGGAATTGGAGATAAGGCTGTACACTTTTCCACCTGATATGCTTCCCCTTCTCCTTGCTGGCAGTGCCTTTCTCGGCGCACTTATTCAACCGGAACCTGAGCTTCCCAATCACACCCTGCGAGGGGAATTGGTTTTCGCCAAGGAAGTCGTCTGTCGCAGTCGTTGGGGGACTCCCATGCTTCCGGACGGAAAAGGAGGCTACAGTCTGATCGCTCCTATCAATCAAGAGTTCATCGAACAAAGCCTGGTTCAGCCGCCGATCACCAAAGGAACGGTTTTTCGTCCTGAGGCGAGGTTGGTCGTGACGCTGCCGGAATAAGCTGGGTTGGGTTTTGATTTGCGGTGGACTTTTCCCCATTCCGCTATTGCTTGGCGCAGAAGAATGGGTATCACGGCGTGATGCGATTTTTTCTTTCTCTTTGTCTGGCGATTTTGGCTGGCTGCGGTCAGCGTGAACTCCTGCCGCCCCCGGACAACACGCCATTGGATCGGCGATTGACGAATTTTGCGGATCTCCAAAATCAGGGCGATTGGGACGCGCTGCCATCTCATTTCACGAAAAGGGCCCGCATCCAAAGTCCCGTCACTCCGCAGGGAGCCAGCGTGGATCAGTATCTGCGGGCGCTGGCGAAGGCACCTTATATGCTGGCGGTGAATGAGACGGAGATCGTCTATGCTTTTCCTGATCGTGCTCTGACGCGGAGCAATGTGACCATTGGCATGTCGGGTCGTCCGTCCTGGCGGGAACGTCTAGCCGTAGATTGGCAATTCGAGGATGGCTATTGGCGTATGGCCCGGATGGTTTATAGCGACTGGCCGGCGATCATTGGGACGTGGAGGCGCAGTGGTCTGCGTCAGGAAGGTTCGATCGAGTTGCGGATTTACCCCGGTGGACGTTATGTGGTCTACACGGCGGAGGATTATTCTGCGCCAGCATTCAAGGGCGACTACCGCTTGGAGGGAAATCAAATTACGCTCAGCGATGTGTCTTCCTTCGAGGCCAATCTCTTTGAAAGTGGGTCAGGGAGGTATTCCTTCATTCGTACCCCGACAGGAATAACCTTGCGGAAACTCCGCGAGGAAAACACCTGGCGGGATGCCCGCTATCAGGGCGACTGGGCCGCGCATTCACCCAAGTTGGGGATGTGAGGAAGGCGTATTTTGACTTCGTTGGATCTCGCTCTTCGGATCGAAAAGCTGCATTTGTGAAATTGGGAATGACGAACCATCCTGATCAGCCAAATTACAAGACATGCCCAAGAAAAATATACCATCGAAGCGGTTGAAACCTCTGGATCCTGCTTCCAAGCCTGCCGCAAAGCCGATGATCGCGGAAGCTACTACCGGGCATCAGGATGAAACACCGCCACTCCAAGGAAACCTAGGCAGGGAAAAAGCAAGACCCTCCGTCCGCAAAGCGGCCAAGCGAATCCCACTGGCTTACGCGCTCGCGGTGACAGGGGTTGCGGTCGTTGCCGCAGCCGTCTTTTCCTCCGTCCTGACCTGGAACCCGGCATTTCAGGCCGGGCGGAAGCAGGTCTTTGTTGAACAGACGAAGGCGGATGTAAAGGTCGCCGCCGGATTCCAACCGCGTCTGAACCAGGCGTTTGACGAACTACGCGCTGGAAATCCGGCCGTTGCCCTCAAGAAGTTTCAGAATTTACAGGCAGAGAACCCCGGCCTGTCCTCCACGGCTTATCTGATCGCGCTCTCCGCCCTTCGCAGCAAAAATTTCGCACTGGCAGAAGAGGAGGCTGCCCGCAGCATCCGCAGGAACGAGCGGGTTTCTGACGCACTGGCGATCCAAGCTTTGATCGAGGTGCAAAAAAGCGAGGCTCCCGATCTGAAAAAGCTAGGCGACCATGTGCTGCGGGCGGAAATGCTCCTTCGGCAGGCGATGCTGGCGGATCCAGCCAATCCCGTACCGATGATCGAATTGGCAGGTCTCTTGCGCCGGCAGCGAAATTCTGCGGAGGCGATTCAACTTTTGCAGGCGGCGCGAACCCGGGTGCTGCCATTCGATCTCCCTCCTTATTTAGAAGCCACGATCATGCTGACTTCGCTGCAGGGAACCCCCGATGAGGAGTTATCCAGCGCCGATCCAAGCCCCGATTTGCCCGGAACGATTTCCGCTGCCTACATTCTGATGCGGAAAGGTCGCTTTAACGAAGCGGCGGAACGACTGAAAGTAATCCAGTCGCGGACGCCGCCTTCCTTCTTTCGCTACTTGCTCAACGACCCGGCCCTCCGGCCCTATTCTCAAGTCCCTGAACTAAGCGTTTTTTTTCGCTGAATCACCCCGGCGAGCGACCGTGAGCGTGCCCCCAATAGCGAGCTGAGCAGTTCTGCCTGGGCCGGTTCTCCCAGGCGGTCGGAGCCCACAAGTTGGCGAATAAGCTTCCCGTTTTTCTGCTCCACCCGGGCATTGTCGTTCTTGCGGTAACTCGGGCAGCCTGGCATCGCCTAGAGAAACGATCACCCGCTGTAGAATTAGGCACTCCAACGGAAACTCCAGGCCTGATTATCATCGGCTTACATAATTTTCATGGCGAAAACCTGTCAATTCCGAGCACGCGCAAAGATGTTGCAGAAGAAACTTGGGTTAAGTCGGTGTGGCGCGGGATGAGTTTCATCTTGCCGTAGAGAGGCCGTAGGTGGTTTTTTTCTTGAGGCTTGTCATGGGAGGGATTTCCGGCACTCTTCCCCACCTGCGATTTCCCCAAGTTTTTTTGGGCGGTTGGCGAAAGACCGGCGGTTCCTGGGATCCGGGAAGATGCCGGGGGCCTGATCGGCAAAAGGATGTTCCGCCCGAGCCTGGAGATGCAGCAAACGATTTTTAAATTATGATTTTCAAAAACTTCACCAAGGAATGGTTTTCCAATGTTCCCAAGGACCTCTTGGCGGGTATCGTTGTCGCCTTGGCTTTGATTCCAGAGGCGATCGCTTTTTCCATTATCGCCGGGGTTGATCCCAAGGTGGGCCTGTACGCGTCATTTTGTATTGCGGTGGTCTCGGCATTTTTGGGGGGACGTCCCGGGATGATCTCCGCCGCCACCGGGGCGATGGCCCTGCTGATGATCACGCTGGTGCGTGAGCATGGGCTCCAATACCTCTTTGCCGCTACCCTTCTGACCGGCTTCTTTCAGATTCTGGCGGGATGGTTTAAGTTGGGTGACGCGTTGAAATTTGTTTCCCGGTCGGTCATGACCGGATTTGTCAATGCCCTCGCCATTTTGATTTTCATGGCGCAGTTGCCCGAGTTCCGAAATACGGGCTGGACAATGTATGCCATGGTGGCGGGCGGGTTAGCGATTATCTACATCGTGCCACGGTTCACTAAGGCGATCCCGTCGCCGCTGATTTGTATCGTTGTCCTCACAGCGATTTCGCTTCTCACCGGGATGGGGTTGCGGACGGTCGGCGACATGGGCGAACTGCCGTCGACTCTGCCGGTCTTTCTTTTTCCCCAGATTCCGTGGAACTGGGAAACGCTGGCCATTATCCTTCCCTATGCCATTCCGCTCACGGTGGTGGGCTTGTTGGAGTCGCTGATGACGGCGACGATCGTCGATGACCTCACGGATACGGAGAGCAACAAGAACCGGGAATGCATGGGGCAGGGGGCGTCC
>Ga0222650_1000595_pt1 | contig 26352 bp, 19 predicted proteins | sample AntAcemetagen367_FD_179820 | JGI IMG/M metagenome (GOLD analysis project Ga0222650, IMG submission 179820) | Saline water microbial communities from Ace Lake, Antarctica - #367 | ecosystem: Environmental > Aquatic > Non-marine Saline and Alkaline > Saline | place: Antarctica: Ace Lake... | reverse complement strand
TCCACGACATGGAATGCTTTGAGAGTCTCAACGCCAGCTTCCACCACCACAGCGCCAAACCCTGGTCCGCCCTCCGCCTGTTGAAGACCCCGCCACCGGCAATCAATTAACCAGACAACCGCCCTGTGGGAGTGGTGGAGCGGTCGCGAATGGTATTGCCGAAGCGATGATTACCACTGCGGTTGGCCTGATTATCGCGCTTTTCGCGGTGATTCCCCAGAGTGTTTTTAATCGTTGGAGTGATGAGATCGAACTTGAGATTGAGGAAGCGAACAGTGAGGTCGTTGAGTTTATCCTGACCCATCACTAAGCAGACCCAAGGACACTTCATGAGAAAACGCAATCGGAGAGAGCAGAAGCACCGCACGGGAGAGATCCCGACCGGTTCGTTCTCGGATATCGCGTTTCTGTTGATCATCTATTTCCTTGTCGCAACAACCTTAGTGAAAGTGAAAAGCATTACCGCGGATCTTCCCTCCGGAGAAAAATCAAGTCAGGCCCAATCGGATAAGACTCCCACGATCAACCTCAAGGACGATGTCATCATGTTCAACGACAAGAGGGTTGATCTCGACGAACTCAATGCGCGCCTCGCGGCGCTTGATCTCGCTGAGCGGGAAGGGGATCAGCGGGTCATTCTTTTGGAGTCCGCAAAGGGCACTCCATATGGAAATTATTTTCAGGCCCTTGCGGCCATTAGCGCAAATGGTGGCGTGGTTGCCCTCGTGGAGGATGATAAGTAAACGATGAGTAAGCGAGGACAACGAAAGAAGAAGAGGCGGGCGATTCCAGTACCGATCGCCAGTATGGGTGATATCGCGTTCCTGCTCATCATCTTCTTTTTGGTGTGCAGTGAAGTTGCTAAGGATAAGAGCAATCTTCAGGTCACCCTTCCGAATTCGGAATACGTTCAGAAAACGAAGACGACGGTGGCGGCCCGGGTGGCGATTGATGCCGAGGGTGTCATCTACTTTGATGGCGCGCGTGTCGAGAGCTTCAAAGATATCGAATGGGGAGTCCGAGCCGTTCTGGCAAGTACGGTATCAGACGACCAACGGCATGTTCAATTCAAGTGTGACGCCGCACTGCCTAAAGAGACGTTTGAGCCCGTCATGAAAGCAATCGCCGAAGCGGGAGGAATCCTGGAAGCCGTCGGAGAAAAAAATCAGTAGTTAAAAAATTAGATGGAAGACAAAGAGATTAAAAACCAGTCGAGTCACGACGAAACCTCACCGGATGAATTGATGGAGAGCTTCCGGGGACGAAGTTTCAAGTCGATCATTCTATTCACCGTGGTGATCCATGCCGTTCTGCTCTTGGGGACGAGTATTCCGTTCCTGATGAAGGCCGTCACGGGCAAGGATACCTCCGGGTTGAGTGAGCAGGAAAGAATGGAGTTGGCGATGAAAGATGCGACCGAATCGTTGCGCGAAATTGCCGAGGAACATGGCTTGAATGTGCAGGATATCAGTCACAATTTTGCTGACGGAAGTCCGAAGGCCTCGACGAAGCCGAAGACTAAGGAACCGGAATCCCCCGAGCTTAAAGGCGGAGCGGGAGAGTCGGATCCAAAATCGAGTATTGAGAAGGACCTCAAGCTTAAGAAGGACGGTCCCGAGGTTCCAATCGTAGAAGACGACGAAGAGGATCTCTTCAAATAAACCCTGATCCTTCTGGTTGTCTGGCACTATGAATTCCAACATTAAAAGTAAGCTCCCGGCCGAATGGGTCGACGAGATTCCAACACGCCCGTCTCTTTCGAAGGTGATGGTGGTCTGTGTGGCGACCGTGATGCTTTCGACATTGGGTTGGGCTTTTTGGTCATGGGGTCCATTGGCACTGCAGCCTTTCCTGGATCGTAATCCCGGGGTGGCGGATCTTTGGGAATCACAGAGCCTTGTCTGGGCTCTCGGGCTTTCTTTTGACGCCTTTGGGCTGACCGGTCTGCTTTGTGTTGTCGTGGGTGCCCTTGGGGTTATTCGGACCAGGGCGACATATCATCTTTTGCGGAATTCGCTGACCCTAGTCTATCTTGCGGTCGCTTTATATGTCGTGACCGTTTGGATCGGGCTTTTTGCGGTGCTTGATGCCGAGATCGAGATCGATGGCTTAAAGCAGGATCGTGCGACTATTTTATTGCTCTGGTGGAAGGTCTGCTGGCCCGCTTTGGCAGTGGCGGTTTATGTGCTCTGGCTGAAGATCATGCTGCGGAGTCGTTCCGTTTATGCCGCCTTCACGAGGGAGAAAGGAAAGCCCATGTCCGGTGACCGGGTTCTCGAGGACTTGCGGACGCACGGGCGAGATCCGCGTCATCGTCGAAGCCTCTACGCCAGTGTTGTCACGCACGTCACCATCCTGATCATCATACCGTGGCTGCTCAGCTTAGGGGGACGAGTTGAGGCCTACAAGGTTCCGAAGGGAAGTGGCAACCCGGTTGTGGCAATGGTGAAAATGGTCAAGCCGAAAAAGAAAAAGAAGAAGACTCTCACCCTGCGTGCCAATTCCGACATCATCATGGCCATTCCTGATTTAGATGAAACCGAAGTGGATCAGGAAATGGAGAAACAAACACAGGCGACCTACGAGGCTGGTGCGATTGCCAAGGCGGGTAAGATCGGCAAGGGCGGGGGAACCGAAGGTGGCTGGCCGGCCGGAATGGATGACTACAAAATCCGTTTCATTCGTCTGGATCATGGTGGAGCTGGCTGGGACGACGGAATGAATGAAACCGGTGCCGATATCAATTTCCTGCGCGCGTTCGCCAAGATGACCGGTTTGAAGAAAATTGCCCGGAGGGGCGAGAGCCATTCCATTGGCTTACTAAAGAAGTATCCCAAGGACGGATTTCCTCCCTTTGTCTATCTGACTGGCAACGGAAGCATGGGCCGGGTCAGTTCGGGCGATAGGGAGATTCTCCGTGACTATTGTCTCGGCGGGGGGATGCTCATCGCCGATGCGGGGAGCGCTCGTTTCCATAGCACCTTCATCCATTTTATGCGCCAGGTCTTTCCCGACAAGCCGCTGATTGATATCGCTGATGACGATATGCTCTACCAAGCTCCCACCCGTTTTCCTGATGGCGCTCCGGCCTTTTGGCATCACGGTGGTCGGCGCCCGTTGGGGATTAAACACGACGGCCGCTGGATTGCCTTCTATCACCCGGGCGACATGAATGACGCTTGGAAGTCCCAGGGCTATACCGACGTGTCACCCGAGATGCGTGACGCCGCCGTGAGTTTGGGCGTTAACCTTGTCAATTATGCCTTCAATAATTGGGATGCTGCTGTCACCAAAGCCAAAAAATGAACTGGAATCCGGAATACTTTAGCAAGATTGGTTATCTCGGAGTTTGTCTCTCGGGAGGAGCCTTGTTGATGTGGTTGATCTATTTGAAGAAGCCGGCCCGCTTGTGGGGCACGGTGGCATTGGCCTTGATCGTGGTGTCTTTTGTCTGTGCGAGACTTAATTCGAAGGGCTATGTGAATCGGATTCAACCCGACCAGAGCGAAGAGCTTGTGAAGCAGGCCTCTCTAGAACAGGCAAAACAAGAGGCCTTGCTTGAGAGTCGTGGCGACGAAGTGTCCAAGATTCGCTTCGCAGAGGACGGGAGCAATGATTTCCTTGATCGAGCGGGGATGGACGATGCCGATCTTAAATATTTCGAAAAACAGGGGGGCTTTGGCGAACCCGAGTGGAAGAAGGAAAAGAAGACCCGCACCAGTGGCGGGGGAGACGGTAGCCTTGAGTCGGAGATTGGTGGCGAAGACGTGATTGCCGGGGTGCAATCCGAGGAATTTGAACCAGACGAGGGAAGTGAACCGATCATCATGGCGGAGGCGGACATGGTCATGGCGAACCGGCTCGATCTTTTGAATCTGCGGCTGACCTTGATTCTTCTGGTGCTTGCGATTTGTGTCGTTCTTTACGACTATCTCCGGCGTGCCAATCTCTATGGGAAAGCTTCACGGCCTCTCCCTTTACCGAGTTCATGGCTGAATGCCCTGACTCCCATGCCGCCTCTGGTAGTTTCAAAGAAGCGTCATCGAAAATCAGCCCGGAGCGAGTTAGCGCGGCTGGTGAAGCGTGGTGATTCATTCGTCTACCTGACTGATGATCCCGCCCGGGTCGCCAAATTTCCCAAGTCACTGAGAAGGCTGCCATTCATTGGTGGGAAGGAAGAATTGATTCCTGCAAGTGCTGAAATTGATGATGATTTCATCTTTGAAACTGTTTGGTATGGACGCAGTTCGTTTGTGGTTGCTGACTCGGAAAGAGCTCTCAAATTGCTTGCCGGTTTTCTGGCGAAGCTCGAGCAACGGATCCTTTCGCGAGCCAAGGTTTCTCAAACGGCCCATCTCGTTTGGGATCTTTCGATTCCAATGCCCCGGCAAACCCGCGAAGAGGCGATGAAGCTGGCCCTTGCGACTGGGTTTTCGATTCTCATTCTTCGGGAGAAAATCTCGAAAGCGGCGCAGGCCCAATCCAACCGATCCAATCAACCCGGACTCGAAGGAGAGCCCATCCCATCATGAAGACACACTTAGTACTGATTCTCTGTTTGCTCTCAGGCCTCGTCGCCGTGGCTCCCGCAGAAGAACGCACGCTCACGCCCGAACAAATGGAGGCGATCGCCAATCAGGGAGGACTCACAGGTGAGCAGAACGAGAGGCCTGCAAAGCTCCCCGATCTGACCAAGGGTGAGACAATTCCAGAGGGGAAATACGGCCCCGAGATCTGGACATTCGGGCCAACTGGGGTCGCTGGGATCATGGCCGGTAAGTTCAAAGGAGATCAGATCCAAGTGCAGGCAACCTTGAAAGGTTCTCCCGCCGAGGGGAAGTTCTTACCTGGCGATGTTCTCATCGGAATGAATGGTAAGAAATTTGTCGCAGGTGGTCACTTGGGGTATCTGATTGGCAAGGCCATTATTGAAGCCGAGCGCGAGAAGAACGCCGGCAAAATTAGCTTTCTGGTCTGGCGCGATAAAAACTACATTCAGCGCACCGGTAAAAAGGATGTTGTCAGCATCGATATCGATAAGCTCTTTGCCAAGGCACGCGATGACAACTCGCTCTACGAATGGAAAGCCGAGGAAGCTCGCGCGAAAGAGGCGCAGGGCTTTGATGAGTTTCCCATCGTCCCCACGACACTCGAGATTGATCTGACTCTGCGGACTTTCCCCGACTACAGCGACACCGCACCCTATGACTGCCCGAAGACGGCTCAGATCCTTGCGGAGGCGTGGAAGGTGTTAGAAAAGAAATTTGTGGTAGACCCGAAGAACCGGCGCAGTGGCCGTGGCGGGATTTTAGAGGCGATCGCCTTGGTTGCCTCGGGCAAACCCGAGCACCGGAAAATTGTGCACGACTGGGTCCGCGGTCCTCACGCCAAGCAATGGCATCCGCCCACCGTCCCCGCTGGCGCGATGTTTGAGCCAGGTTACAAAGGCGGTAAAGGATACCAGAGCTGGCACCATGGATTCACTGGCTTGAATTGTGCTCTCTACTACGAGGCCACCGGCGACAAGTTTGTTCTTCCCGCCCTGCGCAAATACGCCATTAACGCCGCCCTCGGCCAGAGTGGCGGTGGAAGCTGGGGGCACACCTTTGCTTATCCCTCTTTTAACGGTGGTGAGTTCCATCGTATGAATCCCGGCTATGGCGCGCTGAACGCCGCCGGTAATCGCTGCTTCTTCCTCATCACTTTGGCGAAAAAACTTGGCGTCGAGCATCCCGAGGTCGATCAGGCGATCAAGCGTGCCCAACGTTTTTTTAGCTCTTATGTCGATCAGGGCTGCATTCCCTACGGCGATCACCCGGCCTACGGATCCGACGACAGTAACGGTAAGAACACCGGCGTTGCCTTTTCCTTAAAACTCCTTGGCGACGATTACGGTGCCAAGTATTTCTCCATGTTGTCCAGCAATTGTGCCTTCACCCGCCGGGGCGGCCATGGTCACGACTATCATGGCAATTGGTCGTCTTGGGCGGCCGCGATGTGTGGTCCGAAAGTCCGCATATATAACGAACGCAATCTTCGCTGGCGCCGCACCCTCTGCCGGATGTTTGATGGCAGCTTCGCCTACCACTCGCCGACCGGCTATCCAAAGGCCCTGCGAGATCCAACGGCCACCGAGATCCTGCACCAGGCCGTCACCCTCAAACAGACGCTCATCACCGGAAAAGAAATCGGCGAGCCCATCCATGCTTCCGAAGGTGAGATCAAGCAACTGCTTACGAGCGTTGGCTCGGCACTCAATGATCCTTGGCTGAAGGAGAAGTCCGGAACTCCAATGCGAGAGCGCAAAACCGACGAGCTTTTTGACTTGCTCAACCACTTTTATCCAAAATTCCGAAGCCATGTCGCGAAAGAGCTAGGGAAACGTTTCCAAGCCGGGGAAAAGGAGATCGCACCGCGCCTCGTTAAGCTGCTCGAGAGCAAGGATGCCCGTTTTCGTGACGGCACCCTGCGAGCTCTCGAAGCCTGCGGTGGCGATACCGTCCTTTCCCATCTTTCTAAGGTCATCAAATTGCTCGATGATCCCAAAGACTTCGTGCGCATCACCGCCGTGAAGGTGATTTCCAAGAGCACCGACGACAAGGAAAGCCAGCTCGCAATCTTGAAGGCAACGGTCGCCGAGCCGAGACTAGTGGCACCTAACAGTGTCCGGAATGCTTCTCAAACCGCCCTTTTTACCAAGGCAACCAAGCTCGGGGATACGCCATTTGAATCCGGCTTCGACGAGGAGCTGGTTCGCCAGGCGATCGAAGACGTGCTGGTGCTCGACCCCGTGGGAGGCCGTGGTTTCGTGACTTCTCGCACTAAGGTGTGGGACAAGGAAACCATCGTTAAAATTGCGGGGCCGTTGACCTTCGCCGCCGAAGAAGAACAGATCGTGGAGCAGATGTTCGCCAATCGCTGTGAGCCCGCACAGGGGATGCTTGGCAAGTTCGGCTACCGCGAAGCGGTCTATGCTACCGCTCACCGCTTGCTGAAGAAGGCCGCGATCCCGCGCCACATCCGTCCGCATGTCGGCTTCAAACGCAACCTGATCGATCCGGATGCGGTCGAGAAACAACCAGCCGCTTTCCATGAGTTCATTGAGGCACTTGGTGTGGTTCTCACCGACGATCCGCTGCAGCAGGTCATGAGGCTCGAGGGCGACAAGAAGATCTACATCGACATGGTGAAATTTTATGACCTCATCGCGGCGGAGAAGAAATCGGTCACCCTGCCGAGCATCGCCCCCGACGTGCAGAAGATGTTTCAGGGAAAACTTGAGGCCCTGGACGGCACGGGTGCCAAGATTAAGCTGTGCCGATCCGAGCTACAAGATCCCTCACGGAAAAACTACTTCCGCAAGATGGCGGCAATGGATTTCCTGAACGAGACCCTCGGCGAGGACGCTCTGGAGGATCTTGTGCCGTATCTTGGTCACGACTACTGGAGGTTGCGCCAGCACAGCCAAAAACTGGCAGCGGAACTCGTTACCATTGGTGCCGAAAAGCCCCTCGCCGCATTGTTCTCGCAAAGCACCGATCCTGCCTCTGCAGTCGGTATTCTTGAGGCGTTTGCCAAAACTCAAGCTGATGCAGGTCTCGCACTCGCCAAAGGTGCGATGAAACACAAAGAGCCACGGGTTCGCCAGGCTGCCGTGAAAACAGCGGTCACTCTCGGCGGCGACGAGGTATTGCCGGAAATCTTGGCCCAGTTGAAACAGGCGACCACACAAGAGGACTTGCGCGGCTGTGAGCAGGCGCTACTTTCCCAACGTGAAGATCCTACCCATGCTTCACGCGTGCGCGATGCGGTCATTACGATGATTACAGATGCCACCGACATCGTGCGGCCCTCCCTGTTTTACCTGCTCGCCCAGATCGGCGACCCACAGAGCATCGCAGCCTTGGAAAGAGCCGCCGGCACGGACAGCGTGGCTGAGCTCGAAGAGATTATCTTTGCCTTGTCCTATTCACCCGGTCGCGCCGCAGACGACCTGATGCTTAAGCTCGCCAAGCTCGACAAGCAGACCGCCAGAGTCGTCGCTTCCCAGTCGGTGCGCCGTATGGTGCTCGGGCCAAAAGGATTTGGTGACATCACCAACGCCCAGCGCCTCGACTTTGCTGAGCCCATGCTCAAGCTCTCCCTCGATAAACGCCTCATCGCTTTCCTCGCCAACGTGCATGAAGCACGCGCGCTGCGGACACTGATGTATTGCCTCGAAAAAGGGGTGGGGGACGCCGCGGAAAGCCTCATTGGCAATGCCGAGGGAATGAAAAACCTCTCGTCTGCCGACTCGAAGATTGCCGCCAAGGCCATCCGTGATGTCATCGAATACATGGAGGTGACCCATCTCCGTGGTGGCCCGTCAGCCCACATGAAGAAGCGAGATAACTATTACGGATGGAAAGCCCTCCAGGCTCGTGCTGGCAAGGTGTTGCTCAAAGTCTACAAACCCGAAGAGGCGGCAATTCCGACCTTTGATCCGCTTGATCTGGAATAGAAGACCGTGTTGGATTAAGGGTCTGCTGCGTTGGAACTGAGATGCGAGGGGTTTCTCGACCACTGGTGGTTTAGTTTTGGTAAGAGTGGTTTTCGAATTGAAGCGGTCGACTCATGCATCAATCATGGAGGGCCGTTTCTCGGCGTCTTCTCCGCTGATTTCGGGTGAGTCACTCCTCCAGTCAGGAATTTCTCAATCGACTCCTCAAGGGCGCCTTCGGAAGTATCGGTTTTCATAGCGGCAGAATCTTAGAAGTTCGATGATTCCCTCTTAAGGAAGGCTCCCAACTCTTCCGGTTGCGGAAGGGCCAATTTGTAGGCGGAGACGAAGAGGTTTTCATCGATCTCGCCAAGGGCATATTCCACGAGAGTGTGTTCCTTGTCGGTGCACAGCAGAAGTCCAATCTTCCGGTTACTCCGGGAGGATGTGCTTACGGGTTAGAGGACAGCGCCGCTTCTCGCGATGTCAGCCCGCAAGAATTGCAGGACCATGAAGACGGGGTGATGCCGCTTCCGGTGGCAAGGCTCTCTCATGCCGGGCGATTGTTTGGAGTGACGGTCAGTGCCTTTTTCCAACCCTACTACCATCCCGTCTTTGAGTTTATCCCGGTGGAATCGCTCATCATAGACCACCAGGCCGACTACTATGCCGCCTTGGAAGCCTCTGATTGGTCGGGTGACTCAACCGCATTTGCGGAGTTTTCTTTGGCGACGATTCACGAGGCCCTGTCGAACTTCCTGCATGAACTCAAGATTGTCGCGGTGACCGGGGAAGAACGGGTGGAGTTGGCTCGGCGGAATTTTGCTGCGGAGAGTTTTTCGCGGAAACAGGATCTCGCTCATTTTAAGACGATCTCGACGGCCACCGCCAGCCGCGATCTTAAGCTGGGAGTCGAGAGGGGTTTCCTCACCAAGCAGGGTGAGAAGGCTCAAACCGGCTACCGCTATTCTCAGTAGTCTGTGCGAATTCTGTTCACGGGTGAAAGGCAGCCTCCGGCGTTGGTGAAAATCCGCGTCCCGTCTTTGTGCGATGTGTCCGCGCCCCGCGTTTTTTCGTGAAGGCGATGTCTTGATCGTGGGTCGGAGACTTGGTCGGTCGGGGAGTCTCTAGAAATGTTCATTGAGAATGAGAAAGATGTGCGCACTCAATTGGCCTTGTGCAAAAAATGTCGGCTCGCTCTCCAAGGGCCTCAGCCTCTTTGTTTCCTGGATGGATGGTTTTTTTGGAGTCAGCGGCAGACCTAGAGTGCTGGAGCTCTCAGGGCTTTCTCGGAACAGTCTTCAAAGGATTTATTTTCGAAGACGACGATGCGAGTTTTGGTTGAAAGTTATTTGGGAGGGTGCGGGGGGACGATCTCTGCGGACGAGGAAGAGGTGCGATGCTCAAGCCTGGCTCTCGCTAGGGCATTGCTAAGCGAATTGAGATTAAAGGGTTTTCCCAAGTAGTCGTTCATGCCTGCAGCGGCGCAGCGTTCCCGGTCGCCTTCCATGACGTTGGCGGTAAGAGCAATGATCCACGGTCGCTTGGCAGGATCCGGAAATCGTTTAATGATTTCTCGGGTGGCTTCGAGGCCGTCCATTTCGGGCATTTGCACGTCCATTAAAATGAGATCGTAGGTCTGGGTGGTGGTTGCTGCCACCGCTTCCGCGCCATTTTTCACGACCTCGGCTTGGTATCCCAGTTTGGCGAGGAGGAGGAGCGCGACTTTTTGGTTCACGATATTATCTTCGGCGAGTAGCACGCGATCGGGTTTGGCTTCTCTTTGTAAGGGCATGGCGGCTTCTTGCTTGGAAGCGAGGGTGATCGGGGAAGGTATCGAACCCGCGAGGCGATGGAGCGCCTCATAGAGCGCGTTCGGCTTAATCGGCTTGTTCAGTAAAGCAGAGAATAAGCCGGAAACGTCAGCCTCATGGTGGTGGCCAACCGAGGAGAGTAAAAGGAGGGGGATTTTTGTGTCGCCGAGCACCTCGTTCATCGCTTTGGCCAACATCACGCCATCCATCACGGGCATTTGCATATCCAAGAGGGCAAAATCAAATCGTGCGCCCGAGCGGAGGGATTCGATGGCCTGTATTCCTGAATCAAATACGGTAATTTCCATGCCCCAGCGCTCGCCGAGTGAGCGCAGGATTTTTAGATTGGTTGCGTTGTCATCGACGATGAGCAATTGCCGGTGGCGAAGAGGAAAAGGAGACTCTCTTACCATCGATTTACGGCGTGATGGCGCGGTGCCTATTTTGAGGGTAAAGTAGAAGGTCGATCCCACGCCCACTTCACTTTCAAACCAAAGTTTTCCTCCCATCAATTCTGACAGGCGTCGACCGATGGTAAGCCCGAGCCCCGTGCCGCCATACTTCTGTGTCGTCGAGGCATCGACCTGGGAGAACGACTGGAAAATATGAGATTGGGCCGCTTTAGGAATGCCGATTCCGGTGTCTTTGACCGCAACACGGAGTTCAATTTTTCCTGATTCGGTGAGTGGCTGGCAGTCGACTGAAACAACAACTTCGCCTCGTTCGGTAAATTTGAGTGCATTCCCGACGAGGTTTATGAGAATCTGGCGCACGCGCGCAGCATCCCCGATCACGGTCGCAGGGACGCGGTCATTGATCTCGTAGAGAAGGTCCAGGCCTTGTTCGGCGGCGCAGGGGGCGAGGATGTCCAGGGTCTCCTCAAGACACTCCGCGAATGGGAAGGGCTCGGATTCTATATCCAGTCGGCCTGACTCGATTTTTGAAAAATCAAGAACGTCATTAATGACCACGAGCAGGTTATCGCCACTATTGCGGATTGTCTCGATGAATTCGCGTTGCTGGGAATCGATATCGGTGTCGAGGAGTAGCTCGGTCAATCCAATGACCCCATTCATGGGGGTTCGGATTTCGTGACTCATCGTCGCCAAGAATTGACTCTTGGCGATGTTTGCTTGTTGAGCCTCGCACGTGGCGGATTCAGCGGTTGCTTTCGCGATCTCCAGTTCCGCGATCATGTTGTGCTGACGTTGATGCGCCCGCCGGAGTTCCAACAACCTTGACACGCTTCGACTTAACACTTGCAGCGCCTTCCGTTGCTCGGAGTTGAGTTTATGAGGCTTTTTATCGAGCACGCAAAGTGTGCCCATGGCGTGTCCGTTAGAAGTGACGAGTGGAGCCCCGGCATAGAAGCGAAGATTGGGATGACCTGTGACCAAAGGGTTGTCGCGAAAGCGCGGATCTTTGGACGCGTCTTCTACCACGAAGAGTTCGCCCGGGAACTCGATGGCGTGGGCGCAGAAGGCAAGTTCACGAGGCGTTTCGGCGGCATCTAATCCTACTCTGGCTTTGAACCATTGCCGGCTTTCGTCCACCAAACTGATGAGGGACATGGGAACTTGGCAGATTTGCGAGGCCAAGAGAACCACCTCGTCATAGTCGACTTCTGAGGACGTGTCGAGGATCTCGTAAGACTGAAGCTCTCGAACACGGTCCGCCTCGTTAAGTGGGGTGGGATACAACATTTGATTCAATAAGGAAGGGGGATGCCGTGGCACTGTTGCGGACTAATGGGCTCACTCGGAATATCAGAAGTTTACGGACCTGAGGCTTTTACGCGGGGTAGCGCGGCCGCTAACGGCAGATTCTGGGATTGCTAGAAAATGCTTTTGGGGTGGATCGCTTGAGGATGCCGTTGATGGGTTTTGAAGAGGGGCTCGCTGGCCTCGATAAGAAAATAAGGGGGGAGGCCAAGCTCATCGGGAGAGGTCTGGGATGTGGGGTGAGAGTTCGTATTTCCATCGGTCATTCTCTTTAGGAAGAGCAGTTCTGGGATCTTGCCATTTTTCGTTAGAAAATACAGGTATAATTCTCAAGAGCAGCTTTTGATCATCTCTTTTTTAAAGAGACGTGATTAATCCCGTGAAATACCACGTATAGCAATGGCTCCCATGAATGACTCCAAGAACCCTAACAATTCCTCTCGCCGTAAGTTCCTGACCACGTCAGCGGCCTCAGCCTTCGGGTTTACCTTTATCCCGGCTTACCTCACGAGCGCCCGCGCGCAGGACAATCCCAAGCTCCCGCCCAGCCAGCGCATTAATCTCGGCTGTATCGGAGTAGGAGGAAGGGGAGCGTCGGTCATTTCTGGACTGTGTCGGGGAGGCCACGCCACCCCGGTTGCCCTTTGTGATGTTGATCACAATCGCGCTTCGCAAATGCTCAAGGCCCATCCCGATGCCAAACCCTTCCACGACTTCCGGGAGATGTTCGACAAGATGGGCAAGGATATCGACGCCGTTTCAATCGGCACTCCTGATCACACCCACTTCACCGCAGCGGTCCAGGCGATGTCACTTGGGAAACATGTTTACGTCGAAAAGCCCCTGACCCACACTTTCGAGGAAGCCGAAATTCTCATGCGAGCCGAGAAGAAGTTCAAGGTCGTCACCCAGATGGGAAACCAAGGGCACACCTCGAGTGGCTCGGAGCAATTCAAAGGCATGCTCGCCGCCGGAGTGGTCGACGATATTGTCAAAATTGAAGCTTGGAAGAGCCCCGGTCTTTGGTTCATGGATGCCCAGAAACGCATCAAGGGATTTCCCAAAGCAGAGGCCATTCCCGAGTCTCTCAAGAGCTGGGAACTCTGGTGCGGGCCGCGCGAAAAGAAGGATTTTAGTAGCATGTTCCATTCCTTCAACTGGCGTGGTTTTCATCTCTACGGTGGTGGCATGTTTGGTGATTGGGGATGTCACATCATCGACTTCCTTCACCATTACTTGAAGCTCGGATTTCCGACAGAGATCAGTCCGACAGCGCTCGCCGATCATAATCAAGTCAGCTTCCCGCTCAGCTCGCATATCAACTTCAAGTTCCCGGCGCGCGGCGAGAAACTTCCAGCGATTGATATGACCTGGAAAGCGGGTGGCGACTATGTTTCCCAAATTGATTCCAAGTATCTCGACCCGAAAGCCAAGAAGAGCCCCAATCTCGGAGGCGCAGGAACGCTCATCCATCGCAAGCAGGGGGATTACCTCGTGCATCGCAACTCGCACGGAGGGACATCAAAGCTCATCTCTGCTAAGAATCGCGATGATCTCAAGGCCGCCATGGATACCAAAGGACCAAAGTTCGATCATATGGAGAGCTTCGTGCAGGCCAGCATGGGCCATACCACCACTGAATCTCCCTTCAGCGTTGGCGGAGCCCTCACCCAAGTCCTTAATCTCGGTATGATCGCTGAGTATCTCAACCTTGATCTGAAGTTCGATCCAAAGGCCAAGCGCTTCATTGGCAATGACACCGCGAACGCCCTCCTCGCCGGAGCGGCGCCACGCAAGGAATGGGCCGGCCACTACAAGTTGGCCTAGATTCGTTTAGGAGACGGTGATTGCCTGCCAAGCGTCGGCCGTTTGGGGAGGCTGCTTGGGCGTCACGGTCTGCGGCTACTTCGGTGAAGGCCCGCTCAGTTCGATGAAGTTACCGACAAGATCGGGATCGTGGCGGCTGGGTATGAAGGGGAGGTGTTGTTTCAGGGGATTTGTGCGGGAGGGTAAGATTTTAGGCCTCTTCAAGGTATAGCTTGGATCGACCATTGAACCTTATCTCCTTATGAAATCCCTCGCCACCCTACTCTTCCTTGCTCTCATCACGGCCTCGCTTTCCGCTCAGGAGGATACCCAACTGCCCCAACCCGATGCCGAGGGCTGGATGACCCTTTTCAATGGCAAGGATCTCTCGGGTTGGGATGGCGACCCAAAGGTCTGGAGCGTCAAGGAAGGCTATATCTCAGGGGCGATTGCCAAACTGGAGGGTGGAAACACCTTTCTCGTCTTCAAGAAGCCCTTCTCGAATTTTGTGCTCGAGGCAGATTGCGTGCTGGTCGGCCGGAAGGGTAACAGCGGGATCCAGTATCGTTCCAAGCAATCAGAGCGCGGCGCCAACAAGTGGGTCGTAAAAGGCTATCAAGCTGATTTCGGGAATGGCTTGTGGGGAAAGCTCTACGAAGAAGGTGGGCGGGGTGTCCTCGCCTTCACTTACAAGGATAAGGCTCCCGAGATCAAGAAGGACGATGGCTGGAACACTTATCGGATCACCGCGAAGGGATCGAAGGTTACGCAGGAGATCAATGGCACCGTGACAGTCGAACTCGATGATCTGGATGAAAAGAAGGCCGCCAAGGAAGGCCTCATTGCTCTGCAATATCACTCGCCGGGTGACTTCGAAGTGCGCTTCAAGAACATCCGAATCAAATTGCTGGAAGCGGAGTGACCCCTGGGGAGGTCATTTTGGATGGTTTCTTGGCAGGAATCGGAGAGGAGAGAAGGGGGCGATTTTAGCGTGCCCGTGTCTGTTCCCGTGGCGTGACGAAGTGAATCCTGATGGTTTTTGGGGTGGGAAATTAAAAGATCATTTGATGAAACGACCCAATCGGAAGCGTATCAAAATCTCTCGGGGATTTCGTGAGGCGACGGCGTTGTTTTGGTCTGATCAATTTTTTCTCAGATGCGATGGCTTTTAAAAATATTTTCCTCATTCTGCAAACTTCGCTCCTTGGCTTCGCGGGGGGCGAGCCCTCATTTCAAAAAGATTTGGAGCCCTTCCTCAAGGAACACTGTGTGCGCTGTCATGGAAAGAGGAAGCAGAAGGGGGATTTTCGGCTCGATGAACTTTCGCGGCAGGTGGGTGTCAAGGACGCCCCACTTTGGCATGAAGTGATGGCGCGAATCAGCTCCGGGGAAATGCCTCCGGAAGATGAGTTTGATCGGCCCACTGCCGATCAGAGTGCGGAAATCGTGGAGTGGATTGCCGCGAGGCTCAAGGAAGGGGAATCGGAGCGGATGGCGAAGCGGGAGCGTGTTTCGTATTTTCGGCTGACGCGGGAGGAGTATGTCAATACGGTGCGTGATCTTATCGGCGTCGAGTATGATGCCACAGATCCGGGAGGGCTTTTGGAAGATCCGGAGTGGCATGGCTTTGAACGCCTTGGCTCGGTCCTGACCTTGTCACCGACGCATATCGAGAAATACCTCAAAGCGGCCGAGACGGTTTTAAATGAAGCCTACCCGGAAAAGCCTATAGCATACCGGGAAGTCAGCAAACGGGCCTCGGTTTTGAGCGAGAGCCGCAATCAACCGCACTTCGATCGCCTGAAGAAAGCGGGGCTTCTTGATAAAGTAAGGGTGCCTCTCACGACCTCGGGCGAAGCGTTTCGTGCCTCGAATCCCTTCCTCGGTCCTGAGACGCCCTTTCCTGGTCCCGGGATTTATGAAATTAGCTATCGGGTGAGCGGGCTCAAGCCGGAGAATGGCATTGCTCCGAGAATACATGTCTATGAGCACCAGCTTGATCGTGTTCTCTTCGAGCAGGATATCATCGCATCGGAGGATGAACCGGTGACGATTACCTTCCGCGCTCATTTGCCGCACAACCCGCAGATCCATGTCTTTAATCACAATAAGGTCGCGCGTCATCCGAGGACTAATAGTGCAAGTGGTATTCCATTTGTGACCACTGCGGATCGTCGGGCGCCGTGGCAGATGCAGATTACCGATGCGGAAGGTCGTCCGCGCTATCCCATTTTGATTGTGGACTCAATCTCGATGCGAGGTCCGATTGTGAGTGCGCAAGAGCAAGCCTATCGGGATCGGTATATCGCAAGCGAGGAGGGAAATATCGGGGAGCTTCGCGAGGGGCTCGGGGCGATGGCAAAACGCGCTTTCCGGCGTCCTCTCAGAGAAGGGGAACTGGCTCGCTATGTCGCGCTGGCCCAGAGTGAGGCGGCAGCGGGAGAAAGCTTCAAAAACGCGGTGAAGTCAGCGATGACTGCCATTTTATGTTCCAAGAGCTTCCTGTTTCTCGAGGAAGGGGAGGCCGGCATGGAGCGCCATACCTTGAACGACTGGGAGATTGCCTCACGCTTGTCGTATCTTCTTTGGAGCACCATGCCGGATGAGGAATTGTTCGCGCTGGCGGAGCAAGGGAAGTTGCGAGAGCGGGAAGAGTTGCAAGCTCAGTTCCAGCGGATGTTGCATGATCCCCGTGCCGCGCGGTTCACGAATTCGTTCGCATCTCAGTGGTTGCACTTGCGGAAAGTGGGGATGTTTCCTCCCGATACCAAGATCTATCCGAACTACGATCAGGGATTGGAGAAAAGCATGATCGCCGAGACGCAGTCGTTCTTTGCGGAGGTGCTTCACAAGGGGCTCACTCTGCGCGAATTTATCGATTCGGATTGGACCATGGTGAATCCACGGCTCGCAAAGTTTTACGGAATGCCGGAGATGAAGAAGGATTACTTTCGGCGAGTCACGCTCAACGCTAGGGAGGGTCGGGGGGGCGTGTTGACGCAGGCCTCGATTCTCTCGCTCACTTCTGATGGGACACGCCACCGGCCGGTCCATCGTGGTGCTTGGCTATCCGAAGTAATTCTCGGGAAAACACCTCCGCCTCCGCCGGCCAATGTCGATCCCATTGAGCCCAATCCCATCGACAAGCCGAAAGCAACCTTACGGATGAAGCTGGAGGCCCACAAGCATGATGCCAGCTGTGCCTCGTGTCATCAGAAGATCGATCCCTTGGGGTTTGCCTTCGAGAATTTCAACGCGATTGGGGAATGGCGCACGCACGAGAAAGTTGCGGGAACCGGGGGAGATCCGCCGGTGGATGCCAGCGGAGTCTTGCCGGACGGACGTGAATTTACGAATGCCCAAGAATTTAAGCGCCTTCTGATGGCTGATTTGGATCGATTCAACGAGGCTTTTGTCGAGAAGTTGGCGATCTACGGGCTCCGCCGGACCTTGACTTTTGATGATCACGATGACTTGGCGGCGCTTTCAAAAATTGGGAAGGAGAAGGAATATCGTGTGCAGGATTTACTGGAGGCCTTCGTTCTTTCCGATCTCTTTCAAAAACGATAAAAGCCACGAGTTTTTCCTGCCCTAGTGAAATGAAAGAAGCACTCAAAGTGTTCCGGTAAAAGCGAAAACCTGATTGTTAATTTTCGAAAAGTTCCAGAGATGAATATTCAAACCAAGAGATGGCAAATGAGCCGTCGCCACTTCCTCCGGGGAATGGGGGCCAGTGTCGCGTTGCCGATGCTGAATTGCATGGGTGGCACGGGTCGCGAGAAGTCGGCGAGTCCCAAGCGGAGTGTCTTCCTCTACATCCCCAACGGCGTCAATACCCTGACCTGGCAAATTGAAAAAGCGGGGAGGGATTACCAACTCACTTCGCCGCTGGCCTCGCTGGAGCGTCACCGCAGTGAACTCACTCCGATCAGCGGGCTCCATCATCCCAAGGTGCTCGGGAAGCATCACAATTGCGACAAGGTTTGGCTGACCGGTGCGGAGGTTCCTGCGAATGGAGGCGCTTTTCGAAATGGCGTTTCGGTTGATCAGTTGATGGCCGGGGTGCAAGGGGGGGCGACACGCTTTCCTTCCCTCGAAATGGCAATTGAGGGGCATTCTCTGGCGTGGTCGCGTGATGGCATTCAGCTTCCGGCGGAACGTAATGTGAAGTCAATTTTTGAGCGCATGTTTGTCGGTGAGAAGGGCGGCAAGGAGGCCGTTCGTCGTCGTTTGAATCGACGTGGCAGTATTTTGGATGTCGTTCGAGATGATGCCAAAAAGGTGAATTCGCAATTGGGAAATGAAGACCGTAGCAAACTTGAGGAATACCTCACCGCAGTGCGGCAGGTGGAAGTTCGCACGGAGCGCGCTGATGCCTGGCTTGATGTGCCCCGTCCGGAATTGAAGCCCGGGGAGACTGACAAGTTTGCCCGCAAGATGGACCAGAGCCAGGTTCAGGCCTACCATCGCGTGTTTTACGACTTGATGGTGCTCGCGCTGCGAACCGACATGACGCGAGTGATCACCTGTATGATTTGTAGTGAGTCGAATGGCGGAGCCATCCCGGACATTGGGATCTCTCAGACGCGTCATGGCCTGTCCCACCACAATGGCGACCCGGAACAACTTCGTCGACTCACCCAAACCGACACCTTTTTGATCGAGCAGCTGAGTTACTTTCTCGATCAACTGAAAGCGGTAGAGGAGAAAGATGGCAACGTCTTGGATACGACCCAGGTTCTTTGGGGAAGCGGCATGGCATACGGGCACAGTCATGGGAATGCCAATCTTCCGACGATCCTAGCGGGGGGACGTAAGCTCGGGATAAAGCATGGCGCGCACCTTGACTACAATTTACCGAAGATCGGGAAATACAATGTTGCGGTGGCGAACGAGCACTACAAGATCTGCGGGCGTCCGGTTGATCCGGATGCGCGCCTGAGCAACTTGCTTCTCACCATGGCTCAGCGCATGGACGTCGAGATGGCACAGTTTCAAGATAGCCTGAGACCGATCTCTGAGATCGTGAGCTAGTCGTGTTTCAGGGGAATACTTGGTCAGGATTTCCAGAGGTATGGTGATATAAGACAACCACTATTTTTAAAATGATCACTAATTATCGCAGACGTGCCATCTTATTCTATTTTCCTTTTGGAATGATCATCCCTGTGATGGCTGAGGATCAACCCAAATTCCGAACCGACGTGAATAGCGATGAATCTCTCGAATGGTTTCAGCCCGTGCGGGGTCAGTTTCCACCGGAAGGATCGGCGCATTATATTTCCGGCGAACTTATTGGAGTGGATCACCCGGAGCGCATTCTGAAAATCCGGGTCGATCGGAGTGATGGCCAATCACGGGCTTTGATGGACTATGCGGTCACCGCGACGATGATACCGTGCGGAACGGTATTTTATCATAATCAACCTGCAACGCTTCAGGATATTCCCATCGGGACGCACCTTCACGGATGGTTTTTCGAGCGACCGGCCGGGGAGGAGAAGCATTGGGGTGAGCGAAACGGACAGCCTCATAACAAAGATGAAATTCGCGCGTCGCCCGAGGTTGATTTTACCCGTTGTTTGCGAATCGAAGATGATTTCAGCTATCACGCGAGAAGGAAGGAACTATGGAAAATCAACACGGTTGAGTTGGAGAAGAAAAAACTGAGCGCGATTCTCATGAAGAACGGAGAACCCAGTGGTGAGGCGAAGGTCTTTGACCTCCAGTCCAGCACCGTGGTGTATCACGGAAAAGGATTCGGCACCCTGCAAAGTATCGCCCCGGACCAGTTGGTTCAGATCAACCTCACCTGGGCCACCCTGTTCGGACCGGGGAGGCTGTTGGGAATTTACTTGGATCAAGAAAGCCGTGATTTGGCCTCCGCCCGTCAATTAAAACGCCATCACGATCATTTTCGTGAACGGGGAATTCCAGGGTGGGTCATGGCGGTTGATGACAAAAAGCAAGTTGTCACGGTGACCTTTTTTGAGGGGATCGCTGAGGGCCTGATCAAAGATCTCGAGGTCATTGTCGAAGCCCCCCTTGGGTGGCCCACTTCCGGAGGTGCGAAAGATGACCTGAAGCCAAAAGGGACGCTCGCGGTGGCCCGTGATTGTCTCATGACCTACGATATCGTGAATGACCGAAAAGGTGGAAACATCACCACAAGACGTGAAGTGCCAAGCTTACCCGGAAGCAGTGGGCTCCAGATTGAGGTAGAATGTGGGATGCTTTTAGAGGGATATCGACCCGGGAACGTGGTGCGTTTCTTTCCGGCCTGCTGGCCCATCGGAGGGGTCCCCCGTGAGGAATCGTTTTTTGGGCGGGAGTAGAAAAATGGCAATCAAGCGAGTCCTCCTATTTGGGGGAGTTTGCTTCACTGAGGCAGTAAAGGGACTGGCTTCCTCGTAGAATGAGGTCCTTGCCAACGAGGGCGGGTGAAGCGTTGAAAGAGTCGTCGAGGCGATTCTGCGCGAGCAGTTTGGGGGAAGCTCCGGCGGTGAAGACGACAGTTGTGCCCTCGATCGCGGTGAGGTAAATGCGGTCCTTTGCGGCCACTGGAGATGAATAGACGTCCTGAATGCCGGGGAAGCGGGCGCGGGCATAGATCTCCTCGCCCGATTTAATATCGAGGCAGGTCAGGACTCCTTGGTAGTGACGAAGGTAATAGACGAGGCCCTTGTAGAGGAGGAGAGAGGGGACGTAGGGAGTATCGCGGCGCTTGATCCAGGCGACCTGTTTGGTTCCGGTGATATCGCCAGTGGCTCCCGTCAGGTTGATTCCCAAGATGGCCTGCTTCTCGTAACTCGATCCCGCAATAAGGATGCCATCCTCTGAAACCGGACCGGCCACTACGTTGTGGGAAAGGCCCCCGCATTCCCAGAGAAGCTTTCCATTTTCGAGATGATAGCTTCGAATGCGATTCGCGGCGGAGACCACGACTTGAGGAGAGCCTTCGTGCAGGAGGATGTGGGGAGAGGACCAAGAGGAAGGTTCATCTCTTTCCTTTCGCCAAAGTTCCTTGCCAGTCACTTTGTTGAACGCCGCGACAAAGGAGGGGCCTTCGTGATCCCAGTTGACGACAAGAGTCTCGCCATGGAGGGCGGGGGAGCTGCCTTCGCCGTGTCCGTGTTTGGTGTGCATCTCTCCAAGGTCCTTTTCCCAAAGAACCTTCCCCTTAAGATTCAGGCAATAGAGCCCGTGCGAACCAAAGAAGGCAAAGACCTGCTGGCCATCAGTAATCGGGGATGCCGAGGCGTAGCTTCCGGTGAGGTGATGGCCTTCGTGGGGCACCTGATCCCGCACCGTGGTTTGCCAGAGGATTTGGCCGTCTTTGCGATCGAGGGCGATTACCACGAACCTGCTTTTGCGAACTTTTAGGGTGTTGTCATGTGAGCCCGGACGAGGGCCGGCCGGGGGATCTTGTTCCTCGCCGTGTGGAATGGTGGCCGTGAGAAAAATCTGATCGTCCCAAACGACCGGGGAGGAATTTCCTGATCCGGGAAGGGCCGTTTTCCAGCGGACATTTTTGTCTTCGCTCCACGTCAGAGGAGGGTCTGCCTGGGTCGCTACGCCATTGCCAAGCGGTCCCCGCCATTGTCCCCAGTGGTGTTCCTTCAGGACGGGATTGGCGAAGGACAGGGGAGGAAGGCAGGCGATGAGGAGGAAGAGTTTCATAATAAAAACAGTCGAGGGTCCTTCGTGATAGCAAATGCGGGTCGGCGACCGAAGGAAAACCCCGTAGAATCCGGTTCTTGGGAGATTCTTCTGCGGTCTTTTTTTTGAATGGTGCGATGACCTTGCCGAAATTTGCTTCTGGGGTGCGGTTCTGGAAGGGGGTGCGGAGGGGATCGGAAAGGGGCGAAGGTGAGGTGGTTTGCTATCTGCCGACGTGACTCGCCCGAAAGCGTTTGCCTTTGATGCGTCCTGCATTGAGGCATGCCACGGCCTCCGAAATCATTCCTTGTGACACTGCGACGTAAGACAATTTGTCTTGGATTTCGATTTTGCCGATATCCTTGCTGTTCAAACCGCCCGCTTCGCCGGTGAGAGCACCGAGGATATCGCCTTTGCGCACCTTGTGCTTACGACCACCGGAGATTAAGATCGTCTCCATCTTGGGCACCTCCGCGAGCTGCTTCAGGAGGTCATCAAGACTTACGCTCTTGCTGGTGCTGTCATCCATGTTCGCGATGGCTTGTCCTGTGAAATCTTCGATGTCTTCGATGCGCCTGTCGTTCTCATCTCGAACCAGCGAGATGGCAAGCCCGGCCGCGCCAGCCCGGCCTGTTCGACCAATTCGGTGAACATAGGTCTCTTCCTGTTCCGGGAGGTCGAAGTTGATGACGAGGTCCAAGCCCTCGACATCGAGGCCGCGCCCGGCGACATCAGTTGCGACCAAAATACGCACGCTGTGGTTGCGAAATCGGGCGAGCACTTGGTTGCGATCGAACTGCTCGAGATCGCCATCGAAGCGATCGACGCTTAGGCCCCCGCGAGTCAGCTCCCCGGTGATCTCGCGGACCGTCGTTTTTTGGTTACAAAAGACGAGGGCGGATTGGTGCGGGTGAAACTGCAGGGCCCGGCAGAGGGCCGCGAGCTTGTCGTCATTCCCAAAGCAGAGTTTGAGTTGATGGATGTCGGCGAGATCCTCACTGGCGGTCTCAATCGTAATCCGCTGAGTATCTGGCTGGTGCTGGATTTCCTTGCTGAGCGCCTCGATACTTCGCGGGAAGGTCGCCGAGAACAAGGCCGTTTGACGATCTTGCGGCAGGAAGCTGATGATCTGGCGCACGTCGTCGCTGAAGCCCATGTCGAGCATGCGATCCGCCTCATCCAGCACGACAATCTTGATCGAGTCGGGGGTCATGAAACCTCGCTTTAGGTGGTCGAGGAGTCGGCCGGGTGTGCCGATGGCAATATGGACACCGTGCTCGAGCGAGTCGCGTTGTGGGCGTGACGGCTGTCCCCCAACGAGTTCTAAGACTTGGAGGCTGCGGTGCGCCCGACCGAGTTTGCGTAGCTCGCGACCGACTTGGGCCGTGAGTTCTCGTGTCGGGCAGATCACGAGGGCTTGCAACTGACGTCGGTCCACCTCGATGCCCTGCAAGATGGGGAGGGCGAAGGCTGCGGTCTTGCCACTTCCGGTCTGCGACTGAGCGATGATATTCCGGCCGGCGAGCAGGGCCGGAATTGCCTCGATCTGGATGGGGGTTGGCCGGGTGTAGCCGAGGTCATGGACCACGGCGGTCAAGGCGGGTGAGAGCTCAAGGGCTTCGAAGGATGCTTGCACGATGACGAAGTGTCGCGGATTCACGGGTGCGGCACAACCGTCATGTCTTCGCTGGTGGCAGGATTGTTCGCAATTTACTTTTGGGGGGGCCTCATTGCACGACCGGAAAGAGTGACGCCTGAATGGCGTCCCGAGCCGATCCCTTCAAGCGCGTAGAGATCTGCGAGAGGGCGAAGGTTGAGGGTGCGATAGAGAAGCGGTCACTCACCGCACTGGTCATTCCGTCGGAAGGGCGTGTTGAATTAAAACCCGGCCAGCAGTGACTTCTTGCTTGAAGCGGCTCACGATTACTTAAATCTGCCCTGCCAACATCGGATTTCCTCGCAAGGTGCGTAAGAGGTTTTCTTCTTCGAAATTTGGCTTTAAAGGTTCTTTCTCGGGTGTCTTTCCGTCACTCATTATGACTGTCGCTGAGAGTGGAGTGTTCAAAGGGATAAATGAAAGACATTTTGTTAATAACTCTTAATGATTTTCGGTTATACGAGCAAGGGCGTGATCAGAAGTCGAAAAAATTGTGGATTGTAGCGAAAACTATCCGAGAAATCTGTGGAAGTGCAAAAAAAATTTGACAGGAATCGCTTGGATTGTTATTGATGCTTTACCTTTAAGTTCACAAGATAGTTGGGATTTCAAGGACGCCACTCCAAATAAATCACCTTGGCAATTTAAGCTATCAAATGCTTATATTATTAGCGTGAATCATTTACAATGACTTATTCTAGTCGTCCCGCTACTTCAAAACGCGATTCATTGAAAGACTCCAGACGCTCCTGGCGTCAGGGGGCGACCGTGGGTATCGAGATTGGATATAGCACTCTTCATATGGTGCGGTTGAGAAAGGCCTCTGATGGGAGAATATCTTTCGAGGAAGGTCGAACCTTCGAATTCGACCCGAGTTTGAGTCCAGAGTCCCCCTCATTTACTCCGATACTCAAGGCCGCACTGCAACAATTCTGCGGTTCATCCAAAGAACTGGCAATTTGGGCCGCGCCCAGACTGGATCGTGCGCGCGTTCATCACCTGAAATTACCACAGGTCAGTCCGACTCGACTTCCGGGGGCTGTTTACTGGGGGCTCCAACGCGAGGAAGAATTCCTCGAAAAAGAAGCGGTGGTCGATTTTCAGGTCGAGGAGGGAGGAATCGCAAATACCAGCCTGAATATTACCGGCGTGCTTGTCGAACGCGAGGGGATCGAAGAGCTTCAGCAAGCGTTTGCTCGAGCGGGTTTTCCTCTGACCGGCATCGGGATTCCTCTCTTTGCCCTGCGTAATTTGGTGAACCTCCGTGGCGACGAGAAGCAAGAGGCTCCAGTCTTGATCTGCAAGTTGGGACAGCGTGCCACAAGCGTGAGCGTCCTCTTCGGAGGGCGACTTGTCTTCACCAGAAATATTCCATTGGGCCTCCAAAATCTCGGGGAGGCGCTTGTCAAGGAACTCGACCCGGCACCGAGTCTGGCAGAAGCTTGTGATCTCGTTCTCAAACTCGGGTTGGAGGAAGAAGGGCTTTCATCCGATGATCGCCGGCACCATGAAAATGTCTTAGAATTGCTCCGTCCCATCCTAAAACGCACGGTGCGGCAGATCGATCGGACGATGGCGTATTACCAAAGCAATTTCGATACCGAGCCAATGGAGACGATTTTTCTCGGTGGCGGGATCGCTGCCCGTGGACACCTCTTTCACTATCTCTCCGACCAACTCTCGACCAAGGTGATCGCGATCGATCCCTTTGACACGCCGGAGTTGCAAGCAGTGACGGCCCTTCCGGTTAACAACGCAGATCGGATTGCCTTCGGACCCGCTTTTGGTTTGGCGCTCGAAGGCACTCAACCTGGAATCAACCTCGCCTACACCTTCAAGGAATGCCAAGACGAGAATAAGCATCGTAAAATTGCCACTGCGGTGTCGATTTTTCTGATCATACTGACAGCAGCGACCGCGTTTCTTTATAGCTGGCAACAAGCGCAATTGCGAAGCCTCAACGCGGAGCGAGACAATCCTGATCGGAGCCTAAGCTCCTTAGGCCCTCGGCTTACCGAGACCGTCATCACGGAAGCCACTGAGGAAGTGCGAGCGCTCCAAGTGCGACGGAGGGCGGCAACAAAGCGCTACGAGGGCCTCGCCCTGCTTTCGGAGATCACAAGTCTGACCCCTGAAAATATATCGCTCCTCCATGTCTCAGTCGCAATGGGCAACGCCATCACGCTTCTGGATGATCCCGCCGCAAGGGGCCGCCCTCTTAAAACCGCCGCAGAGGCCAAGGGAACCCTCCTTTTGAAAGGAGTCGTCAAGGGAGAGCGCACCACACTAGAAACTTCGCTAACCATTTACATTGCTCGCTTAGACGAGTCGCAGCTATTCTACGCCGTGGAGGTCGATTCCACGAAACTCGTCGAAAGTTCGGATGAATTGCACCTCACCTTCACCTTAAAAGTGAAAACCCTTGAAGAGAGCAAAGGAGATCTCACCAAGAAATGATGAAGATGGGATCAAACGCACGCACCTCAACCAAGCAGAAATTGGTAATTCCAACCCTCTTCGCAATGGTATTGCTCGCACTTGTCTTATTCGGAGTGCTCCCATCCTCTCGGGATATCAACAAAACCCGCGCCTCTCTCGAGGCATTACAGGTCGACCTGCAAGAACAGAAAACCCTGCTGCCGATTTATCTCTCATTAAAGCAGCGCCAAAAGAAAGCCCTTCCTGAGGGGATCTCTGTCAACGAACTCCAACCACTCAAGATCGCTGATCTAGCCGAGTTGCCGGAGGTCTTCGAAGCCCTCGCGCGCGCCTCCGACTTGGAGCTCGTTTCGGTAACGCCTCAGGTGCGCTCTTTTCAAAACGGTCACCAAATGTTGCGGATCGACGCGCGCATGCGTGGCAAATTCCTTACTTTTAACGTCCTTTTGAATCGGCTCAATGAGATGCGATTCGTCGAATCGATCGAATCTTTGACCATCGATGTCACCAATCTCGGACAAGAGATGAGCCTTTCAGTCTGGCTAGCAATCCAATGACACCTCGAGAAAAAGTAATCCTCGGTCTCGCCGCGACCGCCGTAGTGGGTGCGGGGCTTTATTACGCATCTGCGTTGTTCAGCCCGACAGCGGGTTGAACAGAGCCGCTATCGCGGCGAAGTCGTGTTTATTGAGTTGAAAGATTGAAGTGAGCTCGTCATGCTTCTCTGCGTTATGTCAAAAAAACAGACAAGATGACGGCTTCGCTTCAGAAGATTGG
>Ga0222650_1000590_pt1 | contig 26570 bp, 19 predicted proteins | sample AntAcemetagen367_FD_179820 | JGI IMG/M metagenome (GOLD analysis project Ga0222650, IMG submission 179820) | Saline water microbial communities from Ace Lake, Antarctica - #367 | ecosystem: Environmental > Aquatic > Non-marine Saline and Alkaline > Saline | place: Antarctica: Ace Lake... | reverse complement strand
CGCCACCGCCAGATTGATTGGCTGAATTATGAGCGCGTGCAAGTCGAGTCAAACTATCAAGCAAAACAACGACATCCTTACCTTCTTCAACGAGGCGCTTCGCACGATTCAAAACCATATCAGCCACTTCAATGTGACGATTCGATGATTCATCAAAAGTAGAACTGAAGACCTCGGCATCGACGGTTTCTTTAAAATCGGTCACTTCTTCCGGCCTCTCATCCAAAAGCATAACAATGAGCTTTACCTCCGGGTTGTTCTGATAAACGGAGACCGCAATATGCTTAAGCAGAATCGTCTTACCACCCCGCGGTGGAGCAACAATAAGCCCTCGCTGCCCTTTACCAAGAGGAGCAATCAAATCAATCACCCTCGATGACGGCGAAGAGCTCTCGTTTGATTCAAGAATCAAACGATCAGAAGGAAACATTGCCACGAGATGATCAAATTCATCTGGCGCTTCCCACGCCTCAGCGTCCACGCCCTCAATCTCTAGAATCACCTCAGCAGAAAGGAACTTCTCCCTATCTTTAGGTGCCCTAACCTTGCACTTAATCTTATGGCCAGGCTGCAATTCAAATTTCTTGATAAGTTGTGCAGCCACGTAAACATCATCCGAATTTGAAGCAAAACTGAATCCCGGCCATCTCATAAAACCGAAGTTGTCACCAGAAAAATCAAGGTAGCCTTCAGCAACCATTTCGGTGCCTCGGCTTCCGTAAAACTTCAAAACCTCAAAAATGATCTGGTGTTTTGATCGCAAACCTGCGACACGAAGTTTCGCGTCCTGAGCCGCCTTATGCAGGTCATTTAGAGAGAGCGCCTGAAATTCATTGATGTTCAGGCTCTTAGGAACTTCAATTTCATCTGCCTCCACCTTGGGGTCGACGGTTGTTTTATCTTCGGTCATTCAGTTAAATAGTGAAATAAATCGGTCCGCCAAATGTTCGACTTGAGCGTCGAGCGACTCAAAGCTGCCCTCATTCCAAACCACGATATCGGCTCGATCCATTTTTTCGTCTACAGACATCTGTGATTTAAGAATATTGGTAGCGAGATCCTCTGGCAACTGACGGCCCTCGACGAGCCGCTTCATTTGTGATTCGGCTGATGCCGCGACCACGAGAACCGTATCTCTTCGAATGGGAAACCCGACTTCAAAAAGCAGGGGCACCTCAATAACCAAGACTCGAATCCCGGCGTCCAGCTTTTCATGAAAGAATTCAGCGCACGAAAGAACAAGAGGATGGAGCTCTCTTTCTACCGTCTCACGAAATGAAGAATTTTCAAACAAGACTTTACGCAGGAGCGACTTCTCAAATCCAGCGTTTGAAGTGATCGAAACCCCCCACTCCTCAGCTCGCTTCACCAGAACCTCCTGCACTTCCCGCTCTTCCAGAAGTTCCCTGACAGCCACATCGCAATCAAAACGAGCCATTCGACCCTCAGGAATAAACGCCTCAAGCCGCTCGACGAGCAAGCTCTTTCCACAAGCCACTCCTCCCGTCACTGCAATCCTCAACATAAACAATTCAGTGTAATAAAAAAGCGCAGCTCATTGAGCCACGCCTTTCCGAAAATCAACCTAGCCAAACCCTCGCTTTCACTTCCGGTAAGACTAAGGAGCTGAACTAGGAGCAAATGTCGTCGGCCCCGCAATTGGCGGACGAGGAACCGGCTCAGGAAGTGGCTCATCTTGAATCCGCCCATGGATCGGCATACCCGATGGGTCCATCAACTGCGCTTTCACAAAAATCGTTAGATTCTTCTTAAGGTGCAACTCAACACTTGAGCGAAAGAGACGACCGATAATCGGGAGATCTCCGATAATGGGGACCTTGTCCTCAACATCCTGGATATCCTCGCGAATCAAACCACCAAGAGCGACGGTCTGTCCATCCCAAATAGTCACTCGTGTGGCGACCTTACGGGTATCGAAGACTGGCATCTGAATCCTGTTTTCAGTAAGAACAACCGGAGTGGGAATCCCAAGAGCATTGACTGAAGTTGTCTGGATCGGACTTCCGTAGTTAATGAAACCGCTGAACTCAACCACCTCGGGAGCAAGAGTCAGATCAACCGTGTATTCATCATTACCAAGGACAGGTTCAACCTCAAGCGTCACACCGGTGTTACGGGTTTCGAAAGCAGTAGGAGTTGCTGGAGTTACCGGAAACGCACCGCCAGTCCCACCAGGACCGCCATCGGTGACGGCTCCGAACGTGTTGGGGATCTCTGGTGGATCATACTCAGTAGGGTAGATGAACTCCCTAACCACCTCAACCTTCGCACGCTGGCCGCTTCGTGCCATCACGGAGGGAGCGGAGAGGAGATCAGTACCTTTCCGCTGGTTCAGGGCCCGGATCATTAGCTGAAACTGAGGATCGCTAAAAACACCTGAAATACCAAATACAGCAGGAGCGAGCTGAGAACCCGGAGCGCCACTTCCCGCAGCAGCCGCAATCAGAGCATCAATGGAGTTACCTGAAATAGCCTGCGCACCTGATCTCAGGCCCGAAGTGACAGGACTGTTACCAACTGGCAGCCCGGTTCCCGGGTTAACAAACGAAAAATCATTTACGGCACCGCCTACCTGGTTCCCCGTAGTTCCACCACTGCCAAATACACGAGGTGTTGAACCGAAGTTAAAAGGCCCCATGAGCCAATCAAATCCGAGCTCTTCCGTATCAGTTTCGGCAATCTCGACAAAACTTGAAGTAATGTAAATCTGCTTTTCGACACCTGTAATGATCGACTCAATGTAAGCCTCGACCAACTCCATCTGATCCTGAGTATTACGAACAATGAGCTGTGACGTCGCAGGATTGTAGATCGCGCTGCCACCGCCAGTGAATGTAATCCCCGCACCCTCAAGAATCTGTTTAGCATTCTTTCGAGTCGGAATGCCACCACCGCCACCATCACCGGGGTCAGCAAATGGGTCAGCGACGCCGCCGCCACCGCCACCACCACCACCAGAATTGCCCATCGAAAGGAAGGTGGGAGGAACCACATAAGTATTGGTGAAGAGATCAGCGTCCGGCTGAGAAAGAGGAATCACGACCACCGCATGCGGCTCAACCTTATACTTTAGTTGAGCAAGCGAAGTGGTGTAACGAAGTGCCTCAGCAATGGGAACATTTCCCAAGCGAAGCGTGATGCGGGTATCACCTACGCCCCCACCTGATCCAAGAGCAGCACCACCGCCACCGCCCTCGAAGCCAAAACCGTCGCCGCCAGCAGGAGCCGCAGGAGCAGCCGAGACCGCCCCGAGGGTTCCTGCATCAAGGATAATATTAATCCCCTTCTTCGCAGCGTTCGTCTCAGTTGTATCGAGCTCGACACTCCGCTGTTGAATGAAATCGAGCGCATCCTTGAGAGGTGTATCAGCAAACTCAATGCTGGGAATCATGATCGTTTTGAGTTTCTCTTCAGTATTACGAATTTCAGTCGTACTCGTATCGGTAGGCAGCCCGATATCCGGAGCAACATCAAGACCACTCGGAACCGGGGTCTCCCAGCCAGCCGCAACTTGTCGAAGCATCTTCGAACGAGTGTGATCGTAAGCAACGTCGTAATAATTCATACGCTGACGCTCGTTGTTCTCCTGCCCACGTCTTGCCGCGGTGTTGTAAGGATCTTCGCTCAGCGCCTTATTGTATTCACGATCGGCACGATCGTAGTCACCAAGATCAACGTAACCCTGACCTGTCTTCAAAGCCAATTGGACACGGCGCACTCGCTCAAGATGAGACGGAGTCAATGCGGGTGAATAATAATCAGGATCATTGAGCTGTTCCAGAAGCTTTTTGGCTTCGATATTATCAGGGTCAACACTTGGCTGAAGGACGTCTTCCACGAGAGCGATGGACTCAGGATAACGACCTTCATTTGCGCGATCACGAGCGAGAAGAACACTTGAGCGTGCGAACTGCTGGATGTAGGCCCGACGACGGGGCTCTGTCATAGGAGCATCAGGAAGAAGATCCAAGGCATTGCGATACTGGTCGATCGCTCCCTGGTAGTCACCGTCAGCCATTAGCTGAGACCCGCGTAAAGCAGCTTCATCCGCCTTCTTAACCTTCTCCTGCAATCGGATCACGTAATGTGAAGCGATGGAAGGAACTCCACTTGCTCCCACGTTTCCATCAGGGGCGGCGGTAGCGCCGGAAATACAGGCAAATGAGGTTATCGCGCATAAACATCCCAGCAAGGAATACGTGATTGTTTGATCTGTAGCACTCATGTTCATAATTCTTTGCATCAAAGGGCCTTCCTATCCTAAGGTTCCGATGGTACGGCAATCGAAACCAGAATAATCGACTTTTGTCAACCTTAGTTCTTCTTAATTTCTACCGTTTGTTCGGGTGCGTCGCCTGTTTGATAGGTGATCACAGTAAAGTCCTCGTTAACTTTCACGACCCGATATTTAGTCTCGGGGTCAATCGTCAGATTGAAAGCATCGCCTTCTTTCACATATTCCTTGAAGGAAGGGTCCAACTTAAACTGCATTTGAGCGAAATACGTCGGTATGATTTCTTCTTTATCCTTAACCAGTTTATACTTTTCATCCTTTGAGAGGTAGGTAATGGAAAGGACCGTCGCATCGACATCGATCCCGAATTGGTTCCGAGCCATCTTCTCCTCGAAAGAATCGAGCCGGAACTGGCCGTCATCGGAAGTTTCCCCCACTCGCAGGTAAAAGTTCTGCCGTTCTGGCCATTTGCGGGTCGGTACGCGCATAATCTGGAAGCGTTCTTTGTCAGGACGAGCAGAAAACTTAAGGTTGTATTCTTGCTGTTCACGTGAAACAAAAAGTAACTTATCAGCGTAAGGAGGATGAAAATCAGGATCGCGAGGAGCCGTCTTCGCATCCCACTCTTCAAGGTTGTTGTAGCCGTCATTGTCAGGATCCTGAGAAAGAACACCCGCGGTCAAGAAATCCAAATTGTTGGCAATCAGCCACGTATTCGAAACAGGAGGACGCAACGGTGGAGTCGTAGAATCCAGCATGTCATACAATATTCCCTTAGCCTCAACAATCGGGATAGAGACGAAAAGAGGAACAGGCTTCTGACTCTCACCCGCCCCCAACACGACTGTTTTCCAGACGAGCTGACGTTGCACGTAGCCCGTTGCAATTTTTGCTATATTGATGAGGGGCTCAGCTATTTCATTGTTCGGCACGGTCGACCGAAGCTGAAACCGCTCCGAGAAACCAACCGCTTTCTTTGCAAAGAGACCGGAGAGGCCGATCACAATCAGGCCCACTGCTACAAGTAAAAATTTATGCCAAGGTTGTGCGTTCATCGTTTTCTAGTCTTCTTTTTGTCGTCCTCGCCTTCTTTCGCTTTGGCCACAACGTCATCGGGGTTCACAAATCGAGCGATATCGATAATCATAAAGAGTTCAAGCTGCTCCTGCCCCATAATAACCCGGGCATCCTTGCTCGCGGGCACATAACCAGCCGCCTTAGCATTATCCCTCACCGCGTCATCACTTTCAGTCCCATAGCCCCACTCCAAAAGCGTCTCATAACCAGCCACCATCTTCGTCTCAGGGTCCTCAAAAATGGGGACGGCACCGCCGTCATCCGAAGTTAATTTCGGAGCCCCCTCAATCACCTGGTTCTCAAGCTTGAGCACTCTGACGATGTAAAAATATTTTTTGTCGTTCGCTATCTTATTAATAAATGATTGAAAAGAGTCATGCGGAGCGACAAACCGCATCCGAACGGGGTATTTGTGCACCACAACTCCCTCGTTGTTAATCTCTGAACCGCCCGACTCTCCCGGAATCAAATCGCGGTCGAAACTACTCATCGAAGTGGCGCCTGCGGCGACCAATTCCCTCAGCATATTATCAATAGCATCGAGCTCATAATCAAGGATCGATACGATAAGCGGAGGCGGCAGGTTCGCGCTGTAGCGCTCAAAGCCTAGCTGAAATTCTTCGACAGTCTGGATTTCCATTCCACCCACTTGAGCAAACGCGCGAAATTCTTCGACTCGCTTTTTGACTTTCTGCTGAAACGTAGTGTTCTCTATTTCGGCGTTCAGTGGCGTCTGAAAAGTATTAAGACTTTCAAACAAGCCTTTGACGGCGAGGTCATATTCACCCGCCTTTTTCTTGATCGATTCCTCGTTCTCCTCGTTCGGGTAAGGAACACGGCTCTCGAGGCTTTCGATCATACCCACCTTATTGCTCCAACTGGAGTCAGCATCAGCATACTCAGTGTATTTCAAGAAGGCGAAAAAACCCGTAGCTCCTATAATGAGAGCGGAAAAAACGCCAAAAACTATTAACCAAACCTTAGAATTCATACTGACTGCTGGAAAATATTACTTACTGAATTTCACCTGATTTTCCTCCGGAAGCGGAAGCCTCATCTCAAACGTGTAGGCATACCGATCATCGCTTGTGCCCACAACGGCCTCGCCGACCCCACTGAAATCGACCTCCTTTAAATCGAAGAACGTGTCGGTCGATTCATCAGCGGCGTCATCCTTAAGTCTCTTGAAATACTCATACACGACGCTGTTCCCTTTCACATTCTCACGCCAAAGCCCCTTGATTAGGAATGAATCAACCGTCATCGCCTCGCCTGTCCCTTCAACATTTAATTGAATATTCTGGTCACCAATCAACGGAATACCACCGGAAAGAGGCTCGACCGTCGTCAGAAACAACAGATCATTTTCCATCTTTGAGGCGAGATAATTGAAAATTCGGACCCAATAAATGCGGTGAATCACCGCATCTTTATAAGGGTTCATCTGTCCGTCAATCTTCTTAATCTCATCTTTGCCAGCCTGAATCGCGTCGTTATGCCCCTTGAGAGCATCCGCCTTACTCTCAATCTCTGAAGCCTTTGCCGTTGTCACTTCAGCCCCCTTCATGAAGAAGATTCCCATCGCAGCAAGGAAGGCCGCTAATGCGAGTACCGAGACAACAAGCGCCGGCTTGCGTTTTGCCAGAATTCGATCCCTCTGAACTGACTCGGGAATCAAGTCAACCTCCATGGGAACTTCGCCTGCCTGATGAAGTGCGCTTCCTACTAAATCCCCGAAACGGTGAGCATTTTCAGCAATGAACTCAGAATCCACGCCTTTGGCAACCGCTACATTTCTGAAGGGATTGAAATGATCAACCGGGATATTCAGTTTCTCCGCAAAAAATTCCCGAATAAAAGGCAGTCCCGATGTCGCACCGCTCAAGAGTATCAACTCAGGAGCCGCTCCAGCCTGCTGGCTTCGGTAAAAAGTGATTGTCCGCATGATTTCAGAATGCAAACGAGTCAGCGAATTCCGCACTACCTTTGAAATACCAGCGATTTCAGGGTCTTCATGATCGGCATAGGCGCCTCCGAGGGCGACGAAGCCATCGTTTATTTTCCGGTAATCGGCTGCTCCGAAATCAGTTCCGAACTCTTTCGCAATCGCCCGACTGATATCAGCTCCGCCGATCTTAACCGTCCGGATGAATGATTTACCACCCTCGCGGAAAATCATATCGGTTGTTCTCGCGCCGATATCGACGAGCAAAACAGCCCCCTCGTAATCGGCGTAGTTGTAGGCAAGAGCATTAAAGATAGCGACCGGCGACACCTCGGCACCGGCAGACTTGAGCCCGGCTGCGCAGACCATTCCATCAATTTCATTCAACTCATCAGACTTCACCGCAGCAAGGAGAACCTCAACCTCGATGTCGCCCGGTTCACCCATGAGCTGATAGCCCCAAACCACTTCATTGATTGGATACGGCACCTGCTGTTGAGCTTCAAATTCCACAATTTGATCAACTTGTTCCCCATCAAGGGCCGGGAGGCTTGCAAACTTCAAAAGCACTGGAAACGAAGTGACGACGTAGGACACCTTTTTCCCCTTGGCCTTGAGAGCCGCAACAATCTCAGTGAGCGCCTGAGCCCCCTGAGCGTTTCGCGAATTATCCTCTGCGGGATCGCCTATGAATTCACGGCGCTCAATCTGCTCAAGCTTCACGCTTCCATTAGCGCTCTTGCTAAAAATTGCTCCCGTGATCTGCTGGGAGCCCAGCGTCAACGTTATGATTCGATCATCTGCCATGATTTACTTTTCCAGTAGGAATCCGAAGCGCTTAAATAGTGTGTGCGAAGAACGGATAAATTGAGAAGCGCTTACTTTTTCGAGGCTTGAGCGTATCGGTCAATCCAGAGCAAGGCAAACGGGGTTTCATCCTTCGTGAGTATCCCAGCGACGGTTCCACCGCTCCAAAACTTCGCCTTCGAACCGCTCATTGACGACGCGCCTCCGATGATGACTCCGTTATAGTAAACTTCTACGCCCTGAGCAATCACTGAGGAAGGCTGAAACTTCTTAAAATCACCGGTGATCTCACCAAGGGTGCTGGGAGAAACATAAGCCGCTGAATAATACTCATCCCCCGGGACGACATTGATGTGCTTCACGTCTCCGGTGAGAATTCTAGGGTTGCCCGATTGATCACGGAACCCAACATAGTAGCGGAACAACAATTCAGGCACGACCTTATCGTCGTCCCCCTTCACCTCAAATTTCACTTCCAACTCGAGCCATTCCCTAGGATTCGGGACATTTTTATTTTTAACTCCACCCGCTTGAAATTGAGGAGTTGGCTGTGCCTCGATTTCAGGCTCGTCAACTTTGATATCCCCTACCGCGAGTTGAATCTGAGACATTCCTATTGTGGAAAACCCAAGAACCCCGACCAGAACGAGCAATGTAAGCAGTGATTTCATAATAACAGAATAGAATTTTACAGATGAAGTCAACGAACCTCACCTTAGCGTTGTGACACTACGATAAATATTTCAAATAGGTAAAGGCCCAAATCATATCATTTCGAAGATTTTTCTCAGAAGCGTTCGATGAATCCACGAATCCCCCCTAGAACGGGACTTCCGGCTCACGGCCGAAATTTTATCACGTTTTAGAGGCTTACGTTCCCCTCCTTTCTTAACTTCTGATCGGTTGATAGTGACTCATGGGTGTAATGTCAATTAAATCGAGAGAAAATCCGGTTTTTTTTACCACCGTATCAATCAATTCCTTTAAAGATTGCGATACGACCCACCCACTCAAAGAAATCCCCGGGAATTCGCAACCTAGAAAACCGGCGAGGGCGGAACTAGCAATACATTACGTTCAGAAGAGAAAGCCGTTTCTTTGTCCCCCTCATAAACTTGCTCGAGACAAATCAGAAGACTCCTCAGGGAAGTTCGACAATTTCAACGGCCCTCCCGCCCCTTTAACCTGGCATTCCTCTCGAGCCACTTAGGTAATAAAACGGGTGGGTTGGCCGCTCACTCGAAAAAAGCTCACAGGAAAACTAGCCCTGTCTTTCGCAATCGCGCGATGGGCCGCCTAAAAATCCATATTATTTGCCTGTCCGCGGATCGCCAAGTTCAGCTCAGGATCCCTTTTGAGCTTCGCCTTGACCCGTTTCAACGCGAGCGCTCCGCCGTCTAGATTCGCCGCAGATTTCGGCCCGTAGCTCAGCTTAAAAAGCTCCGGTGCAGCCCAACACTTTTCACTTTCACTTCAACTTGCTTTAACCGCTTCGACATCTCTGAGCGCTCAGAAAAAGAGTGACCGCAAAATAGATGACAAAGAATCACGAAGACAATCTTGGAGAAGGCTGAATCAACACGGCAAGACCTCGACGGATTTGGGACGGATTGACATCCCTGAAACGAAACCGGCAGAATGAAAGCGCTTAGTCGCGCTGCCATAAAAGCGCCGGATCAGCGATCCCCGCTTTCCTCCAGCTCAACATCGACACGAATGCCATTGAGCTGAGCGGATGCAATCGCGAGACTGCGAATCGCACTGATCGTCTTGCCACCTTTACCAATGACACGTCCCGCATCATCGGGATGCAGACGGATTTTGTAAAGGTGCCGCTCTCCCGACATTTCGTGGAGAACGCTCGCTTCTCCGGGGTGATCGATCAGCTTCACCACCACGTATTCGAGAAAATCATGAATCGCGAGACCTGCTTCCATTTTCCCGAACAGAAAATCCCGACGCCATTGACGTCAGGAGAAATTCAAATGGCAACTTAACCGCTTACGCAGAAGCAGAAGCTGCCTGACGTGCCTTCTTGATAAGGCTGCGAACAGTATCAGAAGGCTGAGCGCCTTTTCCGATCCACTCGTCTGCTTTTTCAAGGTCGATTTTGAAATCATCGGTATCCTTGAGTGGGTCGTATGTGCCTAGGAGCTCGATAAAAGCGCCCTGACGACGTGAACGACCATCGGCTACAACGATTCGATAAAAAGGCTTATCCTTTGATCCTTCGCGTCTGAGTCTAATCTTAACCATTTTTCTAATCTTTGTAGAAAGCCCCGCTGCCCGGGGAAAGCAAAAATGCCCCACAGAGGCGGAGCGAACGACTTAATACGGGCATCTAAAGAAAAATCAACCGGTAGTTTAAGCGTTTCTGTGAACAATTTTGCTTCAAAGCCTGGAATTATCCTCGCATTTTGACTCTAACACCATTTCAATCCACTTCATGGCCCTTGAGGAATCAGACATCGCCGAACACGCCGGGAAAGTTAAACGCTTAACCGGTGCGCTCAATCAAGTGCTCTTTGGACAGGAGGATTTAGTCACTCAGGTCGTCACTGGATTGCTTGCAAGAGGCCACATTCTTCTCGAAGGCCTTCCAGGACTCGGGAAGACCGAGCTAGTCAAAGGCCTTTCAAAATGCCTCGACCTCGACAACAAGCGCATACAGTTCACTCCGGACCTGCTTCCCGGTGATATCACAGGAAACCCCGTACTTCAGGAAACGGAAAGCGGACGAGAATTCGTTTTTCAAAAAGGCCCTCTATTCGGTAACCTCGTCCTCGCAGACGAAATCAATCGAGCCTCACCAAAGACCCAATCTGCGCTACTCGAGGCCATGCAGGAGCGGCGCGTCACGGTGCTGGGAACGACGCACGAGCTACCGGACCCGTTTTTTGTCATCGCAACTCAGAATCCGATCGAGCTCGAAGGGACCTACCCGCTCCCTGAGGCTCAGCTAGACCGGTTTCTATTCAAACTCGAAGTTTATCGGAATCCCGTCGAGACTCTGGAGAAAATTGTCTTGAACCGCGAAATCGGAGTCGAACCAACCGTGGAGAAGGTCATGACAGGTGAGGAACTCGCGACGATTACCAATGCGGTTCGCGAAATCTACCTTCCCGAAGTCGTCGCCAACTACATCGCCCGCATCGTCGACGGAACCCATCGCGGCCAATCGAAAAGCGCCGAGGCAATTAAATTTGGGGCAAGCCCCCGGGCCGCACTTGGACTCGCTTCTGCCGCCAAGGCCAAAGCGCTCATCGAAGGCCGGATCAACACCAGCTTCGAAGATGTCGCAGCCGTTGCGACACCGGTCCTGCAGCATCGAATTATCCTTGAATACGAAGCACGTATTGAAGGTCGCACGAGCCGGGACGTCGTTGACGAACTCTTGAAAGAGATTCCCCGACAGAAATTGGACCTGCCCTCAACGCTCAAAGACCGCTGATCAAAAATCTGCCGTGAGTTGGCAAGAATCCTTCACAGAAGCGCGTTCATTCTTCACAATCCGATTTCCATGCTTTCCCATTTGAAATGCTTTGCCCTCAGTGTGGCCTGCCTCCTCGTGAGCTTCGCAGCCACCGCGCAGGACGAGATCGCCAAAATCACCTACCCGCAAGTGCCCGACACTTCCGCTACGGTTCAGAGCGTTTTTGGAAAAGCAGCGCGCCATGGCGCCCTCCCCTATCGAATCACGATTCGTAACAATTCGGGTAGGGACCGCCTCTGGGTAGTCACCTTAAAAGAAGGCAACAACTCCAGAAAACTGAGCACTGAATCCCGGTTCAAGTTTCTCGTCAAAAACGGCACCGAGATCCGGGAAGACGTCGTCTTCCACTTCGCTCCGGCTTTCCTGGCCTATGATTACCGCAACCTCGAAGTCACGATCACCGCAAACGGCCTTGACCGGTTCAACCGAACCAGTAGTGATGAAACCAACAAAGACTTCCCTAATCTGGCAATCAGCAAACCTCTGGCACAGCGAAGCCTCGCAAAGTTGAACGACCTCGTTAAGCAAAACGACTCTCAGAATCACTACTTTGCCCACACTTTCGAAGTCGATTACCTGCCGACAAACTGGATCGGATATTCAGCTCTCGACGGATTTCTGATCGACGCCGATGGCCTCGCCGAAGTCTCTACCGCCCAGCTACAAGCGCTACTGTCCTGGGTAAGATTCGGCGGAAACCTCGAAATCTTCTTCAAAGAAGGCCGCGAGCTGGAGAAAATCCCAAAGGCGATACAAGAGAAGCTGGGCCTTAGAAATTCAGCGGAGGTGAGCCTCGGCCGCATCGAACTTCAGCGGTGGAATGGTTCTGAACTCGATTCCAAGCTGACCTCCAAACGAGGACCTCTTCTAAAAAACTACCACCCTCGTGATCAGTCCCTCTCCAACGACTTTTCCAACAACTGGCAACTGCAGAAGCGCCTTGGCATCAAGACCTTCAACCCCGTTTTCGTTTTCAGTCTTCTCATTCTTTTCGCGATTCTCGTCGCGCCGGTGAATCTCTTCGTCTTCGCGAAAAAGGGTCGCCGTCATCGACTCTTCATCACCACCCCTATTATCTCGCTGGGCGCCTGCCTCATTCTCATCGCCGCGATTTTCCTGATGGACGGGCTCGGAGGAAATGGACTCCGAGCCATTTTTGCCGACCTCCAACCGGGCCGAAGTGAAATGCGCCTCTACACCACTCAGGAGCAGATTAGCCGCACCGGGGTAATGATCAATCAGGGGTTCGAAACGGAGATCCCCTACGACATCAATCCTGTCAATTTGCCGTCCAGCACCTACAACCCGTTTTCGCGCGGCGGCAGTCAGTCGACGCGCTACGAGATTGCCAAGACAAGCTATCAAGGCGGCTTTTTTCGGAGCCGCTCCGAACAGGGGTTTTCGATTCGGGCCGCCAGCGCAACTCGCTCACGCATCGAAAAGGCCGTTATTACTGATGGCGTCCCCGTTCTCGTTTCCAGCCTCGACACCGGCCTGAGCGAACTTTTTTACCGCGACGAAAATGGTAAAATCTGGACGACTCCGAAAAACTCTACCATCGCATCTGGAAGCACTATTCCGCTGCAAGAATCCACTGTCGAAGCATTCGAAGAATGGCTTCGCATAAAAGCTGATCCTCTGAGTTATTCTCTTAAATCAAAAATCAAAGGAATGGCCAAAGAACACGATCGCTTCTTTGCAAAAGTGATCGATCCCGAAGCCTTCGCCCTGCCGACCCATCCCGGAATTAATTGGGAAGACACCCAAACGCTCCTTACCGGCACCCCGCTGGAAAAAGGAACCCTCAACGGTCCGGAAACCGGATCACCTGCATCGACCAATGAGTGACTTGAGCGACACCCCATCCGAAGCAGAAAAAACCGTTAAGGCTACCGAAGCGACGGGAACTACCTCGATCCCGCCGAAGACGCCTGCGATCGAGGTGAGGAATCTCTCGCGCTGGTTCACCGGAGTGCATGCCGTCAACGACATCTCCTTCACCGTCGAACGCGGGCAGGTCATCGGATTCGTAGGAGCCAACGGCGCGGGAAAAACAACGACGATGCGTATCCTTGCGACCCTCGATTACCCGAGCGGCGGGACCGCAAAAGTCGCCGGATACGATGTCATCAAATACCCCGGCGAAGTTCGCAAACGGATCGGATGGATGCCGGATCACTACGGCACCTACGACAACATGACCGTGCTCGAGTATCTCGATTTTTTCGCGAGAGCGCTCGGCTACAAAGGGCAAGAGCGCATCGAGCGCATCGCCGATGTCATGGATTTTACCGATCTCGGGAGTTTGTCCAACCGGCTCATCGACAAGCTCAGCAAAGGAATGGGCCAACGCCTCTGCCTCGGTCGCGCCCTCATCCACGATCCCGATGTCCTCATCCTCGACGAACCCGCCGCAGGCCTCGACCCGAAAGCACGCGTCGAGCTGAAGCACCTCATCCGCATCCTTGCAGAAGAAGGCAAAACCGTTTTTATCAGCTCGCACATTCTCTCAGAGCTCGATGAAATGTGCGACTCGCTCCTTTTCATCAACCAGGGGAAAATCATTCACCACGGCACCTCCGAGAGCCTGCGGAAAGGTTCATCCGAGACCTCGATCATTGACGTGCAACTGTCCGAGACCCCGGCGCGACTTCAGGAATGGGCGTCCCTCGCTCCCAACGTGACTTTTAAAGATGCCACCAAAACCGGAGGACGCATCGAAATCGATTCGGTCGACGACGAAATCATCGCGACCGTGCTTCGGCGCATGATCAAAGACGACCTCCCCGTGACCGATTTCCATCGCCAGGAAAGGCGCCTCGAAGACGCCTTTATCGAAATCCTCGGAGAAATCGAAGCCTCCGGAACCCCCATCGTAAGCTAACCCGCCATCAAACGGGGTGAAGTCCCTGACAAAACCCTATTGAGTCCTCAACTCAACCCTGTTAGGTCAGAGCGTTAAGCCTATCAAGCCCGGACTTTTCACCTTTTACGCCACGAAGTGGCCCCCATGAGCAAACCTTCTAACCGCACCCCTGACGTCATCATCGATTCGATGACTGATTTTCCGGCTCGCTTCAGCCCGATGCTGGTGAAAGAACTGCGTCAGGGCATGAGAACGAGTCTCTTTGCGGTGGCGTTCATCCTCCTGCAGACCTTCATGATTCTCTGCTTCATGGCGAATATTGCGGAACCCGGCTCGCCGGAAGCGAACGGATTTTTCTGGTTTTTCATTGTCACGACCTTGCTTGTCTTGCAACCGCTGCGCGGATTCAACGCTCTCAGCTCTGAGTATCAGCTCAACACGATGGACCTGATCCAACTCACGAAACTGAGCGGCTGGCGCATCACCTTCGGCAAATGGACCGCGCTCAATGCGCAGACCCTGCTCTTCATCACCGGGGTGCTCCCCTACCTCGTGATGCGCTACTTTTTCGGGAACATTGATCTCATTCTTGACCTCGTCACTTTGCTCCTTCTCGGACTGGGATCGGCCCTCACCAGCGCCATCACAATTGGATTCTCCGTCTTCCGAAATTTCCTTTTGCGCGGCATCCTCATCGTCGGTTCCGGTGTTGGCGTAATCGGACTGTTTGTCATGGTTCAAGCGGATATCTTCCGGAGCGGGATCAACACCGACGAATCCGCGAGCCTTGCGCTTCTGGCGATTTGCTGCCTCTACGGGTGCTTCTTTTTCCTCGCCTTCGGAGCAAGTCGCATCGCCTACCAGTCTGAAAATCTATCGACCGCCAAAAGGGTCGCGGCACTCGCCATGAGCGCGATCACCTTCTGCTTCTTTTTGCTCCCGGTCGACATCAGCGAAGTCATTATTCTCGCGAACGGCATCATCTTGGGCTTCGCCGTGATCGACGCGGTCACTGAGGCGCTTCCGAACAACGCCCGCGTTCTCATTCCCTTTCGAAAAAATGCTCTCACCCGCATCCTCGCGCTTTGCTTTGCACCAGGCTGGATCGGCGGGCTCGGCTTCTTTTGCCTCGCCTTCGCCTTCTGGATAGCAGGATTCGGACTCCTCGACCACTTTAAGGGCACTGGCTCCTCGAATACCGAAGATTGGGTCTCGCTAGTCTCCGGCCCGAACCTTCTCATTTTCCCGCTCGTGATCATTCATCTCTTCTTTTATCGCCAATTATCGAGCCAGTTTATCTTCGGGATGTATACTTTTATTCAGGTCTGCCTCCTCGCAATTTCGATGCTAGTCCTCGTCATGGCAGGTACCCTCAGGGTCTACGAGGAAATCATTTACGCCATCGTCCCCCTCCCCTCCCTGCTCCTTTTTGCCGCCGCCGAAGGAGAAGCCGGTAAGCCACATTTCTTCTTCATCGCGATTGCGACGACCGCGATCTGCTTGCTCATTCCCTGTCTCCGCAGTCGAGCACATTACCGCGATTTTTTCCGAAACCTCAAGTGACCTATGCCCACCGTTTCCACAGAGCTTGATCTCAATGCGATTGCGGCGCGGGCACGGCGGTATGCAGAACTCTTCACCTTGCCGCTCAAAGATAGAAACTGGCGAGGCAGTGCCGGCGAATTCGCTGGATCAGGAGCCGGCAGCTCGCTCGATTTTCAAGATCATCGCAACTACCTCCCCGGCGATGACCCTCGACACATCAACTGGCAGGCGTACGCCCGGACCGGCAACTACTCTCTCAAGCTCTATCGCGAAGAAGTGCGGCCCGTCGTAGAGATTATCTTCGACGTCTCGGATTCGATGTTCGCTGATCCTGACAAAGCAACCCGAGCACTCGAACTCTTCTATTTCGCGGTCGCTTCCGGCGAGAAATCAGGAGCCGCGACCCACGTCTATCTTACGAAAGGACCTCGATGGAAAGCGCTCGAACCCGGTGCCGTATACTCGCACCACTGGGAGCAGGTAGGCACTGAAATGTCTGCAACCGAATCTTCCGCCTCACCCAATCTCATGGCGATTCCGTTGCGGGCCCGATCGCTGCGAGTCTTCATCAGCGACTTGCTTTTTCTGTCCGAACCGGAGCCGACGATGCAGGCGCTTCTCCATCACAGCGGTCGGGGCATCATCCTCTGCCCGTTCACTCGTGACGAATCGAGTCCGAGCTGGGAAGGAAACTACGAATTTATCGACACCGAAAGTCGCGCAAGGCATGACAGGCGGATCGACCGCACTGTCTTAAGACACTATATCGAAGCCTACCGGCGCCATTTTGCGCAGTGGAAAGCCGCTGCGATTCGCGCACAATCGCCCCTCGCACGCATCCCGTCGGAAGCCACCTTTGAAGCCGCCCTCAAACTCGAAGCCGTTCCCTCCGGAGCCCTGAATTTAGTGTAAAAATACATTCGAAAATCTAATTCGCAAAAGGACGGAATGGAATTCATTCCGCTACCTCAGAAGCCAGCAGTTCAAAGACAACGCCAAACGGCAAACGCAAAAAAACGTAACGAAACTCGTTTCGTTACGCTCCGCCCCCAGAAGCCAAGCACCTTTTACTTTTAACTTTCCCACCTTCCCACCTTCCCACGGCGCGAAGCGCCACCCATGCCCGTCATTTTCGCCAACCCTCTCGGATTTCTTGCCCTTCTCGGCATTCCCGCGATTCTCCTGATTCACTTTCTGCAAAGAGAGTCTCGTCGACTTCCCATCAGCACCTTGTTTCTCCTAGAGCCGATCGACCGGCAAAGTATCAAGGGTAGAAAATTCGACCGTCTTCGCAGTTCTATCCCACTCTGGCTGCAGCTACTCTCAGTAGTCATCCTGACCTGGCTGCTTGTTCAACCGCGCTGGACAAGCGAACGCTCGGTCCAGCGTGTCGTTCTCATCATCGACAGCTCCGCGTCGATGGCCGCCTTTAGAGACCGTCTCGCTGATGAACTCACCGCAGCAATCCCCCCGCTCACGAGTGCCGTCGCGACGACCGAATACCGTCTTCTCGAATCACAACTCCGCGGCGACAACCTTTACAGCGGGACAGAATTTCCCAAGCTTCTCTCAGCGCTGACTTCCTGGAATCCCTCCGATGGCGCTCACTCTCCCGAAAGCACCCTTCGCGTCGGACGCAGCCTCGCCGGATCCGATGGCACCCTCGTCTTTGTGACCGATCATCCCCGTGAATCGCTGCCCTTCGGGACAGTCCAACTCAGCATTGGCGAAGTGATCGAAAACGTTGGGTTCGCCGGACATCGCATTGAAGGCGAAGGCTCCGAGACCACCTGGGAGGTGACGGTTCGAAATTACGCATCCAATCCTCAGTCACGGGAGTGGCTACTCGCGGCAGGAGAACAACGCACCGCCTTTCGGACGATCGATCTAAAACCCGGTGAGACACGAACCCTCAAAGGAAAGTTCCCTGCCGGGACGAAGCAAATTCAGCTGCTTCTCAAGCCGGACGCCTTTCCCCTCGACGACCAGCACTTCCTTCTCATTCCGGAAGCGAAAGAACTAACCCTTTCCCGAACCGGAGATGCCAATATCGAAGAATCGGTCGCCAGCATCATCGAAAGCCTGCCAAACACACCAGAGAGCGAACCCGGAGCGATTCCGGATCTGGTTTTTGCGACCTACAATCCTCTCGCACCCACAGCGCTTCCGCCACGCTCAATCACTTTTCTCAATCAACAGCAAGTTCCTCAAGGCTATTTCCCCGGCCCGATCGTGAGAGCGAATCACAGTCTCATGAAAGATCTCGACTGGCAGGGACTCATCGCAAAAAAAACCCCATCCCTTCCCGCGACCGAAAGCGAGGACGTATTGCTGTGGCAGGGCGAGCGACCACTGATCCTATTGCGACGCAGCGAGGGCATTCGCCAACTCATCTTCAACTTCGACGTCCTGAACTCGAACGCGGCGCGCCTCCCTTCTTTCATCGTCCTAATCCATCGCTTCGTAAATCAACTGCGGGCCGAGAAAGTGGGCAGTGAATCCGCCAACGTCGAATTGAGACAGGAATTGAGAATCGCGATCGATTCCGGCGACGGCGCAGAAACGCTAAATCTCAGAAGTGCAGGCACGACAGTCGCAATCCCTCTGCCCCGAGCAGGCTCGCTGAAGGCATCAACGACCCCTGGATTCTTTGAGATCGATCAGGGTAGCGAACCACGTTTCAGCGGAGCCGCCAATTTTGCCGACACCCGCGAAGCCGATTTTTCCGAGGCAGCACCCTATTCAGAGCTCAAAGCCCTCCCCGCCAAGATCACCGAAAACCGAACCGTAAGTGATCCCTCGTGGCAACTCTGGCTCTTGGCAATCCTTGCTGCGATTCTGACGGCATGGGCACTGATCAATCGGAGAGAACCTGAAGGTGAGAAAGAGTTGCCCGCTTAATCGCGAAAATCGGGGAGGTCAGGTAAAGTTCCCGCGCCACGAAAACGGGATAGACGCTTGCTCGCCAGAAGACACAATATCAACTAAGGTTCCCGGTATGAAGTCTGAAAAACCCACTCCCCCGATGAACCGTCGCCATTTTATGAGGTCTGCTGCGGCGCTCGGTTCAGTCGCTCTTGCCGCCAACGCGCAAGGCGTTCGCGCCGCGACTAACAAAAACAGCAAGCTCCGCATTTTCCAAATTGGAACGGGTGGCATAGGCGGGATGCAACGGAAAGGCCTCAAGGGTCATCCCATGGTCGAGTTTGCCGGATTCTGCGACGTCGACGAAACGATGTTTTCCCGGATCGAAGACTATCACGGCGATCCATGGAAGGTCACTGACTACCGTGAGGCCTTTGCAAACAAGCTCGGCGATTTTGACGCCGTCATTGTTGACACACCTGACTTCAATCACTGCCCCATGATGGTGACCGCGCTCAAGCATGGGAAACACGTCTACGGCCAGAAGCCCCTCGTTCATCAACTCGATGAACTTCGGACCATTCGTGAAGCACTCGCGGCACGCCCTGATCTTCACACACAGATGGGCAATCAACGGGCCTGCACGACCGGTCGGATGCAAGCGGTTGAAATTCTAAAATCAAATCGTCTCGGACGCCCTATCGAAGCACACATCTGGACCGGCGGAATGAGCCGTGGAACCTACTTTGTCGATCCCTGGAGCCCTATTACAGCAGGAACACCAATTCCCGATACGATGAACTGGGATCTATGGAACGGAGTCCTCACCGAAAAGCTTCCCTACAGCGAAGATCTTCACCCGAGACGCTGGCGCTCCTATTGGAACACCGGAGGCGGTATGCTCGCGGACTGGGGATGTCACCTCATCGATGTGCTCTACTTCGCCTATGATCTCGCTGCTCCTGAAGCGGTTCAGACCAACACAATGAAGCCCTCGAATGACTGCCACACGGGATACAATCAATCGACGATTACCTATCCAGGTGGCGATAATTTCGCAGGTAACAAGTTCGTTCTTCACTACAACGACAGCAAGATTCGACCCTCGTTCGCCTCGCTTGGATTGCCGGTTTCAAAAATCACAGGAAGCTGCACGATGATCGTTTGTGAGGAGGGTTCGCTGCTCGTTGAGCCCGGCGGAAAAATGGAAATTTACCGCAAAGGGAAGCTCGTCGAAAATGAGCCGATGCCGGAAGTGGCCCCCCGCCAGCACTGGAAAGACTGGGCGGACTGCTGCCTTGGAACTGACAAGCCTCTCTGGACCCGTTTTGACATCGGATCACGTATCACCGAGCCGGCATTGCTTGCCACCAAAGCAACCCGCTTCCCCGGCGAAGAACTGCATTGGGACGCCGCGAACTATCGCTTCACCAATCACGAAAAAGCGAATCAGGAAATTCTATCCCGCAGCTACAGCGAAGGCTTCGCTCCTCCGGCGCTGGGATAGCAGAGATAATTTACTGACCTCACGACTCTATTAAGAGACCATCGCCACTCAGTCTATCTTGAGTGCGACGGAGAAAGGTAAGCGAGAATGTCTTCGCTGCGCGCAATGGTGGAAAAATTCCTCGAGAAATCTGTTTCGCCGGCGGTTACCCGGTAGCACTTCCCGATTTGAAAAACTATGAAGACGATCTTCCGCCTCCTCCTCGCCGCATTGGCCTTCTCATCAGGGTATCCTGCCACGGCTGCCGAATCTGAGAAACCTAACATTCTCTTCATCTTTGCGGATGACTGGGGGTGGGGTGACTTATCCTGCCATGGGCATCCTTATGTGAAGACACCCAACATTGATCGCCTCGCAGCGGAAGGAACCGACTTTCATCGTTTCACGGTTGCGAGCGGCGTTTGCTCGCCCAGTCGGACCGCAGTGATGACGGGGCATTTTCCAGCGCGCTACAACATCGACGGTCACTTTGCCTGGGTTCCCAGTAACGAAAAACGGGGGATGCCTGACTGGCTCGACACGGAAGCCCCCACCCTTCCCCGTTTTCTGCAGACGGCCGGCTATGCCACCGCCCACTTCGGAAAATGGCATCTCGCTAACAACATGATTCCCGATTCTCCGGTTCCCAGTGCCTACGGATACGACGAATACGGAGCATTCAACTGCGCCGGTGAGCAGATGCCGGTTCACGAGGATGCGATGCACACCAACGCGTTCATCGAAAAGTCAGTCGCTGAAGGAAAGCCCTTCTTCGTCAATCTCTGGGTCCACGAACCTCACACTCCCTTTCACACGGTCCCTAAATACGAGTGGCGTTTCCGTGAGATGGAAAGCAAAGAAGATGCCATTTATGCCTCGGTCCTCTCCCATGCCGACGACCGAATTGGAGAAGTGCTAGACACGCTTGATCGTCTTAAAATCGCCGACAACACCCTCGTGATATTCAGTTCCGACAACGGTCCCGCGAGAGCATCCAAGAAAGGTGAGCTCAAACTCAGTTACGATACCGCAACAGGCGCCGGTTGGGGAATCAACGCAGCGAAAGGGATCACGGCCGGCCGCAAAGGCTACAAAGCCGCACTTTTCGAGGGTGGGATCAACGTTCCGTTTATCGCACGTTGGCCCGGAAAAATCGCCGCAGGAACAGAAAACAAGGAAGCTCTCATCTCTGCGGTCGATCTTCTCCCGACTTTCTGTGAGATTGCCGGAGTGAAACTCCCTCCCAGCTACACTCCCGATGGGGTGAGTCAGGTGGCCGCGTTGAAAGGCGAAGAAGGAGCGAAACTTCGCGAAAAGCCACTCTTCTGGAAGTCGCAGGCGCCCTGGCCTGCTCAAGCCGCGAAGCCATTCCATTGGGTGTCCTATGCGATTGTTGATCAGCAATGGAAACTGGTCTCCAATCACGATGCCTCGCATACCGAACTCTACGATCTCGTTGCCGACCCGCTTGAGAAAACAGACTTGCAAGAGAGCCAGCCCAAGATCGTTCTCAAGCTTCTCAAAAAGATTGAAGACTGGAAAACGACCCTTCCAGAGAAGCCTGCCGGGAACGTGTTTTCGGAAGAACGAAATCAGTAATCCGACAAGGATTACTCAATTCGATCACGGATTACTCAATTCGATCACGGATTACTCAATTCGATCAGGGATTACTCAATTCGATCAGGGATTACTCAATTCGATCGATTCTTCGGAGTATTTCCCCCACAGCATATCGAGACGGACTTCGATTTCTTTTTCTGTTCCGACAATAAGCCAATAGCGATAACGAAGGGTTGATTGCGGCCCTAGCTTGACCTTGGCGAGGGGCGCGAGATGGACGCATGGGCCGCCTCCCGGATCGCTGTTGTCCCCTTCGGCATGAGGACCAAAATTCCAGTAGTGATCCGACGCAGGACTAAAAACGGCGATTCCCTGCCCTTCCTTATTGAAGCAAGCGATCGTCTTTCGAGGGGGATCTGCGCGACCCCATGGTGGTCCGGGCGGATGAGATTCATCCTGCCATTCGCCATCGCCCAGATAACTTTTAAACTGGCTGAAATTACGGGTGAAATAACAGGCGGGAAGTTCCTGATGTCGTGCCCTTGCCTCCCCCCATCGATCATTCGGTTTTCGCTGCGACACAAACTCACATTTCACGACCGCGACGTTCGGCATCGCCTCTTCAAAGCCGGTCCATTGCCGCATGACCGCTTCAGCCTCCTCATCCTGCATATCCCACAATTTGGGGATCGTCTCACCAAAAAGGATTTCATTCTTCTGCTTTTGAAAAGTGACCACTCGAGCCCAGGACCCTACGCCACCGCCTTGAATCGGATTCCAGGTCCACGGGCTCCAGGCCTTATGCTGCCCCTCCCCGGTGCGATCAATGCCATTACCCGCGTAATAGGATTGCTGCATGAGCCGACCGGGATCGTATGAGTTGATTGTATTGCCTCGATAACCACTCCAGGACAACCAGGTGATTGAGGCTCCTTTTTTGCGATCAATCCCAATCTTCAGCGTTCCATTGTCAATCTGAAGGAGCTCCTCGGTTCGAGGCGGACGCTCCTGCCCATAGGAAACGACAACGAGAACGGCAATCAACAGAATAGAAATAGAGTATCGATGACGCATGAATAAGACCCCTAACCATACGCCAATGAATTGCACGTCATTATTAGCCCCGCTCAGTCTGAGGATCGCGTGCCTTCATTTAATCCGAGAGGGAATCGCGGCCCGACGCCTCCACCAATACCGGGGGACGGAATGATAAAAAAATAGTAATGAGACCTGCCGTCAGTTCCCCGACGCCTCGTATTCTCCGCTGATAAACTGTTTCCATGAACGAGCAAAAGCGCCACTGATGATAAAAGTTTCATTTTCAGCGAGTTCGGCTTCGGGGTCGACGATCTTGAGAACTTCTTTAGTCTTCAGATTGCCAACCATCCCTTTGCTTCGGTCAAAAGGCAGGATTTTTGGTGGCTCATCTTTCACCTCCTCCTCTTCTTTCTCACCCTCCGCAGGCACCTCAGCGCCTTCAACTTTTGGCTTCTCTTTTGGCTTCGCGACCGCTCCTTTCTCCGGCAGCGTCTTATCTAAAATTGCCTTCAAACTTTCAGTGGTGAACTGGTCTGATTTCTGACCTCGACGACCGGTACCTCTGAACTCCATTGCACTCGTCCAGTTTGGTTTCATCGAAGCATATTTCTTCAGGATATGATCAGCGCTGTTCTCATTCGCCCAAAGCTCATGATTGTTACCATACTGCCCCCAAACAAACACCATCGGCACCTTCGCCGCCGCCTCACTTGGCTCGGCATTGTAAAAGCCCCCTTTCGAAAGAACTGCCCCCAGAATGATCTCCGGCTTCCACAAAGCAAAGTGATAGGCGAAGGCCGCGCCGGATCGATTCATTCCGTAGACCGCAATCGGCAACTCAACGAGCTCCGGCTTTTTAAGCTTTTTTGCCAAATCTGAAATGGCATTGAGAACCTGCTGACCACTGCCTTTCTCAGCGAAGGCAAAGCTATCCATCACCGTTGGATCCCGGCTTTCGATTTTATATTGGTAAGAAAGTATCGCGAGACCATACTTCGTTTGGAATTCAGCCCAGGGTCCATCTCCCTTATCCCAGCCCGCGACGTGACTCATAGACCTTCCCGATTCCCCAATCGACATGAGGAGAATTCCTCTCGGCGCACCCAAGGGCATTTGGATGGCGAAAGTTTTTCCGCCCACATTGGTATCAGTCCACCCGTTGAACATCGGCACAGGCCCAGCCCCCGCACCTTCTGCCATCGCTGGCTTATTTTCAGCAAAGCTCCCCAAATCCAACGCAATGGTCTCACCGGCGACCGCTCTCTGATACGCAGCAAAGATTAACTTTTGATCCCTCTCCAACGCGGCGAGATCCAACTTAGCCCACGGGATGCCTATGGTAGGACCCTCGGCAACGGTTTGAGCGGTTAGGCCTTTTGGTGTCGCATCTTTGATTCCAAGAAGTTCAGCGGCGCGTCCGTTTGAACCCGTCAGAGTGATCGCGCCTGCTTCGAGAGAAGCGAAAGCTAATATGGTGGCGATCAACCCCCCCGTGAGGTGGATACTTCCCGATACTGAAAAAAGAATACGCGTGTTCATAATAATTCGTTCAACCGCAATGAATTATCACAGTTCATCAGATCAGCGACAAGCCTATAATCGAGGCAGTCTTCTCGAATCAGGGTCCCTAAAAAACAATCGGAGCACGCGGGCGGCTCCTCAGCCCATTCCGGGATTCGACATCAGTAAACGCGTTCTGCAAGGCGGAGGCCCCTCCTCAGAAGCCCTTTTTGCGGATAGAAAACACGCGGCACTCAGATAACCGCCCGCCGTTGGATGGCCTCCTCGAGCATACGAACACGGGTGTTCACCTTCCGCCTAAAGATGAGGAGAAGGTGATCCACAGTGTCACGGGTTCAAGTTTTCTCGACTCTGAGCCCGCGAGTTCCGGGTCAATCGTGCCCTGAAATTCAAGACACTGCTCCTTGAGATGATCCCGGGCATTGTGAACTCAAGGAGAGGAAATGGGAGGATTTCCCGAAACCCTCCCCTTGAAGCGAAAAGGACGCCCGAATACGAGAAGCGTTGCAAAAGGAAAGGTGTGCCGGAACGCCGCTAAGACCTTAATAAGGGCCTCCGGAGGTTGTTCGGTGACGAAGTCAGAGAACAGATTCCGCGATGGAAAAAGTTAGTCTTTCTCAACGCCCCGGCACGCTCAAGAGCTACGCCCGATCGCGGCCGAACTCCAGCAAAACATCAGTCTTTCAACGAAGACGATTCCGGACCAGAACCCACCGCGCCACTGCCTCTCTTTTCCATGAGCCAGACGAGGACAACGCCCAGCGCCATAAAGGCAATCGCGATCAACAACTCGACTGAGACACAGGGAAGAAACCAATCATAGCCGGTCACTTTCTCCTTCCAACCACCCTCAATTTCGAAACGGGTAACGAGCTCATTCTTCCAGGGCCAAATAATGAGAAGGGATCCTGCGACAAACCCTGTGAGAAGAGACACGGCAAGATCGTGAAATTTGCGAAATACCCAGGAGAGCAAGCGGCTCAAAACGACGACACCTAACAAGGCGCCAATCCCAACAGGAATGAGCGTTTTCACGGCCTCGATCGACCCTGATTTCAGGCCGGACACGGAGTTGATCATAATAAGTTGATAATTCCCTAACAAGAGAAGAACAAATGAGCCCGAGAGCCCCGGTATAATCATACTGGCCATCGCCACGACCCCGCAAATTAAGAGATACAGATTGCTGTCATTCTCTGAAGCGGGCTTGAGGAGGGAAACCGCCACGGCAATCACTGTTCCTGCAACCAAAGCGACAATACCTCCTGCGGTCCATTTTTTGACCTGCTTACCCACAAAGTAGATCGAAGCAAAAATGAGCCCGAAAAAGAACGCCCAGACGTAAACCGCGTGATTCGTAAAAAGATATTTTAACACCTCCGCCAGAGTCACGATGCTCGTGATCACGCCAAGGCCGATAAGAAAAAGAAACTGAAAATCGATCCTTTCAGCAAACTCACGAAACTTACCTTTTAAGAGAAGCTTGAGGGAAGAACCATCGACGGATTTAATCGCATTGATGAGCCTCTCATAGATTCCGGTAATGAATGCGACGGTTCCGCCCGATACACCGGGAATGACGTTGGCAGCCCCCATTGCGGCTCCTTTGAGGAAATAAGAGAGACTTTCTTTCATGAAGTTAAAATCGATCAGCTTACCCAAACTCAGCCTGCATTTCCTTCAACTGTCGCTTAATCGCCAACTTTCGTGCGCTGCTCATGCGATCAATAAACAGCTTCCCGAAAAGGTGATCGGTCTCGTGCTGCATCGCTCTCGCAAAAAGACCGTCAGTTTCGATTACGATCGTTTTCCCATCGAGCGTTTGCAAAGTGGCCTTCACTTCGAATGGGCGAATGATCTCGCCGCGAAGATCGGGGAATGATAAGCAACCCTCGCTTTCAACCTCCTTATCTCCAAGTAGTTCCAACTCAGGATTCATGAAAACCAGAGGGCAAATATCTCCCAGAGTTGCGTCCTCACCATTCACCCGCAGGTAGCTGATACATTCTTCATCGTGGGAAACATCGACCACCGCGAGCTGCAATGATACGCCAATTTGAGGAGCGGCGAGACCGACTCCTTCGGCATCATACATCGTTTCAATCATGT
>Ga0222650_1000586_pt1 | contig 26699 bp, 20 predicted proteins | sample AntAcemetagen367_FD_179820 | JGI IMG/M metagenome (GOLD analysis project Ga0222650, IMG submission 179820) | Saline water microbial communities from Ace Lake, Antarctica - #367 | ecosystem: Environmental > Aquatic > Non-marine Saline and Alkaline > Saline | place: Antarctica: Ace Lake... | reverse complement strand
TTTTTGATGAGGACGAGGAAATGAGTCGGGAAAATCAGTCTCCACCCAAGGAAGCGCGCCGGGGAAATCCCTCTACCATTACAAAACTCGCGTCGGGTGTGCGTTATTACGGCTACAGGTATTACGATCCGGTGACAGGAAGATGGCCAAGCAGAGATCCCATTGGGGAGAGGGGAGGAATTAACCTCTATGGGATGGTGGGTAACAATAGTATTAGTTGGGTTGATATCCTTGGAATGGCCCCGTGTCTTTGTGGGTGTAACGATGAAACCCCAGATCTCACAAAATTTGTGAACGATTTTGTAAACAAGGTTATCGATGACTATATGGGCACAGGAATGATTAAAAATGCTCGTTCAATGAGGCGTCACCTCGAGATGAATTTGATTAAAGGAAAGGGGCTGAAAACTGCACTTGAGCTAGCTGTCGACAAGAAAGCTCAATCTTGCCCCGGAATTAGAGCTAAGTTATTTAGCTCAAAAATAATGAAGCTATGTGGGAAGTGTGTTGGTGGAGATAAATTATCTCATTTTATTGAAGAAGGCCTAATTTATCACGATATTGCTTTTAGATATAAAAAAGGGGAAGACTTGGCCAAGAAATTTGGCAAGTGGACGGAGGGGATGAATCCGGGAAACCTTACTGATGCCGAATACGATTTCCTAGAAAATCCCAATATTGATGCGAATATTGCAGGAAAGACCGGAAATGAGCCGACTCTGGCGACAATGGCACTTGGTGGAACTTATGGTGCGTTTGGTGATAGAGGAACGGATCCGAATGGAGACGCGTCTCCTGCTGACATAGCTGCGAACGAGGCCGGGCTAGATTTTTGGAAGAAGATTGGTTATGCAGATTACAAAAAGGGCCCCGGGAAATTTAATATTTGTGATTATGTGAACAATAACTGGGATCATACTACGAAAGCCGGTAAAAATAGAAAGATGGACCCGAAACCTGGAGATCCTAATCCAAGGACGAGTAATTTCGTGCCAATACCAAATAGATGAAGTGAGGTTGTCGCTGTTATTTTTATTTTTAATATTCACCTCCTGTAACAAGGGAGATGAAAGGGCGAGTGAGAATCCCGCAACTCATAAAAGTAGGCCGCCCTTTAATGAGGTTGATTTGTGGCTTGAAATATTACAATATCAAGGTGGATTAGAGGAAGTCTATAAAGATGTGAGGAGGCAGGCTATCGATGGGAAAGATTTCAACTCGATAGACACATCTGTAGGTAGAGTTACGTGGGCTAAAGTAGATGCTGAAGATTCTCCATTTTCTCTCCAACTCTCAGGAGCTATCAATGGTTTTCTTTTTGTTCAGAAAATGAATGAAAATTCCGGTGAAATCGAAGATGCTGTCTTTGAGCCTGCTCGCAGAGATGTCGGCACCCCCCCGGCATTTGAAATAAAATTAAACTAACATTTTATTAGACAGACAAATAGGTGTTCAATTACCCGCACTAATAGCAAAGCTTCCTGCAACGGCGTTGAATTCCTTCTCCCACAAACATAAATATGTCAGGAGACTAAGTTGTCAGACAACGGTGAGCGTAGGTCTTTGAAACCCCGCACCTACAAAGTCTCTGGCCTGTTGAGAGATTTTCAAACGAGGAGGATTTCGCGTCGTGGTGGCCATGTTCGAAGGGTTGCTGTCGGTCAAAAGCTTCTCTGGTGTTCGACGTCATGAGCCTGTCGGTGGTTCGAAAGTTCCTAGCACCTTCGTCCGGCAATTCGACCGCTGCGGCACGCCTCATGCTTCCGCTCGTTCCTCGCTCCCTGCATGAGTCGCGCCCCCGCTCGCCGTTCAGTTACCCGCAGTAATAGCAAAGATTCCTGCAACGGCGTTGAATTCCTCTTCCCAAGCTCTTTCTGGTGGCGGTCGTCGTGAGCCTGTCGGTGGTTCGAAAGTCCCAAGCACCTTCGTCCGGCAATCGACCGCTGCGGCACGCCTCATGCTTCCGCTCGTTCCTTGCTCCCTGCATGAGTCGCGCCTCCGCTTCCATGTTCGTTCTATCGTTCGCTGGTCTGCCCGTTCAGTAACCCGTGATCGGTGTAGAAAAGTCGGGTGGCAAAAGACAATTCTATGGGGGTTGCAGCTCGTTGAGGTGGCTTCTAAAAGCTCTTTTGCTCAGATGTTCGTCAGACCTAAGATTCGCCTGAAACTCAATTGAGTATCCCAAAAAACGCTCGAATGTCCTTGTAAAGCAGGTCGTGATTTTCAAAAAAATTATGGCCGAGCCCTCTCAGTGAGACACCGATGTTTCCGATCTTTTCTTTAAGCCCTTGCTCCGGGCTTACCCCTCAACCGAGGCCCAATAGAGGTGTAGGACAATCAGTGATCTCGACTATGCCGCCCTCGGGGTAGCGCGTTGTATCAGTCACGCAAAAAGCGGCCACGAATTTTTACAACATCATATTGATTCCGGTCGCGAAGGGACAACGGTCGATCTTTTCTTCAAATATCTCAAAGGCGGGCGCAGGCTCGCTAATCTCACCTCTCTCAACACACAGCGTCTTTCCGCGATGGTGAGAAAAGTTGAAGACCCATTCGCGAGTCACCAAGAGTTGAAAAATTTCGATTTCTATGCCGGAGATGGCCACTATCAAAAGGCAGCCTGCTTTGATCCAAAGCCGACGAAGGAGGGGAAGTCTCAGATTGCAACTGGTCACTTTTTTGCCTAAATCTGCGCTATGATCATTTGGATTATTTTTTAGTAGTGTCGGATGTCCTTTGTTAGGTTCCTATTTTGTCAATTGGCAAAGTGGAGATCACTGGGGCGAGGAACCACCGATGGTCGCGAGCACGACATCGGCGTAGACGCGGTGGCCGAAGTCGTTGGGATGGTTGAGCCCGTTTCCGCTGAGATCGAGGACCCCTTTACGTTCGAGCAGGGCGAGCCACACCGTGGTGACATCGGCGACGGCGATTCCGGGGCCGGCGAGGGCTTGCATCGCTTTGGCGTAGGCCGGATAAAAGGGCGGCTGGGCGTGTTTCCACTCGGGGTTGGCGGTCATGGGCGAAACGAGGATGACATCGCAGTCCGGGTGGGCGGCGTGGAGTTGGGCGATCATTTCGCGGATCGTCGCGGCAAACTTCTCGGGCGGAATGAGCCCGGAGGCGTCGTTCATTCCAAAGGCGCAGATGAAAACATCGGGCTTCTCTGCGATTACCGTGGGCATCTGGGTCAGTCCCCATGCTGCATCCAACCCGCTTACGGAAAGATTCTGCAATGTCACCATGGTCCCGAAACGCTTGGCGAGACCGCGGGTCACGAGTTCGGGGTAGCCGGGCTGGTGCGGGGCGGCCTTGCCGGTTGCAGAGGCATTGAGCCCGGTTGAGATGCTGTCGCCGAGCACCACCACGTTCACGGGTGCATGTGCGGCGAGGCGGGCGTGCAAGTGAGGGAGCTGATCGGGTTTCGCGGCCGGTATCGGGCCGGACCAGGGCACGCTCGCGGTGTAGGTCGCCACGCTCTGCAGGTCGTGGAAGAAGCGGCCCTGCGCGTAGAGCATGTGTAATTTGGTATCGCGGAACCCGTCGTAAGAATTCGGTGAACCCGGCGCAGGGTGCAGCTCGGCGACGGTCTTGAAAGGGATACGAGAACCCTCGGCGAGCACAATCTCGCGCGAGCCTGGCGCCCAGGTGAAGTCACGCCCGAGTTCATAGACGATCTCACCCGACGCCCCGCGCAGCTCGGGTGCGGCCTGCGGAGTGATGAGGAGCTTCGCTCTCGCGGCGGACGCTCCGTCGGCTTGGATGAAGAAGAGGGGATCGCCTGCGAGGTCTGGCGAACTCCAGAACCCGACCTTGGTTTCTGGCGGAAGTGGCTCCTTCGACATCAGATAGGCGATGAGATCGCGGGTCTGGGTCTCATCGAAGGCGCCGAGCAGGCCATCGGGCATGATCGAGATCGGCGAGGTCTCGCTTTGCGCGACATCGGAGACCTGCAGGTTAAGCGATGCAGTGAGCGTTTGCAGTACGATGATGCTGTCGTTGCGCGAGCGGATCATGCCACTGAGCACGCGCCCGTCCGTCATCGTGAGGGACGAGAGTTGGTAGTCGGCGGCCACAAGGGCGCTCGGGTCGGCGAGGTTGTGCAGCAGGTAAGCGAGATCCGCGCGGCCGCTGCCGGTAAGGTCGGGGCCGATGCTCCCGCCCTCGCCATAAAGGAGGTGGCAGCTTGCACAGATCTGGCTGAAAAGAACCTCTCCCTTGCGCTGGTCTGCCTGGGCGAGGGACTCGGGTGTGAGGCGTTTTTTCCAGGTGGCGATGAGCGCGGTCTTATCGGCTGAGGATTCACGCGATGCCCCCCAGACTTCGGCGAGTTTTGCGTCGAGGGCCGCGTCGTGGAACCCGTTGATCTGTCTGGCGTGAAAAGCGGTCACTTCATCGCGCGAAATCTTCCCGGCGGTAATGGCCTCGAGCACTTTTCCCGCCCACGTCGAGCGCGTGAGCAAGGCCGCCATCACTGGCGATTTCTCGAGCGGAGATAGGCCGGGGAAGCGTGCGAGCATCTGATCGGCGATGGCTGGGTCAGCGCTCAGGGCGAGGCCTCCCGCGGCGGTTCCAGTCAGGTCACGGACCTCGAACAATTGTTGGCAGAGCTCGCGTAATCCTTGGGCGCGCGCCTCGATCAACGAGTTGAGGGCCGCGCGGCGGACCGGCATTTCGGCGGTAAGGTCGAGTGCGAGCGCCCGCAGGCTGTCGAGAGCGCGTCCATCGCCGAAGACCCCGGCAAGCGCGCGCACCCGGGCTTTATCGACTTTCGCAAATTGGAGACTCGCGGCGTCCCAAGCAGCTGGTTTCGGCGCGTGACGCCAACCGGCGAGGGCCTCACTCAGCCCAGTGAGAATGTCCTGTTGGAAAGCGGCCGACTTGGTCGCTGCCATCACGAGCAAGTCGTTCAGGGGACCGGGGCGCCGCTCAACGTCCTCGCCGAGGCGGCGTGCGATGAGCTGGCGCGGCGTGGGAATCGCGGTGTTTTCGATGAGTTGTAGGAGAACTTCGGGCGTCTCCTCTGCGAGCGCTTCGAGGCCATACCAGAGCATGAGCGGGAGATTGTGATCGGCGGCATCTTCGGCGTGGGTGAGGAGGTGACGGGCAATGGCGGCACGTTGGTCAAGTGGCACCCGCTGGAGCGCGGATGCGAGTGCGAGGCGCACGTAGGCAGACCGCTCGCCGTCCGCGAGTCCCGCGAGCGCGGCGTGCGTCTCAGCGGTGACCGTGGCAGGATCATCGAGCAAGAGGCGAATGGCCCAGGCACGCACGTATTCATTCGCGTGTCCCAGCTGGGTCCGCAGGAACGCGGCATCGGCACCGCCGATGGCATGGAGCGCCCAGAGTGATCGCAACTTGAGCACCGGCTCGCTGCTCTCGGCAAAGATCTGTCGCAAACTCTAACGGAGCGCGCCCATTTCGAGCCCACGCGCGGCGCGCTCTTGGAGCTCCTTACGTGCCGCTCTCGCGAACCACTCGTTCTCGCTGCGCAGAAGAGGGAGAAGCGCGGCGTCGCTGAGTTTGGCGACATCGGCCACGGCCGGTTTTGCCGCTTCTCCATAGGTGATTTTGTAAATCCGACCCGACTGTCGGTTCACGCCATCGTCGTCGTGGCACTCGCCGGTATCGGACCAGTCGCTCAGGTAGACGCCGCCATCGGGTGCGGTGAGAAGATCGATCCCGCGGAACCAGGGATCAGCTTGCTGTGAAAAATCCGGGGTGTGCTTTCCGAGATAGCCCGAACCGGTGCGCACAACATTCTCGACGTTCAAGCGTCGCCCGTGGAAATTGATGGTGAAGAGTTTCCCGCGGTATTTAGCGGGCCAGCTCCCACCGTTGTAGAACATCAAACCCGTGTGCGCGTGGCCACCGCCCGCTTGCGATGAGGGGCCGGTGACGCCGATCTCGCGGACATCGCTCCATTTCTCGCGGGTATCCCAATGGACGTGATCGGCGTGCTGCTCGATGAGCCGATAAACGTGCGGGTTCCGGTCATCGCCGAACATCCGCGTGAAATGTGCGCCTGGAATGGCCTGCCAAAGGTGCCCGATCACGGTGTTGATAAAAAAGGCATCGCCAAATTCATTCCAATCGAGTCCCCACGGATTGGTGGTGCCATCGCACACGACTTCGAAAGAGGCGCGCGTCGGGTGGTAGCGCCAGATGCCCACATTGACCGTGGTGCGCTTCTCCGCGGGCGTGCCCGGGGCCCCGACCTGCGAGGTGCCGAGAATTCCCTGCCGACCATAGAGCCAGCCGTCCGGACCCCAGCGTAATCCGTTCACCATGGTGTGGCGGGCGCTCGCGAAATCGAAGCCATCGAGCCGGATCTCCGGCTTCCCGTCGGGTCGGTCGTCGCCATCCCGATCGGGGATGAAAAGGAGATTGGGCGGAGCGGTGACCCACACGCCGCCGAAGCCGATCTCGACGCTCGTGAGCCGCTGCAAGCCCTCGTAGAAAACGGTCCGCTTGTCGAATTGCCCGTCGCCATTGACGTCTTCAAAAATAACCACGCGGTCGCGGAGTTGCATTGCGTACCCCACGCTCGCCTCGGCATAGGTGTAACATTCGGCGACCCACAGGCGCCCGCGCGAATCCAGCGCCATGCTGATCGGTTGTCGGACGTCCGGTTCGGCGGCAAAAACCGTCGCTTGGAAGCCCTCGGGAAGGTCCATCTGCGCAGCCGCCTCAGCAGCGGGCAACGGCTTGGTGGACCCGGTTTGAGTATCGAAAGGTTCAGGGATCTCCGCGCCCGCATGGGTAGCGGTCAGCAGTAGGAGTAAAAATGAGATTCGGAGCATGATGGTTGCCTAAAGAGAACGGGTCCGGGGGCACCGATCTTGTCGAAAATCCTACGATAAGGGTCTCTTTGATCGTTGGTTCGATGCCATCCGCCATCTTTGGAGAGAAGTGATGATAAAAGAGGGCTGAATTTCTCATTGCGGGAAGTGAACCCAGCAGTGACAGTCTCTTCCTATGGCAGAAATACGAATAGACAGCGAGGCGGCACGCGAAGGGATGCGCAAGATCGCCGGTCGTGCGGGCTTCATTGTTCCTGGAATCATCTTGGTTGCGGGGGTTTTGACGAGCTACTTTACGGTTCCAGCCGACTCCGAGGCCGTTGTATTACGTTTCGGAAAATACAATCGGACCGCGGATCCAGGCCTCAATTTCAAACTCCCATTTTGGTTAGAGACCAAGGAGATCATTCCAGTTGCGAGAACTCTCAAGATGGAATTTGGCTTTGGAACTGTAGGAGCAGGCAATCCCTTCCAGAGTCGCCCGCAGGAGCATGCCGCCGAGCAGACCATGATTACCGGAGACAAGAATTCCGCTCTGGTTGAGTGGGTCGTGCAGTATCGCATCAGCGACCCGGAGGCTTACCTCTTTAGAGTGCGCGATCCTGAGGACACCATGCGCGATGCTTCCGAGTCGGTCATGCGCGAGGTCGTGGGTGACCGGACCGTTGATGAGGTTATTACGATTGGCCGTCAATCGATCGAGACCGATGCCCTTGTTAAGCTCCAAGAGCTTGTCGACTCGTACGGACTGGGCTTGCAGATTGATCAACTCCAGTTGAAGAACGTCAACCCGCCACGGCCGGTCCAGCCTTCTTTTAACGAGGTGAACCAGGCGCAGCAGGATAAGGCGAAGCAGATCAACGTCGCTAAGGGACTTTACAACAAGGCGGTGCCGCGAACGAAGGGAGAGGCCGATCAGAAGATCAGTGCTGCCGAGGGAGGGAAGCTCCAGCGTGTCAACGAAGCGACCGGTGACGCCGAGCGATTTACGGCGCTTTTTAAGGAATACGAAAAAGCTCCTGCGATTACCCGCCAACGACTCTACCTTGAAGCAATTAAAAAAGTGATGCCTAAACTAAAAAGTAAAGTGATTATGGACGGAGAGGCCAGTAAGCCGTTACCGCTTCTGGATCTTAATAATGCCTTGAATGGAAAGGGAGGTGCCCGATGAAAAAAGCAGTTGGATTTATCTTGGCGGCCCTTGTGATCTTGGTGCTCTTGTTCATCACAGGGACAATTTATACCGTTCGGGAAGACCAACAAGTGGTCTTGACCCAGTTTGGTAAACCGGTGGGAGAGCCCATCACCGAAGCCGGGGTTCATTTCAAGATTCCCTTTATCGTGAAGGTGAATGTGATCGAAAAGCGGGTCCTCGCCTGGGATGGCGTGAGCTCCCAGATGCCGACGCGTGATAAGACCTATATCCAAGTGGATACTTTCGCCCGTTGGGAGATCTCTGATCCCTTAGCGTATTTCCAGAAGCTCAGGGATGAGCGGAGTGCGCTCTCCCGTCTGGATGATATTCTGGGCTCGGAGACACGGAATGCGGTTGCGAAGCATGACCTGATCGAGGTTGTCCGCTCCACCAAGGATCGGCAACCTGAGCGGACAGACGTTCAGACCGAGTCGGAGATTGATTTTGAAGTCATTGAAGTCGGTCGCCGGACCATCGAGAAAAGTGTTTTCGAGACGGCCAAGGTCAAGTTGGAAGACTTCGGGATCACCTTGCTGGATCTGCGTTTCAAAAGGATCAACTACAACAGCGATGTCGCTCCGGATATCTACCAACGGATGATCTCCGAAAGGCAGCAAATCGCCGAGCGTTTCCGCTCCGAGGGGGCCGGCGAAGCCGCGCGCACCATGGGTAAGATGGAACTTGAGGTGAAGAAGATCGAATCGGAAGCCTACCGGAAGGTGCAGTCCATTCTGGGCGAGGCTGATGCTGAATCGACGCGCATTTACGCTGAAGCCTACGGTGGATCGCCAGATCGCGAAAACTTCTACGAGTTTGTGAAGACTCTGGAAGCCTACGAAGACATCCTCGACGAGAAAACAACGGTGATTCTATCGACCGATTCGGAACTTTTCCGATTGCTCAAGGGCTCCAAACCGGAAGCTGAATGAACTTTCGTAAATCTTTGGAAATCTTGGGGGGGCGATACGCTCTAAACATCTAATTGAGAGGTCGGTATTCCGGGTATGTCGCGGGGTTATTAACCTTGGACATCCGGGATGAGGAGGATTGGCTGAAAATGCGGGCCAGGAGCTGATTTTATCGGCGCTGGCTCCGCCAATCAGAATCTACGGTTAAAATGTGCGGTCGGGTTTGCTAAAGGTCCGGCTGGCCGGGATTGCCAGAGGCCGGGTGATTCTAGAAGTAGAATCGGAAAGCACTCCATAAAGTTGTGCCCCCCAGGTCGGTTGCGGGCCCTTCAAATTCCTCATAATCAATGCCGAGCATCAGCTTGGCGTGGGAATCACAGAAGTAATAGTTGAGGCCTGCATAGATCGACTGGTTCCGATCAACTTCACCAAAGGTGCCACTTGGAGCGACATTCTGGTCATTTCGGCTATTGGGGCGAAGCATCGTCCCATGGCCTGCGGCAAACTCATAGCGGAGCACCAACTCCAGCTCATCTTTAATGAGGAAAGTGCTGGGAATGAGGTAGAAACCAACAGTGCTGTCACCATCGAAGCCTTCGCCACCGAGCACATCCGCGATGACATTCCATCGTCCGATTTCGGTTTGGTAAGCCAAGGAAGCGGCCCATTGGTAACCCCAGACATCGTCGGAGACTCCGGAACCATCATTCCAGAGGAAATCGCCTATGAAACGACCGCCCAGGGCGTCCTTCTCAAGGCTCATGTAGTAAGCGGTCTCTTTATCCCAGCTCCCAAGAATATCGTCTCGGTCCGTGCTGAGAATCCCCAGAGTGAACTGAAGGCCCCGGTAGGTCCCCATTGCCATCAGCCCAGTTGGGCGACCGCCCTTATAGAGCGTGTTGGAAATATTGGTGCGCTCGACTGTTCGTATCGTGTTGGATGACTGGTGGACTTCCAAACCAATGTCGTATTTGTGACGGCCGTAGGAGAGTTTGAAGTCCTTAATTCCAGCGAAATCACCAAAGTGGTATTGAAGGTAGACTTCATCCATGCTGTTGAAGTCCAATTGATCATCACGGAATCCTCCGTCTTCCAGGTTGGCGATGGCACGGAAGTGCCAGGTGTTCAGGAAGTCGATTTTGGTTCCCACGCGAAGACGGCGCAACTCACTGCCCTCGCCATCGAAATCTGGACCAAGATTGTTATGATAGTCGGTATAACCCCACTGATAGTGCATTCGGCCGTCAAACTTGACGCTCTGAATGAAAGGGTTTTCCCGGTTGCGATAGACTTTCGCCCAATCTCCAATGTTCTCACACCAGGTTCCTGGGTTGTAAACCGACTCTTGGGCACCAATTTCTCCAGCATTGGCAAAACCAGCAAAGATAGCGGTGCCTAGGGTAAGGCAAAGAGTGGATCTGGGATTCATAATCTAGTTATTTTGTGACAATAGTGTCACTGAGAAAGCCGTGAAAGCGTCTCAGAATTGGTTTTCTACCATCGATTCATCATGTCAAATGAAAATCGTTCACGTAAATCGTGAAACCGGATCCAAAATGAAAAGCGACCTTCTTGCAAGGTAATGCGAACGGAACTGTTGATGTGGAGGTTTACGATGAGTGAACCCTCGGGTGCAGGGGCCAAAGGGAGGCCTCCGGATAGGTTGACCCCGGCAAACCCACCCGCTGCCATCTTTCTTTCTCCGGACGACCTCGAGATCTTTAAAGCCCCGCAAAAAAAGAACCCGGTTGCGGTGCATCCGCAAACCGGGTTCGGAACGAAAGAGTGCTTCCGGACGACTACTCAACCGAAGTCGAGTCACTTGCCTCCATCACTCCGAGGGCGTGATTGGCAAGGCCCATCAACTGGGTGTTGATATCGCTGTAGAGCATTTCAACTCGAATATCGCCTTCGGACATGCGCTTCATGGACTGCTTGTTAAAGGTCTTACGCATGCTGTGCGATTGCTCCTCCAACGATTTCACTGAAGAAACGACCTCAGGCGGGGTCTTGCGGAGAAGGAAGTTCTCAACCGCACCAAGAGCCTGTCCGACGACCGAGGTAATCTGGCCCACCTGATTCGTCTGATGCTCGGTGAATTGGTAGCCCTTGTTGTATTTCTTCTCGGTCAGTTTTACGAGACGGTAGATGGAGTCGGTCGCTTCTTCCAACTCTGTCACGATACGAATCATGGCGGCAATGTTGGAAGCATTTTGGTCGCTCATGTCATGGGCGACGCACTTCACAAGATACTCTGTGATGTCCTGCATCATGAGATCGGCCTCTTCCTCCATCTTCTTGAGACGGGAGACTTCGGAAGAGAGATCGGCGGTGGGATTGTCAAAGACGTCCTTGAAGCCCTTGAACATGTCGTTGGTGTGAGTGGCCATCTTACGGACCGAATCCTCGGCCTCGGCAATATTCAATTCACCAAGATCGACGAGGTTTTGGGAGATATAACGAAGACGTTTTTGATTGCGCCCCTCCTCCTCCTTTCTCGGAACCCACTTTTCGACGATACGGGCAATCTGGGGAACAAACCAAATCAGAACGAGGACGTTGATGAGGTTGAACGAAGTGTGGAAAATCGCAGTGGCAAAGGCCACTTCGTGGGCTGCGAAGTCTTTCTTGGCCGACTTCAGCCCCTCAGGAAGGTGCTGGGCGACCTCCCATACAATTTTGGTGAATCCAAGGAAAACCACGAGCATCCAGATCGTGCCAATCACGTTGAAAAGGAAGTGCGCTCGCGCAGCCCGTTTCGCATCCGTGCTGGCTCCCAGCGAGGCGAGCCAAGCGGTCACCGTCGTTCCGATGTTTTCACCCAGAACCACAGCTGCTGAGATTTTGAAAACCTCAAAAGCGTCCGTCCCGAACCAACCTGCGGTGGCACAGGTGATGGTGATGGCCATGGCGGCAGAAGAGGATTGCACCACCAGGGTCAAAACAACCCCTGCGATCATGAAAAGAACGTAAGAGAGATACCCCTTGTCGCTGAGGAGGCCGATCCACCATTGAATGTTAGCCATGACGTTCTGATCTTCTTCGACCCCCGATCTCAGATCGGGGACCGCGTCTTTCAGAAGACTAAGACCAAGGAATAAAAGGCCAAACCCGAGAACAAACTCACCAAATGACTTCCACTTTCCTTTTGCCACGAAGAAGAGAGGGAAGCCCACCCCGATGATTGGAATGGCGATCTTCGCGATACTAAACTTACCAACGGTGGCAATAATCCAAGCGGTGAGAGTGGTGCCCAGGTTAGCTCCCATGATAACTCCGATCGATTCGACCAGAGTCAAGAGGCCGACGTTCACGAAAGAAACGACCAAAACGGTCGTTGCCGAAGAAGATTGCACCAAACCGGTGGTTACCAGACCGGTAAGAACGCCTTTAAAACGGTTACCAGTGATGGAAGAAAGGGCAGCCCGCATTCGGGCACCGGCAAATTTTTGAACACCTTCGGACATGACTTTCATGCCAAAGAGAAATACGCCAAGAGCGCCTAGGATTCCCAAAATCGTAATCATTGTTTGTTTGCTTTTGTGTGTTTCACCTTCCCTCGGGAAGGTCCGACGACCTAAGACTAATCCAACTCAGATGTCAGCCATTTTTTGTGACGTTGTCGTCACCCTGATGAGAGTGAGCTAGGTTCCGTATTCGTTGAGGATTTTCTCCGTCTTAGCCTCCTCGACTCGATTGATAATGCGGTCGTACTCGTGCTTGTCGCGGAGGGTCTTGGAAACCGAGATGGTGCTGCTGACCAGGAAGAAGAGTCCCATTGAGAAGTAGCCTTTGACCCAGAGTTCCAAAGGCAACATCGTAATTCCAAAGACCATCGCCCCCAATGAAACGAGAAAGGAAACCTTGGTGAAAGAAACCCAAGAGGCCGAGTCGGCATATAAACGTGTTTTATTCATAACAGGCATATCATAGACCGAAATAAAGCCATCGTCTCAATTGATTATTTTATTAAGAGCATCGAGCTGAATGATTTAAGAATCGGGTATTTATGCCCATTCAAGGTGCTCGATATTGCCTCCGCCGTCTTGCGACTACGGCAGGATCCGGAGGCGAATGTTTTTGAACTCAATGGGGGAGCCTTCAGATTCAAGGCAGATAAAGCCGGTAGCGGGATCACAGTTAGTGCCGCCGGAGACTTCCTCGCCGTTCACCCAGAGGCGGACTTCACCGTTGATGGCGCGAATGTAGTAGTGGTTCCATTCGTTGATCCCTTTGGTGAGGCGCTTGGTGGGGAAGCTGCGTGTGCCATTAGGAGCGACGGGTGGAAAGGGTTTCATTTTGGCGGGGCCGGTGGGGAAGACGTCGCCGTGTGAAGTGAACCAATCGGAGGGCTCGCCTTTGCTTTTCTCCCAGTTGGTTTCGTAGCCAAGATCGAGGACTTGGACTTCGATACCATCGGGCAGGCGCCCCTTGCCGGCGGCGAGCTTTTCGATGGAGGCCTGGCTGGCCCAAGCGAAGACTCCGGAGTTGCCAGCGTTCTTCTTGTGCATCCATTCGCATACCATTTCAAAGTTCTTAATGGGTTCCTTCATGCGGATGACGCCGACTGGGCTGCCGGTGCAGGAGGCGTGACCGCCCTCCCAAGTCCAGGTTTCGAGATCGCAGTTGACGTTGACGAAGTCGTCGCCGGTGAGCTCCTGCCAGCCTTGGCCGGTGCCGTCGATGAAAGCTTTTTTTAGTTCGGGGGATTCTTTGCGATCGGTGGCCTTTTCATCAGAGAAGCTTTGCGCCGCAAAGATGCTGAGACCGAGAAATGACACCGCAAAGAGGGCTTTCGTTGGAAAAGTTTTTAGAATCATGATCTTGCAATACGGAGTCAGGATCGCATTCTTGCTGGAAACCTCGACAAAACCGCTAACCATTATGAATGATCAATCCCAAAATTTTAGCCGACGAAAGTTCGTCGGCCTCGGTCTCGCCTCGGCACTTGCTCCATCAGCGAGCCGGGGGCAGTCGCCTAACTCCAAACTTAATATGGGAATCATTGGTTCAGGTGGGCGGGGTGGTGCCAATCTGAACGGGGTGAAGGGTGAGAATATTCACACACTCTGCGATATTAACCGGAAGACGCTGGCGGCAGTGCAGGGCCGATTCAAAGGCGCGAAGACGACGACCGACTGGCGTGAGGTGGTGAGCAACCCCGAGATCGATGCGGTGGTCATTAGCACAGCGGACCATCATCATGCTCCGGCAGCGATTGCGGCGATGAAGGCGGGTAAGCATGTTTATTGCGAGAAGCCGCTGGCCCACACGGTACAGGAGGCGCGCTGGATGCAGGAAGTCTATGCCGGGCAAAAGGGTAAGATCGCGACTCAGATGGGAACGCAAATTCATGCAACCGGAAATTATCGTCGGGCGGTGGAGTTGATCCAAGCGGGGGCAATTGGCCGGGTGAAGGAAGCGCACGTGTGGTGTAGCCGGAGTATTACTGAAGTCGGCAAGGCGGTGCTCGAGGCTCAGCCGGTGCCAGATTATTTTGACTGGGATGTCTGGCTGGGGCCGGCCGCAGATCGGGCCTATAACGAGGGATATTGGAAGGGTGGCAATTTGAATTGGAACCGCCGATGGGAGTTTGGCAATGGTGTCCCCGGAGACATGGGGAGCCATTTGATTGATCTGGCATGGTGGGCTCTGGAGCTGCGCCATCCAACCCGGATTTCTTCTCAAGGCCCGGCACCCGATTCGATTGGGGCAGCTCCTTGGCAAGAGATCACGTGGGAGCATCCTAATGATGTGAAGGTGGTTTGGTATCACGGACCGGAGGGCATGAAGCGCCGCAGTGAGGTGCTGCAGCCGCTGGTGGGCGACGATACCGTGATCAATAAATGGGGAATCGGAGTGGCCTTTGTGGGTGAGAAAGGAGTCTTGGTTTCCGATTACGGAAAAAATGTTTTGAGCCCCTCGGATCAGTTCAAGAATTACCAGTTGCCCGAGCAAACCATCGCTCCGTCAGCGGGGCACTACAACGAGTGGTTAAAGGCTTGCCGCGGGGAAGGGCAGACCCTCTGTAACTTCGATTATTCCGGGAGTCTCATTGAGCACAATCTCCTTGGAAATGTCGCGCATCGTGCTGGGAACGCGCTGGATTGGGATGCTGCGAAGTTTAAAATCACGAACGATGACGCCGCGAACACGCTCCTTACGAAAGAGTATCGCAAGGGGTGGGAGATCCAGGTCTAGGATCTGAGCCTAGTCGAGGTGACGTTGCCAAAATAAGTCGTTGGCCACGAGGTCGGCGGCGAGCGTTTCCCAAGGATCGTGGATGGGTCCCGGAGAAGCGAAGCCGAGTCGCAGGGAGACGGTGCGGCTTGAGGGGTCTGGCAGGATTTGCATCGATCCGCCGTGATGGGCCCACTCTAGGAAGGAGGCGGTGACCTGAAGGCTGCGGTTTTTGTCAGGTCCATCCGAGAAGCTTGGTGAGAGCAGGGGTTGCAGGCCATGCTGCAAGGCGAGGGTGGAGACGGACAGTTCAATGCCGTGCTCGGTTTCCCCGGCTCTGATAAGGTCGGCCTGTGAAAGAATCGCTCCCAGTCCTTCAAAGAGACGCTGGGTGATCGGTGCGACGAGGTCGGCGGGGCCGGGCCAGGCGATGCTCTTGTGCTCTGTCTCGGTCCACTGAAAGCGGCTGTCCGTTTCGCAAACTGTCTGGACAATACTTGCCGCCGAAACAAGATTGGACTCATCCAGTGGTGCGGAGTTCGCGAGGGTGGTGGGAAGGAGAGCGTGAGCGACTTCCAAAAAATGGCGGTGGTGCTGGTAAACCTCGGACCAATTTGGATTGCCTTGGGCTGGAAGTGCGCCGGGGTTTCCCGGTTGGTCGGCGAGCTGCACGAGTGCTTGGAGGGCGCGGGAGCTGTGACGGAGTCCAAAGTTTTGGAAGACAGCGAGGGCGGCTAGGGAATGAATCCGTTCAGTGGCGGCGAGATCTTGAAGGCTGGTCAATTTCTGCCGAACGAGCTCGTTCCGCTCGCTTTGAAGTTGGTAAAGCTCGACTGCACGGGTGAGCGTGACCTCTAGGTCGGGCACTTCCCAGGGCTTGGTGATATAGCGATAGACGCCTCCTTTGTTCACCGAATCGATGGCGGCATCGACTTCTGCGTAGGCAGTGGAGAGGATGCGGATAACCCCCGGTTTGAGTAAGGCGGCTTTTTGGAGAAACTCGGTTCCAGTTTCATTGGGCATCCGTTGGTCCGTGACAATGACTCCAATTTCGTTGATGGATTCTTGAAAAACCCTGAAACCTTCAATTCCGTCTTCAGCAAGGAGAATGTTAAATTGTCGTTGGAATAGGCGCTTGAAATGTTTCCTCGTTTTCTCTTCGTCATCCACAAAGAGAATGGTGGGAAGGGTGTTGGCGGGATCTTGTGGAGGGAGTGTGCTCATGCTGTCTTAGGTAGGAGAGTAGTGATTTCGAGATAATAGAGAAACCTTTTATGAGGTCTCATTCTCGATTAGTCTGCCGACGAATCGTCGGTTTGATGAGGGGGAGGGAAATAGATTATAAAAGTGGCGCCATGACCGAGCTCGCTTTCGACATGGATCCGTCCGCGGTGCCCCTCGATAATTTTCAGGGTGAGGCTCAGACCCAAACCCATGCCATCTCCGACGTCGCGAGTGGTGAAGAAGGGGTCAAAGACCTTGGCTTGGTTTTCGGGGGTGATCCCGACGCCGTTGTCTTCCAACTGGACCTGGATGCTTCCTCCTTCTGATTCTTGGGCAGTGAGCTTGATGACGGGATCATCGCGATGAGCGGTGGCCCGTAAGGCGTTTTGGATTAGGTTCACGAAAGCTTGGCAAAGCTGGTTGTCGTTTCCTTCCAGCTGGATCTCTTCCGGAATTTCAGAGGTGAAATTAATGCCGTTGAGGTCACTAGCCAAGAGGCGGCAGGTGTTCGCGACAACCTTATGAAGAGACAAGACATGGCGGGTGGTCTCATCTCCCCGGGTGAAGGCGCGGAGGTCGGTGACGATGTTGATGACGCGTTCAACGCCGTCCTCGAGGTCGATCAAGACGTCGTCGTAGTCCTCTTTCTCATCCGCGGGAATGAGGCTAGAGTACGTTTTAAGAATGTGAACGGAGGTCTTCGCGTAGTTGAGGGGATTGTTGATCTCGTGGATAATCCCGGCGCTCATGCGGCCAAGGGAGGAGAGTTTTTCGGCACGGACCAATTCCACTTCGTTTTCCTGGAGTTGCTCGAGGGCCTGGGAGAGGTCTTTGTTGCTGACCGAGAGATCGCGCTCGTAGTTTACGGTGAGGAGCAAGTTGCTAATGCGGGCCTTGAGCTCAATCGATGAGAAGGGCTTGGTGAGGAAGTCGTTGACGCCGGCGCGGATGGCTTCGAGCCGTGGGGCATCCCCAGCATGAGCAGTGACGAGGACGATGGGTATGCGCGCGGTGGGAGGATGCTCCCGGAGGAGTCGGCAGACTTCCATGCCATCCATTTCCGGCATCATGAGATCGAGGACGATGAGATCGGGAATGTGTTGCTTTGCGAGTTCCCATCCTTGTCTGCCATCGGCGGCTTGGAGGAGATGATAATCCTCGAGCTGAGAGGCGATATAACTTCGCATGCCGGATTCGTCATCGACGATCAAGACGGACGCGCGTTCGCTGCCCGTCCGGGTGGCGGTATTACGTCCGGAGGCCTGCGCGGTTTGATGTTGCCCGGGGCTGGCGGCGGCAAGGCGGGCCTTGTCGTGAAGCTTATCGAATTCGTCGGCCTCCTCGGCCGGGAGGACTTCGATTACTTCGGAGTCCTCTTGCTCTGCGATTCGGATGGGAAAGCGGAGTTCGAAGGTGGTTCCTTCTGTGGGTGCGGACTTCACCGCGATTTCGCCATCGAGGTTTTCAGTGAGGCTCTTGACGAGGGCGAGACCAATTCCGGTTCCGCGCGCTTTCCTCTTCGAGGAGCCATCAGCTTGCCAAAATCGTTCGAAAATTCGAGCGAGTTCTTCTTCGTTCATGCCCTTGCCGGTGTCGCTGACGGTGAGAGTGAAATGGCCCTCCTCCTCAGACAGTCCAAGGAAGACCTTACCTCCGGCGGGAGTGAATTTCAGGGCGTTGATACTGAGGTTCAGGATGATTTTCTCGAGCTGATCCCGGTCGTAGAAAAGGACGGGGTGCTTGGGGAGGTGGCTTTCCACTTGGAGCGCAATTTTCTGAGTCTCGGCCATCGGCCGGAGACTGGTGCCGAGCTGGTCGAGGAATTCTGGGAGGTTAATATTCTCGGGTCGGAGCGGAACGTCACCGGTATCGAGGCGGACGAGATCGAGAAGATCGTTGATGAGGCGAAGCAGTCTGAAGCCGTTTTCGGAAAGGGTTTCCAGGGTGTCACGAACTTTAGGGTCCGCCTGGAGAGTGGGCATGTTTTTGAGGTTTTCCACTGGACCCAAGATGAGAGTGAGTGGTGTCCGCAGCTCGTGACTGATGTTAGCGAAGAAGCGGGTCTTGGCTTCATCGAGCGCCTTGAGTTTGGCGTTGTTTTCTTCGAGGGCTTTTTGGTTGATGTCCAATTCACTCCGTAAGACGAACTCACGAAACCGGAGTTGGTTGTAGAAGTAGGTGCCAGCGCATGCGAAGACGGCGGTCACTCCGATGAAGTAGGCGTTGTTGAATAAGACCGAGGGCCTACCCGGGAGAAAGCTAATGACCGCGATGTAGCCGAGGAGACAGATGCAGGCGTTAATGACACTGTCGGAAAAACGCCATCGGAGGATGAGGCTCGCACCGACCAGGACGAGATTGAGCCCTGCGTAGTAGGGTGATTCGCCATCGCCGGTATAGTAGATCATCCACCCGATCGCGACCATCGGTAGAGAGACCACCCAGTGGTCGACGACATGAGATCATAGCAATCACCTCCCGATCGCGACCATCGGTAGAGAGACCACCCAGTGGCCAATGAGTCTAACCATCTTCGGCGAAGCGCTCAGAGCAAGGGGGATGAGCCCAAAAAGGAGGAGGCCAAACGTGATGACGCGATTGAAAAAGAACGGAAGCTGGTGATCGGGGTAGACGAGGAAATCGAGGATCGTACCGAGGACCATGAAGGTCCCCCCGAAAAAGATGCCCCGCCGAAAGTGAACGGAACGAATACGAACTTCGCTTTCTTCAAATTGCGACCAAAGCTTTTTGCTTTGAGGACTGGAATCTCTCTGTGTCACACTCGGATCAAGCTGGGTTTCTCAACTTCAAGGAAGAGGTTCACTCCGGTCGTATCAGCTAGGACGGAAGCGGCCTCAGGGCGGATGGTTTGCGGAACGAGGTCTCTCATTTCGTCTTCGTTGCGGTAAACGAGATTCCATTCGAGAAGATATTCCATCCAGCCAATGCTGGGGTTAGTTGATGATACGTTGGTGACCACGACCTTGCCTCCGGGGCGGACGAGCTTGAAGAAGACATCGGTCAGGCGGCGGCAAACCCTCTGCGAAAGGTAGTCGAATAAACCGGCGCAGTAGACCAGATCGTAGCCGTCCCAGTCCATGTCGGCGTCGCCGGTGTTGGCTTGTTTGAGGAGCTGATGAACGGAGCGCTTGATCAGGTGAACTTCAGTGTCTCGTCCGTATTTGTTTTTGAGTTCCTCGAGAGATTCTCCCGTGAAGCGAAGGGTTTCGTCATTGAAGTCGAGAAGGGTGAACTCACAGCGGCTGCTCAATTCAGAAGAGCGCATAAAGGATTGGATTTCGTGAGCGGGCCCACACCCGAGGTTGAGGATTCGGGCTTTGCGGTTTCCGCTTTTTTCAGCGGCTTCGGCGAGGATCGTCTTGAGGTAGGTAATGCGGTTGCGGTGCGCTTCCACGGGTGCCGTCTTAAGAAGGGCGCAGTTGATTGACTTGGCAAAGAGCGAGGCGCCTTCGTAGGGAGAGCGCAGCATCATGTTGACCATTTCGTAGTCACCCGCGTATCCCAGTGGCTTGTAGAAGGTCCGGTAAGCGAAAGGGGAGCACAGAACGAGCGGATGAATCTGTCGGCGAACGTAGAATTTGTGGGCGGCCTGGTTTTCCCTTGGGATGCTCCGGGCGGAAACCTCGAAGTTTTCCATGGCTTCGTGGACCTGCTCAGCAAGCTGTCCCTCCAAGCTTCTGAGGGTGTTTTCCTCTAGTTCCTGCTGTTCACCGGTGGTCGATGTGCGCAGTCCGAGATCGGCATGTTCCATCCAGCGTTGCAAACCCACGAGTAGGCTTTGTAAATCCGCGGTGATCATTTTGAACTCCGGATCGACTTGGTTCGCGGTTTTCCACTCGTTCAGGAAGGAGGAGAACTGCCGGTCAAGCGGGAGGGTGCCCTCGCGATCTGAGAGGAAGTCGATATCCAACCAGGCATCACTCAGGGTGACTTCACAAATCAGAAGAATGCCGGTGTTGACCAAATTCGAGACAATGGCATCGCCGGAGTATACCACGCGGTCATCGAGACGAATCTGAAATCCGTGCATGACCTCCGAAAGTTGCAGGAGACTGAAGGGATTGTAGACCTCAAATGTCGCGGAATACCTTCTGAGGCGCAAAACATTGGCCGTGATCTGTTGACCTTGGCTGTTTTTACACGCGACGGTGGTGTTTAAATTGGTCAGGTTTGGAGACATTTTGGGGGAAAAGCTAAGTTATAATCTTAATAGCGAAAAATGCAATTGCAATACGCATAGGTTAAGATAGGGTTAAACCTTAGGAAGATTTATTATGTTAAGCGAAATTTTAGTTTCCGATGGCCGGTTTGACCGAAAAGGAGATCACGTCGTCGATCGTGACGGTCGGGATATCCTCATGATTGCTCGTAATGAGGGGTTCATGGTGAATAGTGTGGCGGAACGTCTTGGGATGACCGTCCGTGATTTCGAGGTCGCGCTCGACCGGGTGGTCGGAATGAACCCGAAAAACTTCTTTCGCCAATATCGTGCCGTTCTCGCGCGCCGGATGATTTCGGAGGGTCAAGACCTCCACGATATCGCGAAAAACCTTGGTTTTCGCCACTATTCCCACTTTTCGACCGAAATAAAGGGGTATTACGGCATCCCACCTCTTCGGCTCAAAAAGCTCATCTACAAGCGGTGCGGGGATCAAATCGAGACTCGTTGACCCGATCGCCTTGATGTGTCCAATTTTTCAATTGGACGTCATTTGAGCGTCAATGACAATTGAGCGCTAATAGATTGCAATTGCGCGACAGAAGAAAGGCGAATTAAGGGGTACCAAGGGGCATGTATGAAGCATCTCTTCTCCAGACTCGGATTTCCGGATATGGGAAACGACTTTCCGCTTCCTTGGTGGTCGCAGTGCTCGGAATGGGTTCACTGTGCGGGGCCTTGGCCCTGATCATCCATGCTCATCAGGTTTTCGCGGAGACCACCGTTCATTCTGAGAATCTTACGATGCATTATGTCGCACTAGAGAAGAAAGTGAAATCGCAGGTCGATTCCGCGCCACTCCGACTCATCACCACCCCATCCGGACCTGCCTTCGCGCTGTTCCAGCCTCCGGTTCCTTCAAATGATCCTCCCAAATTCGTCGAGCTCCCTCTGACACCAGAGGCTCCTTCAGATCTACTCATGCTCGAGGAATTGGATTCCGAGAATACCTTCGAGGTGAAGGCCAAGCCGCCCGAGCCCAAGAAGAGCCCGAAATCGACAGCGGTGGCAAAAAACACCACTCCATTGAAGCGGAGCGGTCCGAGCCAAGCCGAATTGGCAGAACGGGAAGCGCAACGGCGTGCAAGTTTGGCTAAGAAGATCACCCAGCAGGCCTCGGTCCTCTCCCGGGGAACCCCGAGCTACCCAAGAAGCGCAAGAACCAAAGGGCTCCAAGGCCAAGTTGTCGTGACAGTCACGGTGGGGATCTCAGGGAAAGTTTCAAGTTGCCAGATTTCGAAAAGCAGTGGGCATTCCTCTCTTGATCAGTCTGCTGTCAGTGCGGCTCGCCGGTATCGCTTCCGGCCCGCTAAGAATGGACTCGGCCAGACCGTCAGTGTCAAAAAGGCCATTCCCTTCAACTTCCAGCTCAATAGCTAGAGCTGCCACGCTAAAGAGTCTTCGGCCCCCCGGGAATTAAGACTCAAAAGACCCTTCTCAACACAAACTACAATTGCGACTCGATTTCAATAAATCCTAATATGACTAAAAATACTGGTATCTTCACTCTGACCGCCGCCCTCGCGGTCGGCATCCTCTCCGCTCAGGACGCTATCGAAACCCTCGCAACCGTCAACGTCATCGGCAGCACTGAGGACCTTCTGGGGCTGACCGGCTCCGGCGCCTACCTCGAAGCTGAAGAATTTCAAAAGAAAGGAATCACCAACATTCAACAGATCCTCCGCCGGGTCCCCGGCGTCTATGTTCGGGAGGAAGACGGCTTTGGAAACTTTCCTAACATCTCCCTCCGTGGCGGTGACGGCACACGTTCTGAAAAAGTGACCATCATGGAAGATGGCATTCTCACCGCCCCGGCACCCTATTCGGCACCTGCCGCCTATTACTTTCCCCGTGCCGGACGGATGGCAGGCATTGAAGTTCTCAAGGGATCCAGCCAAATCCAGTATGGACCGCAGACGACCGGTGGCGTCATTAACTTCCTCTCTACCGAGATTCCGGCCGAGGAAACCTTCTACACCCGGAACACCTACGGAACTTACAATACGATCCTCTCTCACAGCTACTACGGCAACACCGTGGACACTGCCAATGGCAAAGTGGGCTTCCTCTTCGAGCTTTTCCAACACTCCAGTGATGGTTTTCGAAGCATCGACAGTGGCGGCGGTCTCGACGGATCGGATGATACCGGCTTCACTCTGACCGAGCCCATGATCAAACTTTTCTGGGAGCCCAATACCGCCCTCCGTCAGCGCGTGGAGTTTAAATATGGCTTCTCTAATTTTGATTCCAATGAGACCTATATCGGACTCACCGAGGAAGACGTTCGGAGTAATCCTGATCGCCGTTATGCCGGAACCCGTTTCGACAACATGGCTTCCGAACAGCACCGGACTTACCTGAAATACCGCATCGAGCCAACCGACAGCTTCAGCCTCGAGTTCGCCGGTTATTATAACGAGTTCACCCGGAACTGGGCCAAGGTTGACGATATCGTGGGCGGCGCGAACTCCGTCCGCGGAGCACTCGCAACCGGCAACGGCCTCGATATTCTCCAAATGCGCGGACCTGGCTCTCTTGTCTTCCGCAACAACAACCGCGACTACACCGCCTATGGTTATCAGATGACCGGAGACTACGCATTCGCGACGGGGCAGGTAGAACACACCCTTAAATTTGGAGCCCGTTACCATCGCGATGATGTCAGCCGATTCCAAAACGACGAAGAGATCGTCCTCGGTGCTGCCGGTAATATCACCGATCGCATCGTGGGCGCTCCGGGAACCCAAGGCAATCGTGCCCAAGATACCGACGCGCTCGCGCTTTGGTTGCAAGACGAACTCTCGATCGGGAATCTTACCCTGACCCCAGGCGCCCGCTTCGAGCATGTCGATCAGTCCTTCGTTGACCTCAATAACAACCAATCCGGTTCCAATACCTTCGACCTCTTCACCCCGGGAATCGGTTTTAACTACAAGTTCGATAATTCATCGGTCATTTACGGCGGAGTCTACCGTGGTGTTTCCATTCCCGGACCCCGTTCGGCATCTCGAAACGGAGTTGAGGAAGAGGAATCTACCGGATACGAGGTCGGTTACCGCTACCAAAGTCCCAAGCTGAGCTATGACTTCGCGGCCTTCTTCACCGATTTTGAGAACCTGATCGCAACGGATGCTGGTCTTGGTGTTCTTGACAATTCGCAGAACGTTGGTGAGGCCGAAGTCTTCGGCCTCGAAGCGCAAATTTCCTACGATCCCTTCGCTGATAACGGGAGTGAACTCTCGATGCCGATGTATTTCACCGCGACTTGGACGGATGCCACTTTGACCTCCGCCATTACCGGAGGAGGCAGCGATGACATCTACGCCGGAGCTACCAATGGGGCCGACATTCCTTACGTCCCCGAGTGGCAGATCGCCACTGGCATCGGCCTCGCCCAGGGAGCCTGGAGCCTCAATCTCGATGCCACCTTCGTCAGCGAAGCCTTTGGCACCGCCCAGAATGTCGACTCTCCCAGCGACGATACCGCCGGGGCCGGTTCACGAGCTGGTAAGATCGATGATCTCCTCCTCTTTGACTTCACCGGAACCTATGACGTGAATGAGAACGTCACCCTTCTTGCAGGGGTGAGCAACTTGTTCGATGAGCGGGCCATCGTCTCAAGACTTGCCCGCGGTCCACGTGCCAACATCGGACGGACCGCCTTCATCGGATTTGAAGCAAAGTTTTAATTCTTACAGGGCCTTCCTTCCGAAACCCGGGAGTCGCTTAGCGGCTCCCGGGTTTTTTCGTTCGACCCAAGGCCGCCTTAAATTGCTGCGCAATTTCGGTTCTTCCGAGCGGGCGATTCCAAATAGCAATTTCGTCAACCCAGCCAGAAAACGACTGCTTGCCCTCTTTTGCAAGTTCGTGACTCGGCTTGCCGAAGCGAACGTATTCTCCCTGCATGACACCCGGTTTGAGACTGCCAAAATCGTCGACTCGTCCGATCCTTTTGCCATCGACGTAGAGTTCCACTGCGGAGGGCCCCCAACTGGCGGCGACATGATGCCAGCGGTCATCGACAACGCTGAAGTTGGAGGAAAGGAGAATGTCAAACTTACCGTTCTCGATGAAAAATTCGGCCTGTCCGGATCTCGCCAGGCGGGCGTGCATGATCGCCTCTTTCGGAAAGATCGCGGCATCATCAGGAGTCCTGCCGGCCAACCACAGGATTTCCTCCCGTTCTGATTCCTGCCGTCGTCGGATCCAAAAGGACACTCCTCCTTCTTCCCTTGAGACACCCCCGGGAATATCGATTTTGGTGATGACCGAGGTCAAGGGATCACCCGACAGGTGAATCGCATGATTGGCATCGGGAAATCCGTCAAAACGACCTTCACTGCCAATTCCGGGCTTTCCTGGGGTGGCGTCATTTCCCCGATACCCCACGATCCCTCCGACAATTTCGTTTTTCAAATTTTTCTCATCCGGGGTATCGAGCTGCCAGTATCCCGCCGGACCCTGACCGAGCACGGTGGTCCGATAGTCCAGTGGTGCGGCCAGAAGTTCCCGCAAAGTGGGGAACGGATCCGTGGCCAAGGGCAGTTCGGTGACGTTACCCACCAGAGACACCAGAAATCCCGAATTCTTCACCGGTTTGAGTGTGATGGCTTCGTCGTCACCGTCGATTCGAGTGACCTTCAGGACGCCATCGATGAGATGAATCTCAGTCGGGCCGGCCTCCGGCACCCGGACCCCGAAACGGGTGCCGACGTTCCGTACAATTAGCCCGGGAGTTTCTATCGTGAAGGATTCGGCTCCGTCCGCAGTGTCGAGCCAGAGCCATCCGTGCACGAGAACGGGCTCCTGAAGTTTTGGGAAACGCACTTCCGCGGGTCCGCGCAGGACCATCACGGCTCCCGATTCCAATGCCATTCGCACCGTTCCGGACAGCACTCTGACGGTCGCTCCCTCGGTGACCTTCAGTTCACCCGAGCGCGACTCCAAGGTCTCTCCCGCTACTTCCCATTGCGTGCCAGGGACGAGATCGCAAACCAGCGCAGGCGGATTTGAGCGTTTGGCCATGATGAAGGTCATAACGACCGCGGTCAGCAGGAGGATGGCGGCCGTTGCGAGGGTCGCGCGGGTCACGTCTCTTTTTCGGCGGCGAAGGAGTATTTGGTCCATACCGCCGCTGTTTCCCCGGATTTCCACTCGCTGCCCCATCCCTTCCGCAAGAAGCATTTCCACCTCCATCGACTTTCGGTAGAAGGCCCGCGCCCTGGCATCGATCCGTAGATGTTCCTGAAGGCGGTTGAACTCTGCCTCCTCCAGCGCCCCATCGACCAAGCGTTGGACCGTTTCTTCGAGTTCCCGATTCGTCATGAAATGCCTCCTTCCACTGCGAGTTCGCGCTCCACGCACTGCTTGAGCGCGGCACGCAGCCGGAAGAGCCGCACCCTCAGACTTGATCCTTCACGGCCGGACTTGGCCGCCATTCGCTCGATGCCACCGTGACCGCTGTAGCGGACGCGGAGGAGAGCTTGATCGGCATCCGCAAGTTTCTCGATACAAGTGTGGAGGGTTGCAAGCCTGTGCTGATACTCATCCGGCTGGGCCTGCCACTCATCAGCCAACTGCTCGATGAGATCTTGGTCGAAGACTAAAAGCCCTTCCTTTCTCAGACGCCGGCGGTGCCCCAAGACCACAAATCGTGCTGTCGTAAAGGCCCAAGCCCGGAAGTTGGTCCCGATTTCGAATTGCCCGCGCTTCTCCCAAAGGATGAGATTCACCTCTTGGGTGACATCCGAAACCCCTTGGGCGCCTGCCATCAAGTAGCCCACAAACGAGCGGAGCGACGCCTGGTGCTCCGTGAGTTCGCGCACGAATTCACGCATCAGATCGTGTTCATTGGAGGAAGACATACGGTTCTGTTTTCATCTACAGAATGCCGCCAGAGGTCAATTCGTTTCTCGCAATCTGCAATGAGGTCATTTTTTCTGAAACGTTTGCCCCCTTATCGGCATTAAGTAACGAGCCTTCACAGGGGATTCCCTGAATGCGCCTGACCGCCTACCAAAATCCCAACAATTACCAATGAATCCAAAAACAACACTCCCAACCGCACTTGCAAGTGCGCTCGTCCTCGCCACATCTGCTGACGCCGCCACGCTATTCGGAGATGACTTCGAGAGTTACGAACCAGATAC
>Ga0222650_1000585_pt1 | contig 26740 bp, 24 predicted proteins | sample AntAcemetagen367_FD_179820 | JGI IMG/M metagenome (GOLD analysis project Ga0222650, IMG submission 179820) | Saline water microbial communities from Ace Lake, Antarctica - #367 | ecosystem: Environmental > Aquatic > Non-marine Saline and Alkaline > Saline | place: Antarctica: Ace Lake... | reverse complement strand
GTTTTTGAAGCCAGTGCATTGGCATACGTCCGTACGACATTACCGGGTAACTCTCGTGGTACTTTCCCGTTCGGACGACCTCGGTGTGATTTATATTGTGACTCGACTTGAAGGGAGCCCGAGATACAATGCTTCTGTCCGATGTGGCTTCGTAGAGGAGAGGCCTTCTCGGCTCCCGATCAAAGACACTAACACCATCATCCCTGTGATGTATCCGCTGCATAGCGGCATCAAATTTGTTCTGACGTTGAACCTGGGCAGGCGGTCTCGGCATGATATTTGGTTTGGACTTAAACTCTTCCATGATATCGATCCTCTCGCGATTCGTAGCATTGTATCCGGATGAACGGTTGTAATCGGGATCGCGTACACTGATAATCGCAGACTGTTTCCATTTCTTGTGCAGTTTTGTTGGGCGGTCAGAGGGGAATATCGATCTCGTTTCTATGTTGTTGATTGCGCTGAACCGCCGAGAGTTTTGCTGGGCTATCTCTTCCGGACCTCTCACGTGATCTTCCTCGCGAGGTCTAACATCGAAACCGATTCCCGCTGCACGTTGCAACCCCGAAGAATCAGCGAATACTTCACTTGAATACTCGTTATCGAAAGACGACATGTTCAAAGACAGGTGGATGTTATACTGTTATACGTACGTACGAATAAAGATACAGAGTATAAAATACATTAACTCAATATAGCAATATTAATTAACACAAACGCTACAAATGAAACTTATGCTTGATATCGTTGATTTTATCATTGATGATCGAATTGATTTTTTTTCCGTACTCTGAAGTTATGTTTTCCACGGCACGTCCGTATTCGGACAGTTTCTTGTCGATTTTTGCAGTAGTATCTGCGACAGCCCGATCCGCCATTCCACCAAGCTCTTTGGAAGTGCGAACAATCGTTTCTTCTGCCAACTTAGGGAATTCAGTTGTAACTTTCAGCGCTTGAGCAGCGTCCGCAACTGCTTCATTCGAGAGCTTCTTCATGAACGCTGTCTGGTCGGTAATCCAGTGTTCGGTTGTGTGCACAAACTCTGCCGCGTCCTTACTCATTCCTGTGATCTGATTGATTGACTGTTGGAAGATTTCCTTCAGCTTGTTTACGGTAACGCTTAACCCGACCAGGAGAGTATTAATAGAGTCGATCGCCCCGTTTAATAATACAGAAATTACCCTGGATATCCATGTGAGCACGAAGTTGATGGCAATCTGTATGGGAGAAAAGATGATACCAAGAAAGTGTGTTATTAAATGTCCCCCGGCATGCCCACCGCTGGTTAAAGCGGTGAACGTGAAGTTGAAGAGGGCATACACTGCCATAGACACGTACAGATAATATACGAGTAGGGCGAAAAGCCTTATGTCGAACCACATATTCACGAAAAACTCGTAGAAACTAGAATATCCGAACATTCTTCACTCTTATGCTTATGATGTATCGATCGCGGTCACCCAATTCTCAGCAGACGAAGTTCGTGGTGTTTCATTATAAATAAAAAATAACAAAGAGACGCATCATGACTATGTAGCTAGCTAGCCGTATGATTTATTTCACCTTTTTGGTTTCTTTTCCTTCATGCCTCCAGGCACAAACTCACCAAAGTCTTTCGGGATTTTGTGTTCGCCCAAATTATTCGTCCTTCTGGCTTGTTTGCTCGCTGTTACTGATTTAATTTTACCTGACTGTTCGTGCTGGAACAGCTTCTCCTTTGTCAAACCGCCCCGGGTTTTGTATGCCTTACCTCTCCAAACTTGGAGACGAGTTCCGCGAAGGATCTCATATTTTCCGTTCCCAATGTGAAACATGCCAGTTTCGGGGTTCTTTTTGATCCGGGTTCGGGCTCGGGCTGGCATTTGACTCCACTAATATAAATGAAAAAAGAACGATATATATGGGTGATAATGTATGCTCGTTGTTGATCTTAAGTTACATATAATAATTCGGCGCGATATGACTATATATCTGATTGCGTTTATTCGTAGCATTCTAACGGAACGGACCAGTGCCTTGCGTTTGAGTGAAGCTCCTGATCGAGAAATGGATTCCGGGGATAAAGTGCCGCTGCGTACTGTCGGCTTCCACGATGTGCATCCGTGAAAGCTGACTGGGAGTCCGACACACCCAACAACAACTGTTCTCTTGTAGTTGTGATATGGTTATTGTTATATGCGGGATAAATTCGGTTAAACTTCATGTTTGTATCCAAATAACCTTTATTCTCTTCCCTTATGGATACGGGAAGCAGGGTAGAATGATACTGTATTTGATCTGTGCGCATGGCAGATATCTTTTGGTTCATAACGTCTCTGGGACGCGTAATATACTTTTCCGTATTTATTCTTGCTGTTTGGCTCCACAACGCCCCGCCACTGCCAAAAGATCGCGCGTTTTCGGATTTTAATCGCAGCCCTCTTTCTTGTATATCATCCTCGTTTCTCCATTTTATAGAATCCAAATAATCTCCAACACCGATGTTCATGGTTTATATAAGTAATAAGACTCAAAATTATTATTGCATTTTTATGTGCATTATTTGAGGGAAATATTTTCCTCGCCCGCCAAAAGTAGATTATTTATCGTAGCACCAAATGCCTGTTACCATGAATATTCAACAAATCAAGGTTCGGGAAATCTGCCATCTCAGGGCATGCCGCCATCTCCGGGGGGCATGCCGCCATCTCCGCCATCTCCGCCAGCACCGGGAACGGGCGGGGAACCACCGGGTTCGTATGCAATTTTATTGTCCGCAACCAAATTTGTTAGGTTGGAACTTGCAGCTAGCATATCGTTTTCGGTTACCCGTGAACCCTGCACGAAATTCATGTAATTTTCTATCCATACATAATCAAAATCTGAATCTGTGGGCTGGAACTGGATCTGAGCGTTATTCAACAGTGTTTCTATTTCTGTAACAGTCTGTGCGCCAGTTAACAGCTGTCCCGCGGTATTACCGAAAGTGTTTCCAGGTGCCCAGACGAAGTCTGAGTATGGGGGGGGGTTATACTCAATCGCATTGTTAGCGAGTAGTACATCTATACTGGTACTGTTCTCGACGAGATATAATTCAGTTAATCGATTTCCGCCCGGAGTAAATGTATAACTTGAAGGCTCCTGCGAAGCAAGTGAAGGTGTTTCAGGCACCGGTTCTGCGACACCCTGATATTGGAGGAGTGATTCGGTCTCTTTCCTGATCACCCGAACAATACCATTCTCGTCGACGTACATGCGACCCTCCTCGCCGGCATCTGCAAGTTGCTTCACTCTCGCCGGGGTTAAGAAGTAAGGATTCCCCGCGGAGCCATCGAGGGTCATTACCTTCACAGCAAATGCCAGCTTACCCGCACCCTCGAAGGTAACATCTCCCGCTGTTTTAATAGTCAGCCCGGTTTTATCCGGATCGGTGTTTTCCAGAACAATTCCCTCATGAGACTTTAAAGTGACACGCTTCCTGGCCATTACTCCGACATCTCCAAATTCGCTCAACAATAACGCGTTTCCCACTCCGGGAGAAGGTGTCGGGAGACCGTTGTGGATATTGTAAACAGGTGCATGGTAATCGGCACCATAAGTTGCGAGTACCAACTCATTCTTGGCTCCGACAACGGTTTCCCTTCCGTCCAAGAAAATCCTGTTTACTGGTTCAATGTGTCTTTCGTTGTATGACATTCCAACCATCAGATCTCCTCTCATCGTCGATTTTCCATCCACGGTCATATTTGCCCCGTTCACAAGAAAGCCACCTGCCCCGTGTTGGGTTGCTATTATCGAATTCTTTCCATCAAGAATCACCGAGCGATGAACACCTTCTACATTCATCAGAGACAAGGTAGATTCCTTGCCATTGAGTGTTATCGCGTCGGAACCGCCGGATCCGAGGCTTAATTTGGAGTCGGCGGAACGAATTTCTACATCCGAGCTGAAGGTAGAATCGGAACTCGCAAGCTGAAGAATGGGTTGGCTTGTTATACCGTTATCAAAGCTCCAACGGGCCACTCCACCCGTATCATGATAAGCTTTTAGGTTGAATAGGTTAGCACTGTTCGAAAAATCGCCAGAAGTAAACGATAAGGATTGATCAACCAGCACCCGGGCGCCCTGCTCGAGGCGAACTTCGTCATTCAGAGTCGTTATTCCTTGCACGGTTAGTGTGTTCTCTGCAACGACTGCACCCTTAGCAGTAGTAACACCAGTTTCAGCATCAACGATAAACTTATCAAAAATAATAAGATCTCCCTCCGCGGATGTGGTTCTCAGGGCCTTTGTAACGTTGAAGCCGCTGAGAACTGTGTGCGTCGCGGTTGGGTTACTCAAGTACAGATCGTTATTGGCCCTTACCCTGCCGACCACGGTTAACGCTCCGTCCATTCCAACATCCTTCGAGAAGTTGGCCACATCTCCGAACGAGGCCTGGGTGCCCTCAGTCACTGTGAGAGTGCCATCGATGAATAAGTTGACCCCGAGCCGCACCTCGTCGTCGCGAATGCTGATGACCGGCTGTCGATCGGTGTAATGAAAATCCCCGACTTGCCAAGTCCGTCCGTCTGTGCTCGGCCACGCTTTGTATAATGCACCGGTGTACACCGACTTTTCATCTAAGTCCGCACCACCATGCGCCGCTTTGTACCTTGCAAGCACCTCTGCCTTGTAATCACCGAGATCCTCCACTAACCACGAATCTTTTCCTTCAGGGAGCGCCCCCAGATTATGCGGGTACATACCCCTCTTATCGGCTGAATTTGTGCCAATCAGATCGCTCCCAAGCATTATCTCTACAATTTCTTGACTCTGGCTGTGTTTTATGTAGAGTTCGTTTTTGCTTGCATCCGACCCGCTGTCCCCCAAACCCACCTCGAAATATCCATTCGGAGCGGACGATCCATCCACTGATTTAGTATCCCTGAACCGAATACCAGATCCCTCCGACACTTCCAGCTCCCCGTCTAGTCGAGCATACTTTATAAGCATACGACCCTTTTGCTCGGATTCTGCAACCGGGGTCGACGTCTGGAACACGAGTATATCGCCTTTGTCCGTGTCGCGAAATCTCAGAGAGCTCGCATCGGCGGTGATTGAATAGTTTTCTGTCCCGGTATATTCTGCTCCAGTGGTGGCTGAGCTCTTAGCAGGCGCAAACTTAATGGACTGCTGATGCGGCAGCACCAGATCGCGCGCGATCAGGTTCCTGTTAACAAGGAGATGGCCCTGAATAAGCGTATCACCGCCATCCGCGGTCGTGCTCATAGATGCGTGTAGATCAGATGACATTGTCGATTGAGTTTACTATGCGTACTTCTGTTGATTGTATGTATATGTATGTATAGAAAAAAAAAAAAGTGGTATGTCGATATCTTTATTCATTCAATTTTTGCAAAGATTTGAGGCACGCTCTGCAATGAAAATACCACCGTATTTCTTCTTTGTTGGGTCAAGATCCGGGTTTCCAAAATAACTATCGGTTTCGCCTTTTGCTTCTTCGAATGTATTCATAATCAACTCGCATTTCTTGATGCTGCTATTGTTTCGACCAACAGCATTTTTGAAGTTAACCAAAAGTCTGGAATAGAATGCACTTGTAAATTTTAAGGCGAATTCATCTTCCAGGCGGGTCGTCGTACAAATCACAGCAAGACCTCTAATATCGAACCGGTACTTCTCCAAAGAAAGCTCGCGTACAATCTCCTTTGCGAAATGAATCGTGTCGCAAGCGGACAGGACGAGACAGATCGTTCCTTTAGAACGGCTTACGGTATCTGCAACGCGCTTCGCGGATACTAAAACGCCCTTTTGTAAATCTGTATCCGAGTGGAAAAGCCAAGAATACCCCCCCCCCTCACAATCCTCGTTCTCAGCATCATCATACACGATTCCTCTGATTCTGCCGCAGTGCCCGCTAAGGTGTATTATGACATTATTATTATTGTCCGCTTTGGACTTTATGTTGTCCTTCTTTTGAACCGTGATAACAGCATCTTTCAGGTCACCTATACTCGCCGCAGGGAGGCTGACGATTGATGTGTGTTTGTGTTTCTTGAAGATGGATCGGAACATCTTCTGCTCCATCATACAACTTCGCAGCGCATCCACCTCAAAGAAGCGTGTTTCACATCCAAAAGATCCGGAGGAAGAAGAATAAGAGGAGGAGGTATCCGAAGAGGTTGTTGAGGAAGTGGTGGGAATTTTCAGCGAAACTCTGCTGGGGGAACTGAACGCACCGATAAGGCAGATGCGCTGTTCTCGTTGTTCTCCGTGTTTTTTGTGTCGCATTTGTTTCATGAGTTCGCGTCGCTGTTGTAGTGGTATTGGCATTCTCAGGACCCCGGCAGCCGTCTGTTGTGATGGCATGTGAAAGTGGACATGAAGAGCGGCCCTTCTGCGACGCCTCCTTGCCTCTGCCGTGAAAAGTCTCTTATTCGGGCTTAAAGACATCGACTGCCGCATCTTCTTCCTCGGTGGGCTGGTACGCATGTTGTTGCATTTGCGTGGAAGACAAAAAACTTCTTTTGTCTCCTCGTGATCATCTTCTTGCATTCTGTGCTCGATCGCCACTTGCATCCCACCGCACTCTGTTGGTTTGATGGTTTTTGAGTTGTGTCGAGGAGAAGAACAGATCGATCTTTCGCTGGATGGTCATTATTTTTCGGCCCTTATTTTCGATTTTTCGCATCTTCAATTTGGGAATACCGCAAGGTCTGTAAACCTCTCAAATTAGATTTGTTTCAAGAGAATAAATATTGGACTTCACACTTAACACTTAAGACTTAAGGATTATTTTCCTTAACTCTTAAGTCTTAAGTGTCAAGTCGATTTTGATTGCCCCTGGAGCCATCTCAATATCATCAGTTCACAAACACAGATTATCCCGGGATTGTAAAATATAAGCATCAATCTGCAAATCGGCGAGGCGTTTGCCGACAACTAAGATCGTGGAGAGTGAAGGTGGTGACTCTGGTGGTGACTCTGGTGGTGACTCTGGTGGTGACTCTGGTGGTGACTCTGGTGGTGACTCTGGTGATTCTATACGTAAACACTCCACACTCTTAAGATAATTGCCAGAAGCATCCATACCCCCGACAGCGTACAGTTTCCCATTTTGAACGATGACACCCGCTCCACATCTCCCAACCGACATATCGGGAAGCTTCTGCCACATTGCTTTTGAATCGCTCAAATCCAAGCACTCAACGCTGTTTAAAGACACATGATTTTTATTCCCTCCTCCGACAGCATACAGAATGTATGCATTGCATTTATGCCTACGTGTTCGGTTCTTCCTTTCGAACCTGCTCTGTCAATGTTTTTTGGAAAAGATAATAATAAAATATATATAAACGCTTTTTGTATAAGCATCAATCTGCAAATCGGCGGGGCGTTTGCCGACAACTAAGATCGTGGAGAGTAAGATATACGTAAGCACTCCACACTCTTTAGATAATTGCCAGAATCATCCATACCCCCGACAGCGTACAGTTTTCCATTTTGAACGATGACACCCGCCCCGATCCTTCCAACAGACATCTTGGAAACAATCTGCCACTTCGCGTTGGGTTCGGTCAAATCCAAGGACTCAACGCTGTAAACATGATCACTAATTTGATTCCCTCCTCCCACCGCATATAGTTTGCCACTGTGAGCGGCAACACCCACTTCGTATCTTTCCTGTGACATATGAGCATACAACTTCTGCCACGTTGCATTTGACTCTGCCGTCAAATCCAAGCTCTCAACACTATTTAGATAGTAACCAACATGATTCACTCCTGCGACATAATACAGTTTCCCATTGTGAACGGCAACACCCGCTCCACTTCTACGCTCCAACGTATCAGGTAGCTTCCGCCACGTCGCCTTTTTTGAGTCGGAGGACAAGTCCAAGCACTCAGCGCTATTTAGATAGTCACCATTATCGTTTCGTCCCCCGACAGCATACAGTTTTCCACTGTGAACGGCAACACCCGCTCCACACCTCTCTTCCGACATGTCAGCATCCAATTTCTGCCACTTTGCCTCTGGATCAGACAGGTCCAGGCACTCTGCGCTCTTGTGTGTGCGACAATTGTGATCTTGACCACCGACAGCAAACAATTTTCCATTATGAACGACAACACCCACTCCATCCCTTTCCTCCGTCATCTCAGCACCTAGCTTCTGCCACTTTGCTTCTGAGTCGGAGAGGTCCAGACACTCTACGCTCTTGTGTGCGTGATAATAGGAATTTGCACCCCCAACACTATAAAGTTTGCCATCATGCACGACAACGCCCGCCCCATACCTCTCCACCGACATGTCAGGAACAACCTGCCACTTCTTGTCTGTTTCAAACTCGTAGCTATTAATGAGGTTTAACGGGGTGTCTTTTCCTTTTATCACAGAAAAGATGTCTGGTAGAGAGGTTTTTATTTCCTCGGTTCGCCTCTCGCCATCACTCGGCGAAGAATGTATGCATTGCATTTATGCCTGCGTGTTCGGTTGTTCCTTTCCAACCTTCTCTGTCGATGTTTTTTGGGACTGAAGTTGTATTGATGAAAGAAAAGGGTAGCGCAAGTTTGTAAATCCATCACTTTTCTTGGGCGCGCGGGAAAAGGAACGCCGAAACTTTAATGAATGGATAAACACTTTTTGTAAAATCGAGTTGGCGTTGTACTTTGTAGCCATGCAATGCATTTGGGTTGCGTTTCTGAAGCTCGAGCGTTGCGTTATAGAGAGGGTTCTCATCTGCTTTAGCAAAAAATGTGTTGTATTGGTCACGCGGAAATTGGCGAAGGATGGATTCTCGATTCGGAGCAAACAGAACATAGTCGTCATGCAGCACGTCAAGCCCGTCCAATTGCCCCATGAATGCTCCTAGATCTGAGTATGCTGTATCCATATACGGCCCAGGAAACCTGAAGAAATCGCAGAACACGAACTTTATCTGCCTCCTATTACTTTTTTTGTCTGTTCCACACCATTCTGCAACTGTCCGTGCTCCACGTCGAGAGAAAGAGCCCAGAATGAATTTTTGTGCGGACATTTCGACTGGTGTCTCGCAAGCCATGCCAACCACTTTGTATTCCCCGCCCTGCTGTAACTGTGTTAAACGCTCGCAATCTCTTGTCTGTGTCGTTGTTTCTCCGTTTCTGATTAGGCGATGGAGAACTCTTTTCGATGGCCAAGTCATTCCCAGAGCGAGAGTATTCACTTTATTCTTTTCGGGGCGTCTGCTGTTCTTTGCCGGCATGTCACAATCGATTTTTCGCATCTTCAATTTGGGAATACCGCAAGGTCTGTAAACCTCTCAAATTAGATTTGTTTCAAGAGAATAAAAATTGGACTTCACACTTAACACTTAAGACTTAAGGATTATTTTCCTTAACTCTTAAGTCTTAAGTGTCAAGTCGATTTTGATTGCCCCTGGAGCGATCTCAATATCGCCGGTTTGCAAATCCAGATTATCCCGGGATAATTCAAAAGTTGATGACTGGGAAAACAGATTAATTCTTTCAACATCCGACGAAAGCTTTTTTGAGAAGCCGACAATTTATGTTCTCGAGTTCGAGTTTGACTGTGAGATCGATTTCAATTTCGGGATATCCCTAGTTTCGATTTTCGCATCTTCAAATTAGGAATACCGCAAGGTATGCAAACCTCTCAAATTAGATTTGTTTCAAGAGAATAAATATTGGACTTCACACTTAAGACTTAAGACTTAAGGATTATTTTCCTTAACTCTTAAGTGTTAAGTGTCAAGTCGGATTTGATTGCCCCTGGAGCGATCTCAATATCGCTAATACACAAACGCGAAACATCCCGGGATAACCTAAGCCTGCCTCCCTTTTGCTCTTTCTGCCCTTTCTGCCTTCCGCCATTCTGCAAATCAGATGATACTGCAGGGGTCCTGCATTCCAAACCAACCGGGCCCTTTCCTGCACGACCGCTCGACACTTCCAGCATTCTCGACCAACACCGGGGTTCTTTCGCTTTAGCACGCACTGTTAATAGCTGACCAGGCCGCGCAGGGGCCACACCGTGGTTCTTTTGCACCGGCAATCTTTCAAATCCAGGACGATCGACCTGATCACATTGAGGTTCGTTTCTGGTTATTTCGTCATTTGTTTCCGACTGATTTTTGTCTGTAGCAATCGGAGGATGTCATCGGGCCTCATTGGCGCAAACCCGTTCCCGATAGCGCGGGCACGGTTGTTGTGAACACCATCCTCGACCTGGATTTCGAGCATAGCCATAAAGTACCTTTTGAATTGACTTATAAAATCACCCAAAGATGTATCGAACAACAGCTTCCTCGCTTCTTTTTCATTGATTCCCTTTCGTGTGATTGATTTTGGGATTGGCAGCTCCCAGAATACCCCTTCCGTTCGTTTCTCTTCTTTAGACATGTTAGCCCAGGCCAGCATGCCTGATGGTTCGTCCCGGAATTCACGTAGGACTGCCCTCCGCGTGCTTTCTAATAGATCATTTAATTCACCGATACTATGTTTGTTAAGCTCGGGAAGCGCGGCATATATTTGTTTCAAGAGGGTTTTGGATGGTTTATATTGGGGGTCCACAACATCCAACCAAATTCGCGTACACCCAAAAGGACAATCCACGATGCTCTTCGTGCACGGGCCGTCTGTGAAATCCGGCGACCCGAGCATAGTTGCGATGCCACACAAAACAACCGGCTTGTTCTTTTTTGCTTTAATAAACTCGTTTATTTTCCTTTTCGTTTTTTCAAAATTCTTATAGAAATCTTCGCATGATTCCATGTCCTTTGCAAGTGCAGCCTGGCTGAAATCATCCACATCTGCGACGGTATATCCTAATTTAGATATCATATTGCACATATAGTTTTTGCCAGATCCGGGTAGCCCATCTATAATGGCATATAGCGGCATCGTGCGCTTTGTACGTGTTGTTGGTCGGTATATTATTAATGACACACTAAAAAAATACATGCCTGCTGTACTTAATGGAGAGTAACCGACAGTCGCTTCAATCATTTGGTTCGGTCAAATCCAAGCACCCAACACTGTTTAAAAAAACATGATTTCTCCCTAAGATGTAACATATCATATATGATATGCATAACTTTTTTTGCAGTTTTGTCTGAAAGGATTTTATTTGTTTCGTAAATATAGTATCAATCTGCATCTTCAAAGTCAAACCCCGACGAATGTCTTGGCAACCAAATGGATTTTTAGGACAACTTGAGATGATTCGCATGTGCAAAGAATCTTTAAAAACCATCTTATTTCATGTCGATCGGCTCGAATCGGGTGTCCCCATCAATCAAGTTTTATTGTCTCCGGTGATTCGGACTGCTTACATGAACCACAATACAAATAATAAACGTATCAGCGTTCTTAAGAGGATTTTTTGTTTGCTCCTGTACGTGGTGAGCATAGTTGAAAAAGCCGACCCGCGTTCTTTGATTATTGCTTCTTAACACACGACGGATATGATCTTTTTTATATGCTATCGTATGTATATGACCGACCGACTCATCGGAATAACCACGATCGTTCGATGCGCAGCGGAACAGCAGTTCGATTGATCTTGGATGAAATAAATCGACTCGTTGCAAGAAAGAAGAACATCCAGAATCTTATCGATGATGCGAGTCCGTCATTCCTGCGAATGGTTTATCAACATCATGCATTCGATAAGAAAAGTGGTAGTGAGAAAAACTCTGGTGCTGATATTATTGGGAGCTGCAAGTACAAATCACCATTGCGGTTCGAACCACATTTACCCTTTTGCACCCCAGATTCGGAACAAAGAGTTGGAAAGGGAGGGATGGGTAAAGTATCGAGTAGATCGCACTACGTGAACAAATTCTTTCGTATCGCGTCTCTTTTTCTGCACCCAGATAAACACAATACAGCAACCCGTGCGATCCCACCGCCACATTCCAACACCTTCTCCGATATAACAGAAGCGAGAGATAGCTTATTGTTGCATCCTATCTTGATTTCTTTGCGACATACAGCAGTCGATGTACAGCAGGACGATGAAATCAAGGTAAAACTTCTTTTATCAGAGGAAAGGGAACAAATTTCAAAGGAAATCGATGCATTAAAAAGAAATATCGTCTATTTGTGGGGCACAGCTCGAAATGAGCACCAACGACGCCACTATGTCTCGCATTTTGTCATGAATATGATTTAGTGAGATCTTTATTTATGCACGCAAGTAATACAGACAGATTCGATCTCTTTCTTATTTACATTCGTTGCGTTATTGGTCTAAAAATATATACAACTGGAGAGGTTTGAACTCTCGACGTTCGGCTCATAAGACCGACACTCTGCCAACTGAGTTACAGCTGCTCGTTCGTGTATCCTGGATGTTTGATGCAGCGGTATGTGTAGCGGTGAGACGGAATTTATGGATACGGGAGAGCAAATCTTCTTCGCGACCACGTATTTGTTTCGAGTCCGCCGATTCTGCTCCCAGTTGCTTTACTGCCAGGAGGTCAAGCTCGTCCTCAGTTTTTATTCCGAGCTTTGAGACGTAGAACCTCTCGTAGAGGTACCATCTGTCGCACAATCTTTCGCATTTTCTTATTCCGACCGATGTGTTGAAGAATTCCGGTCTTGAGTCTCTTCATCTCAGGTCCAACTCCAAAGTTGTGCACAAACACAAATGCAACAGTGTAAGGTGTTCTGGTTGGAAGCAGGCACCAGATACATCGGAAGTAGTGGGTCGCGGCGGGCATGAGCGAGATGCGACGGCCAGGTTCCGGCCAATTTTGTTTGATCTGCCGCTGGCCTGGTCTTTGTTCTTTAAATTTTCTTATCTACGGATGTGCCGAACATATTCAACATGTTATCACTTTATTGATTTTGGTTTTAATTTTTCGTCCGCCAGATTTAATAATGCAGCTAGATTTGAATAAAGGTTGTATAATCATTTGAAATTTCTCAATATAGATTCTCTTTTTGCTTCTATAACTGACTGTTGGTTGTTTTTTTATCACACTAAAGCAATTTTTCTCCAGGTTTCACCGATCTTGATCTTCATCGCCTGTTCCACTGCGTCGTAATAGATACAACCCGCGGTTGCGTCCGCGGGTGCCTGGGAGTCGAGTTGCAAACCGCCTTCGATTTTGATTCCGTTGTACACATACGCCTTGCCTCTCACGAGAACATCATTGCGAAAATGAAAATTCCCTGAAAAATCACCCCTCACAATTTTTGACTCCTGCTGCCTGCCGAACTTCATCTCAAAATTCAAGCTATACAGAGTGAGTTGCGGCGCATAATCAGGCGTATCGTTAGATGTATTTCCCTCCAGATTACGGTGATTTGCAATGATGAACCTTGTGCTTCCGAAACCTTCGTCACAGAATATTCTGAAACTTTCACCGTACTTAGCGCCGTATAACTCTATTTCCCCCCTAAAATCTAAGTTTATCTGCGCCGGCTTCCCGTTCTTGTTGACATGGAACGATTTGTTTATCCACAGCTGGTTAAAACGCCTTGATTCGACTGATGACATTATATTATGTGCGCGTGTTCCGGATGCTTTTCCCTTTTTTTATACAACTATGTATACATATTTTTTTTTAACTCGTATTTGTTTTGGATTGACACGCTTGGTTTAGCACTTCACCCAAAGTTGAACGCATCTCAGTCTTATTTTCGTTCCATCTGAAGGATAAACTCTCATACCATTTCTCGAGTTTGGTCTGCGAAATCCTTCCGTCGTCTTTCGTTACGGGGACAAGCATTACCGGATCATTTCTGCTGCTTCCTGTTTGTATTAATGACGACATGGATTTACACACCAGTCGCCGGCCCCTTCCGCGTTCGGCGAATATGTCAGTCACGCAGATTGTCTTATCATCGTCCAGACATCCGGACAATGTCATTCTGCCGGTTTCTTGTCCATTCTCATAAGATACGAATTTGTTGGATGTATGCAGATGATAATCAATTAGCAGGCTGATAATAAGTGTGAGGAATTTCTTCCGGAATATAATAATAATAATATATGCTTAATAATAATAAGAAGGTATGCAAAGTAACAATAATCGTATGGACGAAGTGGAATCGAATGAAGGTAAGATGCTACCGGACAGCGGCGATACAGAAATGATCGACGCGGAACCGAACGGAACCACGATGGGTGATATTAAAATAAAAACGTACGACAGACCTACTACCCGACCGTCAAATAATTCTGCACGTAAGGTATTCGGATCAGGTGATTTGATGTCTAAGATTGAATCGTTCGGGGGGGAGAGCAAACTACGCGACGAAAGGGACGCGTTGTTTCCTGCAAATACGAACCTTAAATCTTGTTTGTGGCACGCGTATATGATCGACGAGGATGCTGATACATTTGGTGATTTGAATAGATCGATAAGCAAATGCCAATCAGACTTGAAAAGGTCTGTTATTTCCGCAAGAGACGCGAATCAAGCAATATCAAGAGCCGGCGTTGAAGAAATGAGCAGGTATGCCCGTTTGCGTGAAAAGAACCTGGAGGCTCTGATGAAGAGCGAGTGTTACGACACTGCGTACTACAAATCCGGGGATGTGAAGGAGAAATGTGATCGTCACGCGCAATTGTCTGCCAGCTTGACCGAAAAGTCGTTGCACGAAATGCCCGCCGAGTTCTGGTGGAATATGGGACTTTTAGATTGATTGATTGATTGATTCATTTTCGATCCCGATTTTTTCTTGCATTTCTTTTTAAGAGGGAAAATTCTTGAATTTTCTTGAATTTTCCTGGAGTTGAACGAACGGCAGACAAGTTTGATTAGCATTTACTTTTCATCTCCTCCTCCTCCTCAAAATCCAGGGGTAGAATCAAAAGCACCGAATTACCCAAGTACCAAACAATGCAGTGCAAACCACACAAAAATACAAGCAGTAGCATCCCGGATGATCTGGACTTTCTCGTCAATGACGCGCTGAATTTGACTCCGCTTGATAGTCCTAGTCCTTCTTACGAACCGCTGAGTGTTTGTAAGAACGAGAAGACAAGACAGAAGAGGGTGAAGAAGATAGAAGCAGCAAAGAGTAACAATAAGAAGCAGACGAAGTCGGGGAGGAAGAATAAGCGCCGGCTTCCCAAAACATGCTGCACTCGAGGTCCCGCCTCTGTGGTTATCCACCCCGCGTTTAAACCTCGTTTGAGAGCCAGCGACGCGCTTTTTTGTGCACCGGATTTTTCGTCTATCGGTGCGCATCCCCTCTTGCCGGTGGATCTTTGTAAGGCCGACGATACCCGCTCTTATTTGCAGAAAGATCAACACGCAGAGCTGCAAAATCTTCACGACATCTGTTCGGTGACACAGGACGGTTGTTTTGTTCTTTTGGAGAAAATGTATACAAGATACGCATCCGTTTGCAAACGGATGATGTCGAAACCTTCCAACAGAAGGGACGGTATTGCGAGTTACTACTACCGTCTCAAGGACGAGAAGTTGTACCGGGACTGGGCGTACGGGTTCACACGACCCGCACCTATTTTCGATCTGATCAGTTTGATTTTCAAGTGCGACGCGAAATCGTTTGCCAAGCATTTCGTTGCGGAATGCAAGATTATCAACGTTCTCCAAGATATGAGCTTTTATCTACCAGAACGATTATGCCCGGTTCACGCCATCATGTTCCGTTATAAATGGAACGGGGATGCTATTTTCGGGAGAACATTCAAGGAACTAGTGTGCAAACGTGCGATTGAACTCAAAACTCCCATGTTAAAGCTCGTTGAAATCATCGAGAATCACACAACTGTTTGTGTAGCCAATACGTTTGGGACCGTTTTGAGGATGCCAGGTGTTGCATGCGGGTGTATACACCTGATCGCGACCCTGTTGTTTTCTCCGCCAAGGAATGAGAAGTGGGATGGCGGATGCAGTAGCATCCGTAACTCATCCTCCTCATCCTTATGCGCGTGTCGATGAGTCACAGGTCTATGTTCATCTATACATCCTTTCGCTATAGCTTCCGCTGCCACCGCTGGTGTCGCCTGTTGTTTTTCGATGAGCGAAATTAAACATTTACTGGAAAGTCTTTGAAACTCGTTTACGCGCATCGCGTTTGTTAGAACACTATTGAATCGTTTAAATTCAGGATCGAGTATACATTTGCATATATACTCCTCATGATCATCTATAGTGTTGATGGAATAGCATGGTCGCATATAAAAGTCCGAACACTCCAGCTTCTTGCGGTAAAACTTATACATGCACATCTGCTCATCATGCTTAGTGGTTTTAAACATATTATAGATAATCTGTAAATGCCTGTCGTTCTTCTCAACGGTGTCTTCCGGTAAGCAGTTGCCATCAAACATAGGTCGTCCGGTCGCGATTTCGAATAGGATGCAACCCGCGGCCCAGATGTCCACTTTCTCGTTGTACACCTTACCGTTTTTTATTATTTCAGGTGCACGATAAGGTCTTGTTGTAATAGTACAGTCTTCATTCACTTTACACGTACCGTTCTCCATTATTTCTGCAGAACCAAAATCAGCAATCTTAAGTTGAATACAACTCTCCACCCCGCAGTGTGTCCACTTTTTCCTCTCTGCCTTAAAACGTGCTGTGTTCTTCAACAACACCCTGTCCCCTCTGCATCTTATCAATCGCTTCACGCGTCTTGTGCTCGTACGACTAGTGCGATTCGTGTGTTGGTGTTGTTGTTGTTGATGGGGGTGGTGTTTTTCTTCGATGCGTTTAGTGTACGCGTCAAACTGTTTTTTTGAATCCTCCGCGCGTCTCCGCAACTTCTCAAATGAACCCTGCGAATGTTTGCACCATTCGATTAATATGTTTTCCGGTTTAAGATCCGTGTGTACAACTCCACACTTTTCGTGTAATTCGTGGAGCCCAAGCAGAATCTGCTTGGTCAGTCGAATCGAAGCATCCAGACTAAATGCGTTCCTATTGTTCTCGATAAGATGCAGAAGGTCCATGCGCATCACGCTGAAGACTATTCCGATGTGTTTCTTCTGTCGATAGCGCATTGTAAACGTGTGCAGATTTAACATTAAGTGCTTGCAATCCGCGTGTTTATTTCGAATTTTGGAAAGAATTCGTCTCTCATCCTCCGCGCTTTCCAAGAAGCTCCAATTTGATTTGCAGATTTTCAATGCGACGTACTGATGGTTTCGGTTCTTCGCATTGTCGTGTGCAATCCATACGGTGGAGAAATATCCTTTCCCGATTCTTCCGTGGACCGTGTACCGATCGATTCGATGCAAGTATCTCGGTTCGATATTCGATTTCTCGCTCTCAGTGTCGTCTGAGTCTTCTGACGAAGATGATGCATCGGTGCTTGAAGTTTCTTCTGTGCTTCGCGAGTTATTTGTCGTGTGGCTCATCTTGTTCTGCCTTGTGCGTATATGTGATGGTTGTAGGATACTGTAGTCAAGTCAAGTCAGAAAACAGATAATTAATTCCTTTCTTCGTGTGTATCTAAAATCTGTGAACATATGTGATATGTACTGGGTAGTGCAGATGTCGCTCTTAGATCGATCGCGTTCGCGCGGTCCGCGACATTAACTATCTGTACTTCACGGCTCCAGCACAGCAAAATATAATGGATCAGACGATGAGTAGCGGTGTGTATGAAAACGCTGTCGGACCCATTGCTAGCAGCATCAGCGCTTTTTCAGTGGGGAGCAAGAGGACGCACTCATCCTGGTCCTTGAACAACACCAACGACAACAACACAAGCAACATTCCGCAACAGCAAGAAAGCAAGATGAAGTTCGATGCCGATGCAAAGAACAAAAATAACGGGCCGATTACAATTCCACCTGACTACACGGGTTTGACCATGTTCAAGATCCACGCCGCCTTTATTCCCGCCTTCCAAGCAGAGCAGGGTGTGTCTGGGTGTAGAATGTTGACTGCAAAGGAGCTGAACATCAACTTCTGTTCCCCGAAAGCATTTGGTCAATGCTACTTCTTCAACGCGAAAGTGAAAGATGCGAACTTTCCGAACACGGAAGCGGTCGACAGGATCACAATCGAATCTCTCGGAGCTTTGGAAACATACGGGTTCAAGAGACAAGATAATTTCAATGAAGGAAACAGCACCCTTAAGTCTAGCTTGACACTTAAGATCCCGGTGAACTCCCAGACTTTCGCTACCATTATGCGTTTCGAGGATGTTGTGAAAAAAGCCTTCGATGCGTTTGCACCGACATGGCAAAAACCGAACTCAACATACGAACACGTGAGCTGCCTCCGTTACGAAAATGGCAACGAGTATGCTGCCTTAAAGTGTTCTATTGAAAGATCAAAGAAAGACAATGAAAAGATTCTATCGCAAATATCGGCTCTCGGAGAGGCCGGACAGGATGTTGAATTCAAGGGCGGGTTTGAAGGAGTGACACCCATGTCAAAAGTGAGAGTTCTGTTGAGCTGGACCGGGTGCAAAATCATCAATAGCAGCAGAAAAGTATATCACAACATCAAGCTATTGTCGTGCCAGGTTGTAAGCTTGAGACCACAAAAGAGGATGTTTGATTCCAAGTTCAGCCCCACAACTGAAGCACCTTGAATAAAAACAAAAATGTACGGTTGATGGAATGTATGCATGTAATACGCGAGCAACCTATATATCTATATTCTTCTTGATTGCTTCTTGCGCCGCTTTGGTTCTCTTTGGTTTATTTTTCTTACTATCGTAACTATTCTGAAAAATATGTAAAGGTCTTCGGCTTACTCCCGCAAGACACCACCAACTACTATATCATCATTAACCCATACATGATTAACAGCGTTTCGTGTGATATCTGTGGTACATCTCATCATCGTGTAGTTAGCACCGCTATTATTTGGAAGGAATTCATTTGATAGAGCAGCGTATGTTCCATTGTTGTCAGGATTGCATGTGGGGTTTCTGGGGGTCCGCACCGCAATTTGCTCTCGATCCCTCAATCGTTTTGAATCTTCATTAATGCCATTCCATAACAACCCGATGATTTTTTTTTCGGTCGGAACCCAGATGGTATCATCGCCCCGATCATTCAAAACACATTTACTAAGATGACCCGTGGCATTTTTCATAGCATATGAATTTATTCTTTGTCTATTACAAGTAGCAACATCGACATTTATCATAGAATGTGAAGACAGGGGAGACGAAGAAGATGAGGAGGAGCTCGATCTCACGTGAAATGCTGAAATCCTCATTCGTGGGGGTACATTTTGAGAAGTTCTTTTTCTTTTTGTTCGAGCCATTTTATTGTATATACGTCTACATATAAAACATATAAAATAAAATATATTCCTTCAAAAATCGACGGTGAAAATCATACAATGCAACATCTAAGTTTGACTGCTTCTGCATTATTTCACGCGAAACGTGAAAACGTATCGAGCAGAAGCATTTATAACACATTTAAAATAACAAAAGAGCCAAAACCATGGAATTCTGATAGAACTATCTTACACCTCATTCAAAATAGCTACGATGGTAAAAAAAGGATACAAAGAGGTCCTACCCGACGCAAACGATCAAGGATCTGTAGAAATACGAAGAGATAACTCTGAAATTAATATTACATATACACAATCGAAGATTTTTTATTCTTGATACAGTTCGAACTGGAATTGCTCGTTATCATCTGTATCTTGTCTATATTTTCGCTCGCGTATAAGCCGATCTGAAGGCACTCTTTTACCAAGTGCAGGTGCGATTGATTTATCCCGTGTAAGATCGATCGGGTAATCTTTGGATCCGATTGGAACTTCCTTAACTTCGGTGCCATTATACCAGTGGTTCGGTTCTAAAAAACTCTTCTGTACGGGAACAGTTTTATCCTTTTCGATCGATACGTGACCACCACCACACTTATATTCTTCACCCTTCAACTTAATTGCCACTTCAAATTCATAGTCCGGCCTATTCCTAAAGTAATCTTTCTTCTTGTACCTAACATATTTCTGTTTCCCTGGTCTATTTGTGGAGTAATAGACACCGCGTGTTCCATCATCCTCTTTGTGTGTAATCAGACGAAATATGTGCGATGTACGACTGTCTTCGGGTCCATAATCCTCGTATACAAATAATTCACTACCGATTGGAATTTGATTTACCATTTTATCGAATTGGTCTTTGCCTCTAAATTGAACCAAAGTACATCCTTTATGGTCTTTATCATTCTCCTCTAATAAACAATGGAGCGTATCATGATGAATTCCCCCATCTTTCTTGGTAAATTTGTAAGCTTTACGAACAAGACGTTGATTTCGACTTCGGTCGTCGGACGCCACCGCAACTAAACCGCATCCTCCTTTCTTGCATCTTTCGAAATTTCTTCTATCTATAGAATTAAAGTACTTATCACCATTAAGAACATCAAATCTATGTTTACTGACGTTTCTTTTTAAACATATGTTCTTAATTGGTAGTTTCGTGTTCTTGATATTAAACTCGCATAATTTATGAACGGGGGCCCCCGTCCAGGCGTGCTTCAAGTTGTTATCGCATTTTAAAAACAATTGGTTTGGTTTCAGAGTGGTGTTTACACTTTTCATTCTTGCATATTTAAGTAGAACATATAAAAAAAAGTATCGCTGCGCGTTACGATAATACGTTAAAACCTAAAAATATTTGTAATTCGCGGTTTAAAAGGGCTATTCTTTCTTTCGAAACTCGAATTTGTTTCGCGTATAATTAAAAAAAAGGGAACGTAAATCCTAAAAATGATTTTGGATGTGTCGCGGCAAGAAAAGCGTTGTGTGTAATTCCCCGCCCTGCGGCTTTCTGCTCTGCTTTCTGTGCTGCTTCTTTGGCTTTGGCGGCTTGCCGCTCTGCTTTCTGTGCTGCTTCTGTGGCCCTGTGGGCTTGCTCCTCTGCACGATCTGCTGCTCGTCTGGCTCTGTCGTCTGCTGCTCGTCCGGCTATGGCGGCTTTCTGCTGTGCTTCCTGTACTGCCAGTTCTGCCAGTTCTGTATAATCTATCTCACTTATTTGATCAGCATCAGACCCAGACCCAGACCCAGAATCATCACTCATTGGTCGTTTTGTGGTGCGAAACAAAAAAAAACACGTTATCCTGGTGTACAGATTCAAGCGTGATTTAACATTTTACTCCACATATTTTTTACAAATTCGCGCTAAGTTCTTTTCGACCGACAGATTTCCCCGTATATGCTACCGTGACATGCGGGTATCCGCCTTTTGTAGGATTTAACAAACGTGTCGACGTATCCTCCCAAACGGTTAAATAGATGCCTGACATTTTGTATTTATCATCATTTTTTTCTCGTGGAAAAAAATATTTGCAAACAAAACGGAAAGATTCGTAGTATTTCTTTTGTTTATCGCATAAATTGAGTTTTTTGTTCGAATTTTGTTCGATTTCTACTTGTCGCATACAAAAATTTATTTCATGGTAGTAAACTCAGATTCACGCGACCTTTCGTCACCTACCGCTATAGCGGTAGGTGACGAGATGTGGCATACTTATAAATGCTAGTTAAAATACCACCATAAATTCGCGGAAAATATTCACGCAAAAAAAAATCGACGATCAAACAAGAAATAAAAAACTAAAATTGAAAAATCCTGAAAGGTTTTATGTTTTTTTTTAATTGAAATTCTGGCAACATTTTTAATATCAGCAAAACCATACTTTAACAGGTGCATATGCAGTGTAAACACAGAACTCAAAAGTCAAATATGCCAGATCGGTGAGTTGTGGGTGATTTTTTTTTTCTTGTACTTATAGAAGGGAGGATGCCGCAACGCACAAAAAAGACAATCATAGTACCTCGGCAGAATACATTTTTGAAGTGTGATAATAACTTCAAATCAGCTTGGACGGGAGCTCCCGCAGTAAATAAATGCACACTTCTGAGGCAGGCATTACCAATAAAGAACATATGCCATAAAAAGAACGTCTTTAAAAAGAGGATGGCTGCCATCAATGATGAAGGGTACTTCAACTCGATAGACAGAGGAAAGTTTTTAAGATGCGATGATAAAGGAATGTGCGGGTTGACTATGGTTGGCTCGGACAACCCAAAGAGAAATCAGGGTCTTGTTGATAAAGCTTATAAATATACTTACAGTAACGGGGCAATTGATACCGAATTATTACATTGTCTATTGGAGGGTCGTGATAAAGATTTTAAGAACTGCGTATCGATCGATTTTGATGGAGAAGCACAGTTTAATAGGCTGGTAAATGAAATTCCGATCGGAAGTGAAATATACGTTTCTGAAAACTACAAAAATCCGAACAACAATATAGTTGGGCACTTGTTCCGCGTATTGTCAGGCAAACGTGATGATGGAAAGCCCGTGATCTTATATTCGATGAATACACAAAATCAAGACGGCAAAGAAAAGTATGAGGAGTATAACCAAAAGCAATTTTTTAAGGATAAGGCAAACTACAGGTTTAAAGTTGGATTCAAGTTGGAAGATGAAGACTACAAGTGTAGTGATGATTATTATGTAACAGAAGCGAGCGAAACAGTTCCTCTTCAAAGGGATGATATGGTTCCAAACCCATTGTATAAAGCAGAAGATCTTACACATCATCCGGGTCTGGATACACCTAGTCAGAGGAGAGTGCCTTCCGAAGAGCTTATTCGCAAGCGAAGGAATAGGCGAGAATTAGAAAAACACCAACAGATTGAGTACGATAATGCACATAAAAGAAGGCGAGAGTAAAAGAATTATAACCACAAAACCAACGATATGATGACATTCCCGAGTGGTCAAAGGGGGCAGACTTAAGTTCTGTTGCAGCACTGCTTCGTGGGTTCGAACCCCACTGTCATTATATTATTTATTATTCACTGCTTATAGTTTTTTTTTCTTTCCAATGAATCATCATAAAAACAGAATGTCGAATCGGAAAATGAAAGCAGCAAAACTCGCCAATGACAAAAGTCTCGTGCCACACAACTTTTTCAGAAAATGTACGAAGTATAAACACGTGCTTACGGGGGCCCCGTTGCTGAACAGTTGTTTATTTCGTGCAGAAAAGCCAAAAATACCGATCAAAAACGTATGTGTGAAACGAAATGTTAGTAAACAAAGATTCGATGCTCTTGATAGTGATGGATATTTCGAAGCCGTAGATAAAAGAAATTTTAAAAAGTGCACGGGCGGCATGTGCGCTTTAACTATGATTGGATCAGACAGGAGGAACCGAGATAAGCGTCTCGTTGATCAGGTGTATAAATTTACGTCAAAAAGCGGTCAAACCAACACGCATTTTACCCACTGTTTATCAGAGGAAAATGATAAGGATCAACAAAATTGCAAACTGGTTCAATTTTCCGGGAAAAATCAGTTTAATAAAATGGTGAATGAAATTCCGCTCGGAAGTGAAGCCTACGTCACTGAGTTATATGGACCCGCAGATAAGCGGAGATCGCACTCGTTTCGCGTAATTGCACATAAAGGGAGTAATGGGAAGCGCGAGGTTTATTTTTCTACAAATTATATAGAACCGCTTGGCAGACATGGTAAACAGAGATACGAAAAGTACAAAGAAAGCGATTACTTTCGTAACAGGCCGGACTATTCATTTTTGGTCGGTGTTAAGTTGAAGGACAAAGATTATTTATGTGACAACGAAAAATTTTATACAAGCAAGGGAAGATTCTGGGTTGCTGTAGATAATAAGTCCGAATTAGAGTTGAAGAAGTGGCATTATGCAAACGAAAATACAATCGACCTGACCGAATTTGAATCGGAAAAACCTGCAAATCTTAATGATATGAAACGCAAGATTGTGCCCTCAGAAAACCTTAAACGTAAGCGAGAGGAAAGGCGGAAGCGAGAGGAGCGCGAAAATAAGTTCTTCGATGATTTTTACAACCTGTAAGATTGATATGAACGGCGTGAAGGTGATAGTGAAGAGTCTGACTAAGAGCGGTGTATAGGAGAGAATTTTTTTATCCAACGTATGTATTCATAACAACATGCCTCGTGATAAGATGGATACTTCACGAAAAAAGTATTTCAAGAGCGTGAAAAAGAGAAGCAAAAGTAAAATGAAGCATCCCAAATTAAAAAGAACCAGAACTAAATCAAAATGTAAGAAAAAAACGCGTAAAAAAATGAATAGTAAGCATAGTCAAACCAAAAACAAAAAAAGACGTAGTGCATCTTATACATCGAAAAGAGCTCGAAAGAGATCAAAATCAAAAAATAATAGAGTTCCAAACACAAAACGCGCAAAAACACCCGGCGCTGCAAAACGCGGAAAGTGTAGTTCAAAGAATGGGAGATTTCCGGCGGATGATACTAACAAGGAATGGGAAACGAACAACGGCTGCCCCAAGTACGCATTCAGGACAGGAAACTGTTGCAGAGTGGATGTTAAATCATTCAAAGATGCTGTTAAGATGAATTCACACGTGTCTGAATTAACCCGAGAAATTAATAACGATCCGAATCTGAACGCAACAAAAAAGACAGAGTTAGTATTGTACATCAAACAACGGACCGATTCGCTGGGCGAAATGGTGGAAAATATTGGTATAGCGACTGAAGTTGAAAGGAATTTCATTCTTGATGTTATAAAAAACACAGTTGACAGGCTTACACGGTATTTTACCACGATACTTGCCCCTGTATGGAATACTGTAAAGAAACATTTCTCAAGAGTGCTTGATTATTTGGACAAAAAAACGCAATCTATGCAGAAAATATACAAGTCGAACAAGAAACTTTCAGGAACTGTAACGGGCGCGGTTGGAGGAGCGGCGTTGAGTTTCGGGTTCGGGCTGGGATGGGCAGGTACGGCGTTGGCTACAGCTGTGGGTGGTGCAGTCGGTTTTGTGGGTCTTTTGAAAATTATGCGTTATATATTCGAAAAAATCATGAATAACACGTGGCCGCTGGTGGAAGGCATTTCGAAGCTTGTGAAGACCTTTCTGAAAGATCCACAGGTTATTTATGAGTATTCGATCTGGATTTTAAGTCTGAAGCGATTTATTTGCGCAGAACTTGGTGTCCTTCTGAAGAACAAAGTACTCTACGAAATGTATATAGCTAAGGGGGGGTTAGGACCAGTTTCGCGCGCGATGCAAGCCGCGGGTACCGCAAAATACAAATCGTTCACAGTTGAAAAGGCTTTCAGCAGCATTGGCACACTTACTGCAGATAGCGTAAAAACCGTTGCAAGTAGCGTTGGGGCGGCGGTCGGCTATACGGCGGGAAATATGAGTTCGGGACTTCAACTGGCTTCGAAATTTGGAGGTACCGCTGCATCAGTGATCAACGCGGGTATGTTTGCAACTCTGTATAAAGGGACGTTGACTGGCACGTACAACAATATTATGATGCTATTCTCTTTCGATGATTGTGAGAACGCCTACAATGAGCAGCGTTCATATATGTATCAAGAAATATTGTCAAAGGATCTGTATGAACTGGTACAGAAAGGAATAGAAAAGAAGTATATCCGGGTTGAGGGATTGATCGAAAGTTCGGCAAACTTCTTCCTAAAGCCTGGAGAAAGTTTGAGATATATGCTACAAAATAAGAAGGAAGCAGCGGTAGCGTTGGGCGGAACAGCGGCTACTACGGGAGCCGTTTATAATATCTGGGTGGCAGTCGCGAGTGTAGCAGAAGCTACTGGGATGGCCGCGGCGGGGACGTGGATATCAACTAACGCTCTCGCAGGGTTGGGCACAGTCTCAACTGCTATGGGAAAAGGAGTTATCGCAACAGCAATAAAAGCCACGGCTACTAAGATTGCATCGTTTTTCGGGGTTTTATTTTCTTTGAAAGGTGTTCTGCTCGTGACAACCATTGCTGCCTTTTTCTCACTCGCTTACTTTTCCAAATTATATAAACAGACAGCCGACGAACTTGAAATTAAATTGAGTCCATCGATCTTGCTGAGCGAGGAGAAATCTAAAAATGAAGCTGATAGTATTTTCGAGGGTATTCGGAAAGAGAATATAATTAGTTTTATTAAAGAAAAGGTTGACAAAATGAGGCCAGAATTTGAAAACAAACACGCATTATGGGCATGGAATACGGAGCACAATGACAAACAAATAGCAGAAGGGGCAAAAGCTTTTAAAAAAAAGGTATACAAACAATATGCTAGAGGTGCTTTCAGTGTAATGCTTTTAAAAAGAGTTATCGTTTCAGTTAAACTGAAAGCGAAAGCCAATAAATTGAGAATGCGGGCACAACAAATACAAGTATCGACAGAACCGGGCGCAGGTGAACCTTTAAAACAAGAAACCACCACAAACGAAGACCCGAGACCAAATGTGAACGAAGAAACTTCTAAACTAAATATGCAAGAAGAAGAACCTAAACTGGGCGACCTGGAAGCAGAAGCTTTAAAAGCAGAAAAACAATCCAAAAGATTGTACGATTCACTACAACATCTGAAAGACACACTTGTTATACTGGATTTTTACGACGAAAGACTGGATAAGCCTGAGGGTATTCTTCGTACTTTATCTTTGGCAGACGGGTTTTGGTCATCAATCGGGTACGATGAACCTGAAGCTCCCGACAAACCATTTTTCAAAGAAACCAAGTTACCCGATTCGACGTCTATAGCTAGAGAATATTTAGAATCGAAGATGGGAGATGAACCTGTCCCAGCATCATTAATAAAAAAAATAGCGGAGGATGTGGATGCAGGTGAAGTTACTATCGAACAAATGCGCGCAGAAGATAAAAAAGAGGCAGAAGAAAAAAACAAAAGCTGGGCCGAATCCTTAGCTTCATCGATATTAGGTCCCATCATATCCTCAGCTACTTCAGCGATACTAGATGAATAACAT
>Ga0222650_1000584_pt1 | contig 26746 bp, 24 predicted proteins | sample AntAcemetagen367_FD_179820 | JGI IMG/M metagenome (GOLD analysis project Ga0222650, IMG submission 179820) | Saline water microbial communities from Ace Lake, Antarctica - #367 | ecosystem: Environmental > Aquatic > Non-marine Saline and Alkaline > Saline | place: Antarctica: Ace Lake... | reverse complement strand
TGGCTCTCTTTACCGAGAAAGGCCGCGAACCGGGATCGGAATTTCAGGTCCGTGAGGGTGCCCGGCCGTTTGCCGAGGCTCCTGCGATACGTGCGCGCGATTAGAAAAGATTTCTCAAAAGACTCTTATAAAAAAAACGATACAAACCCTCGCTCTCGGAGTGATCATTTCCGGGCTCGCAAGTTGTGGTGGATCCCGCCCAGTTGGGGTGGTCCCGGATATCCAGGTTCCCGGCCCGGATGTCATTGACGAAAAATAGCGCGAAAGGCGTTTCCCCCGAACCATCAAAGCCGTCCGACCCTTTCCTTAGGGTGGGGCGGCTTTTTGATATGATGAATGGAATGACTAAGGGCGGATTTCCCAGATTTCGCAGACCTGATTGGGAGGGTCCTCGGGGCCGAAACGCTTTCCTTCTCCGAGGTAGACCGCTTGGACGGCTTGTCCCTTTTTCTTGCGGTAGTTTACAATGGCGGCGACGCGGGTGGCGCGTTGTGAGGAAAGTTCCTCGTTCTTCTTGGAGTCTCCGGAGGTGGAGGCGTAACCGACGACGAGGAAGAAGGAGTTCTCGGAAGCTTTTTTTACGACTTCCTCGATATGGGCTTCGTGTTGACGGGCGATTTGAGCGCTTCCGTTTGTGAAGCTGATTTCTTCACGAACGTTCGCTTTGATCTTCTCATTGAAAGTCGTGTAGGTTTCACGGCGGACAAGATGGCTTTCGCTTTCGCCCTTTTTTAGCGCCTGGTAAAGCGCAACGGCACGTGGAGAGAGGCCGTCTTGCGTCACGAAAAGTCGGGTACCGGCGAGATCGGCGATGAGGCGTTGGTTCTCGGCACGCAGGAGGGTGTTATCAGCGGTGAGATCATCCCGTTGGGTCTTGAGGATCGCGTAGGTGTTGGCATCGATCATGTTTTGATTTTGACCGCGGAGCTGGGTGAGTTCGGTTTGGAGGCCATCGCTTTGAGCTTTGGCGAGATCGAATTCACTTTGGAGACGATCTAATTCGGTGCGATTGACGGGAGCTGCGCTTTCTTGGCGGGCGGCTTTCAGATCAGCTTCGAGTTGGCTGACGCGGCGAGCGGCTGCGGAGTATTGCCGGACTTGCTCCTCGAGGTCGATGACCCTGCGGTCGAGGGTGGCGGCGCGTTCGCGGGCGCTCTGGAGCGAAGCCGCTTCGCTGGCGTTGGCATTTACGAGGCGGGCGAGGGCTTCGGTGTCAGATTTAATTTGGGAAACGAGGGCTTCGGGGTTTTGGGTCACTCCGGGCAGGCCTGTGAGGCGCAGTGATTCCTGGCGGGTCTGTTGCTCCTTGATTTGTTTCCGGAGTTCAACGACCTCGGGATTGTCACTGCTCCCTCCATTTTTGTTAAACTGCTGACTAATGACAAGCAGGAGCAGAAGGAGGACGACAGCTCCCATGACAATGCCAATGATGAGATTTTGATTGGAGGTTGGGGGAACGAGGGACTCGTTCTGTTGATGTTCGGTATCTTCGGCCATGGCTAGGTTTTTTGAGGTGTGTGGGTGAAGTTTGGAGAAAAAGGGAAAAATTGAAATTCAAAAGTCGCGAATTACGAGGGAAGATGGGAGAACTCCGCAATGGCAAAACTTCTTTTACTCATGGGGTTGATCCCGGTCCTTATCTCGTTTTTTGCTCGTAAAATTCTGAGCGACAATACGGTCAACGCGGAAAGGGGGGCCGAGGTCTCGATCTCCGGGGGCGAATTGATTGAGCGGATCTTAAAAAAGGGGCAAGCCTCTGATGTCGAGATTCAGATTAAAGCGAGGCCGTTTCGGGTATTGGGGCCGCAAAAGCTGGTGATTTCATCTCAATTGAATGAGTCGAGAAAGGCGCGTGATGTCGCGGAGGCAGGTTTACTGGCAGGACTGGTGTTAATGGCGCGGAAACAAGAAAAAGTGGTCGGGTGGCGGACCTGGGCGGTGAAGTTTGGCTCAGCAATGCCGGCTTTTACGATGATCGTGATGGCTTTTGCGATGCCAAAGCTCGGGGCCGTTTTGTGCCTGGGTGTGGTCGCGGCGACGCTCGGTCTTGCGACTGTCCTGCTCTGGTTGACCCTGCCGGTGGAGCGCGCCGCGGCGAGTGCGGTGGCCGAGATGCTGGAGGAAACCGCCCTCGTTTCCCGAAGGTCGGAGGGTGAGCGGTTGGCGAACCTCGTGAAAGCGCTGGCCTGGAGACGAATTATTCCCGGGGCGATCGCGTGGATCGGCGGGAAATAAACGAGCTTACTTTTTAAGGGTCACCACGATGGCGCGGTGATCGGAGGCTTCGTTCCAGTTATCGCGATCCGAGATGTAGGAAAGCTCCGGATCGACGTCGCGATACACCGAAGGCGAAACGAGGACCCAGTCGAAGCGCGCGTATTGCTGTTGGTAGGACCAGAAATGAGTCCAGAGATGATCGCGGGAATCTTTGACAAAGACATCACCGAGGTAGGTCGGGCTTTGATATTTCCCCATGAGGACGGCGAGGGGAGGCGTCTTCCGGGTATCGTTCATGTCGCCATAGACCACGAGTCGGGCATCGGCATCCTTAGTCATGAGGGCTTCACAATGAGCGCGGGCGAGGCGGGCTTCGTTGAGGCGGATTTCGGCTTGGTCGAAGTCATCGAGTTCGCGCTTCGACTTGAGATGCAGGCCGATGAAATGAGTCGGGCCGCCGGGGAGGTTGATGGTGACGTCGAGAATACCGCGTCCCATCATGCGGTCGCGACCATCGATTTGGTAGGCGACTGCCTTCTGGGAATCATTTGCGGCGATGGGGAAGGCTGAGAGAATGCCGAGGTGGCGGGTGGTATCGGCTCCACCGGTGTGAAGGGCGTGGGTGAGGTCGAGGCCAGCTACCTTGAGGCGGGATTGGAGGTCCTTGAGGTCGTCTGCGGTGCCAATTTCACAGATGCCGAGGATATCGGGCTTTTCTTTGACGATGATATCGACGAGAGCCGCGATTTCCTTGGGGTCCTTTGACGTGAGTTGTTTCCCGCCTCCTTTGAGATACCTCGTCATGGTGAGGTAATTCTCAATGTTGTAGGCCATGAACCGAATTCCCTTGGCCTCGATTGTTGGTGCGATCTTGGGAGGAGTGGGTTTCTGCTGGGGCACAGATTCAGTTGCCGGAGGAACGGGAGTTTTGCTCTCGTTTTGAACTGGGGCGGGTTCTTTAGGCGGGTCGAGAGGCTTTTCTTCGTCTTTACAAGAAAGGCACAGAAAAAACGCTCCGAGGAGAACTCGCGGAGCGTTTTTGAAAATTTGTTTTTTGAGGGATCTCATGATTCTTTGCGGGCTTCCTTGCCCGGAGCTTCTTCAACATCGATGTCATCGCCGCCTTTGCGAATTTCATCTTCGAATTCTTCGCGTGCCTTGCGGAATTCTCCCATGCTTTTACCGATACCGCGGGCAAGTTGAGGAAGTTTCTTCGCTCCGAAGAGGAGAAGAAGGACCAGAAAGATAAGGATCATCTCAGGACCGCCGAGAGTGCCGAGAAATGCAAGAGTCGTGTTCATGGGGGAAGATTAGGTTGGTTTGAATTGGGATGCAAGGGATGAAACGTGAGATGTTGGGGGGACATTTCAGGAAATCTGACGTGCGAAAGTGGTGGCAGGGTGTTTTTCTGGGTTTGTGAAGTTACCGGTGCATGAAGTTGAGGGGGAGATCCGCAAGGCGGTGAGAGCGGAGCAGGGGCGCCTTTTGCTCAAAGCACCAACGGGATCTGGTAAGTCGACGACGGTTCCGGGGATGGTTCGTGGGGAGGTCGAGGGAAAGGTCATTGTGGTGGAGCCCAGGCGGATTGCGGCGAGATTACTGGCGGGTTTTGTGGCGCGGCAGATGGGGACGACGCTGGGACGGGAGGTGGGGTATGCGGTGCGATTTGAGAGTAAGGCGGGGCCGGATACGGAGATTCTCTTTGTGACGGATGGCGTTCTGCAGCGGATGTTGCTGGATGATGCGGAACTGAAAGGAGTGGGGGCGGTGATTTTTGACGAATTTCATGAGAGGCGGCTTTCTTCTGATTTGTCCTTGGCCCGGGTGCTGGATTTGCAGGAAACGGTGCGACCGGATTTGCGGGTGGTGGTGATGTCGGCCACGCTGGAGACGGGCGGTTTACGGGATTATTTGGAGCCTTGTGAGTTGGTCGAGGCGGGCGGGCGGCTTTTCCCGGTGGAGATTGAGCATCGGGGAGAGCGACCGGTGGGGCGGCAGGGCCTGAACCGACATGAGGAGGTTTGGGATCGGGTCGCCACGGCGGTAAAGGCGGAGGCGCGTGCCTTGAATGGGGGCGATCGGATTTTGGTTTTTCTGCCCGGGATGTATGAGATTCGTAAGTCGCAAACTTTGTTGGAGAATGCCGCGGCGATGAATGGCTGGGATATTTTGCCGCTTTATTCGGCCTTGAGTCCGGCGGCGCAGGAGGCTGCGATTCGGATGGATGGATCGAAACGGGTGATTTTAGCGACCAATGTGGCGGAGACTTCGGTGACGATTGAGGGGGTCAAGGTGGTCGTTGATTCGGGCTTGGTCAGGCAGTCGGCTTATGATGTCGCGCGCGGTTTTGATTCGCTGCGTATTCAGAAAATAGCGCGGGCCTCGGCCGAGCAGCGGGCGGGTCGTGCCGGGCGGACGGGGCCGGGAAAATGTCTCCGGCTTTGGAGTGAGAGTGATCACCGGGGGCGTGCGGAGTTTGAGACGCCGGAGGTGCGGCGGGTGGATTTAGCGGAAGCGATTTTGTTTTTGAAGCGGCTGGGGGTGAATGAGGTTGGCGATTTCCGTTGGCTCGATGCTCCGGAGTCGGTTCGGCGGAAGGAGGCTGAGAATTTGTTGGGTTGGCTTGGTGCTCTGGATGGCGAGGGGAAGCTCACCGAGATGGGTGTGGGGATGGCGCGCTTGCCGATGCATCCGCGGCTGGCCTCTCTTGTCCTGCATGGTGCCGAGTGTGCTGGTGAGGTGCTCTTTGTGGCAGCGGCAGTTCAGGGTGAGGGGCTTTTCAAGAAGGGGGATCGCGGGACGAAGTGGGCGGAATTTCTGGAAGGCGAGCCGGGCTGGAAGAATGATTTTGGAGCGGAGTGGTTGGCGATGATGGCGGCCAAGGCGGCCGATTTTCGACCGAGGGATTGTGAAGCGCTGGGGGTTTTAGCGAGAGGAGCGCGGGAAACGTGGAAGACGTTTCAGCAGTTTGGGAGGTTGTTGCAGAAGCAAGGGGTGGAGATTAAGGAGCCGGATTTCCGACAGCGCGGGGAGATCTGTGCGAGGGCGATGTTGGTGGCCTTTGGTGACCGCTTGGCGGTGAGGCGTGATCAGGGAAGTGCCATTTGCCACGTGGTCGGAGGACGACGCGGGAAGCTGCACTCGAAGTCGGTGGTGAAGCATTCGCCTCTCTTTTTGGCGGCGGAAATCATCGAGGTGGAGGGCCGTGAGCGCACGGTGACGCTTTCCCGATGTGTCGAGATTGCTGAATCGTGGATCCCGGCGGGAGAAATCGAGGTGAGTGAAAATGTCGTGTTCGATGAGATCGCGCGACGGGTGGTGGCGGTGAGGCAACGGGTCTTTCGGGGACTGGTGCTGGAGGAGAAACGGGGAGGGGAAGTGGATCCTGATTTGGCGGGTGAGTTGTTGGCGGGGCGGGTCATTGCGGGTGAGTTGGCTTTGAAGAAATGGGATGCCAAGGTAGAGCGTTGGATTGCCCGCCTGGCATTCTTGAGCAAGGCGATGCCGGAGTTGGAGTTGCCGGGCTTTGATGATACGGATCGTGAAATGGCGATCGCGCAGATCTGCGCGGGCGCGACCACTTTTAAGGAAGTAAAGGAACGCGATCCCTGGCGGGTGCTTCAGGAATGGCTTTCAAGTCCGCAAAAGCAGGCTCTGGAGTCCTTTGCACCCGAGAAGATCACTTTGGCAAACGGGTTGGGGACCCGGGTGCTCTATGCGGTGGGGAGTGAGCCGTGGTGTGAGGAGAAAGTACAGCGTCTTTATGGCGTGGCAGAGACGCCTGTCATTGCCAATGGATATCCCTTGGTCGTGAAGATTTTGGCTCCTAATCAACGGGCGTGGCAGGTAACGAGTGATCTGCCCGGATTTTGGGAGAGGGGATTTACGCAGATGAAAAAAGATCTCGCTGGGCGCTATCCCAAACACAATTGGGACGGTCGCTAAGGGCGGCTTACTGCGAGGTCCCAACGATGACCCGACGCCAGTCGCGCCGAAAGTCCTCGTCGCGTGAGGCCAGATCTTCGGCCAGATCTTCGGCCTCATTTGTGAGGCCAACAAGCCAGGCAAAAGCGATGGCGTGTTTTTCGTCGCGAGCGTGTTCTTTTATGAGGCTTTCTGGTTTTAAATCCGACCAGGGGACGACGGTGCCGCCTGCGAGTTCAATTCCGGCGGAATTCCCAGAAATCGGGGACATTTTATTGCCGTCTTTGTTTTCAGCGTTCCAGTTTTTTTGGGTGGCGAGGTCGTTGATAAAAGCGGAGCCATTCCGCTGGAGATACTTCCAAGCCCAGAGGGCTTCGGCGGGAGTTCCCTTGGGTGTGTCCTCAAGAAGAGCTGCGATTTCGTCGAAGCGGCAGGCCCTGGCGTGTTGGGAGAGCAAGGGGGTGATTTTATGCCAGCCCCTGGCTTCTCTGACGACGGGGCCTTTTTGGAATCCTTTCCGAAGGCGGGCGAGGTGGGCTTGGCGGGCGCGGAGATTGTAGAGGGCACGTCCTTTGGTGCGGAGGGTTTTGGTGGCATCGGCAAGCTCTCTGATTGCCCTGCTCGCTTCGTCGGCATTCGTGGGTTCGGGGTAGCTCTTGAGGCGGCTGAGAATTTGAGCATCAGCAAGGTAGACATCGGCAATGTTCTGATAGTTCCGGAACCATGCGAGTTCATCGGGCATGGATGCGCTGCGCACGCTGGCGAAGGAGGGAAGTGCGGCCTCCCATTGCCCTTGTTCCCATTGCTTGAGGGCAAGGGCGAAAGTACTCATCCACGCGACGATGCCCTTTGGTTTCTTGGGGAAATCGTTGGCTTCGGGCGGGGGGATACGCTCGAGGACTTCCGCGAGTTTCCGAAACCGGCGGACGAGGTTTTTTTGACTTGGGAGTTCATCGAGATCAGAGAGAGATTGTGCCACGAGGTTTCGGGCCGCTCCGGGCCGCCCGGCGAGCGCGTTGACGACGGAGGCTTCAAAAGAGGACCAAACCTTTTCCATGCCCTCGACAGTCGGGTCCTCAGAAATGGCGAGCAAGACCCCGGAAGCATTATCATAGTCTCCAGATCCGGCCAATTTCCGAGCGTCCTGCCATCGCTTCTGCATGCTTTTGCGATCCCCGCCGCTGGGATTGAAGTCGATTTCTTCCTCGTCTTGATTTGTGAGGACTTCAGGAGGGGGCAGGGGCCTTGGGCTGTCTTTCGTCCAAGGTTGCCACATTGCAAGGCCACCACAAACTAGGACCAAAAGGGTCGCAAAAACCAAGCCAAAGGAGTTTCTTTTCTGACGCCTTTTTAGCCGGGTTTGGCTGTGGATGGGAGTCGGGGTGGCCTGCCCGATCGTAAGTTTCGCTCGCTCGAGGGCTTGCATCACCTGTCCGTAACTGGCCCAGCGATGTTCGGGTTGAAAGGCCATCATGCGGTCGATGGCCTCTCCGGTATTGGGGCTGATCCAAGGAGCGACTTTGCAGAGTCGGGGGATGGTTTGCTTTGCGCGGCGAAGGATGCTGTTCGAAGTCGAAGTGGATTCGAAGGGTGGGCGACCCGCGAGGGCGTGATACAGGGTCGCGCCGAAAGCGTAGATGTCGCTGCGGAAGTCCTCGATCCCGCGCTCGAGAGCTTCCGGTGGCACGTAGTAGGGCGTCGCCCAAACTTCTGCGGCTTGGGCGCGGCCATCCTGAGTGATCAGGGCGAGGCCAAAGTCGAGGAGGCGGGCGCGTCCGTCTTGGTCGATGAGGATATTCCCCGGTTTGACATCGCGGTGAATCATTCCGGACCTCTTGGCGGCCTGGAGTCCGGCGGCGACCTGGGAGGCGATATCAAGGACCTCGTCTTCAGGGAGAGCGCCCTTTTTTGACATAATCCGCTCGAAGCTCCGGCCCTCCAGGAGTTCCATGACAAGGTAAAATCTTCCGTAAGCCCGTCCTACCGCGAATACTTTGACCACGTTCGGATGACTCACTTGGGCGGTGAGGCGGGCTTCGTTCTCGAAGGCCTGAATGCGAATCTCGTCGTTGCAATACTCCTCGTTGAGGATTTTGATGGCGACTTTGCGATTGAGGGTGGCATCCCAGCCGACATAGATCACGCTCATGCCACCGATGGCATAGCGTTGCTCGAGTCGGTATGACCCAAAGACGCGTTTGACCGTGGACTCTCCCGTGCAGAGCGGGCAGACAACGATGTCGAATGGGCTAAAACTGGAGGCGTCCAACAACCCACCACATCCCTCGCAGGGTTCGTAGCTCTGCGCTTCGGCTGATGGGTCGCTCACTCGGTGACAGCTACGGGGGCGGTGTTAGCGACCTTCCATCATTCCTCCAAGGGCCCCGCCCGGTGCGACACCCTGGGAAGGGTCATTCCAGGGGATGCTGCCGTCTTCGCCGGTGCCCGGCGGCGGGACCGGACGGCGTTCGGCGGTCTTAGTGCTTGCGCAGGAAGCAAGAGCAATGGAGGCAAGCGCTAGAACAAACAATTTCATAAGACGGATCTTAGTCTTTTCCGGGGAAGGGGCAAGGGAGATTTCGCCGAAGCAGCTGATCCTTTCCCCCGAGTGAATATCGTTTGGGAACAGGCGGCTCTCTCGATCCCCTCCCCCCTTCTTTTAGAGATAGGTTTACCGCGATGACGACAGGGCAGTCTGCGACCCCGTGGCAATCTGTCAGAGATCTCGCGAAATGATTTTTTGGAAATTTCTGAACAGATTTAATTTCGAGGAGTCTTTAATGCTGTATCCCGATATGGTCGATCAAGCGCACTTCTCCGTAGAAACAAGCCGTGGCAAGGACCGCTGGGTGGGTGGCACGGGCGACAGCTTGGAGCGTTTCGGCGTCGACGAACTCGAGGTAGTCGATCGAAAAATCCTGAGGAGCATTCCTGAGCAGGTGGGTGCGAGCGGAATTCAGGTAGAGCGAGGGATCTTGTTCTCCGGTGCCTGCGAGGTCGCGGGCGGCCATGAGGGCCCGGCGAAGACGCGGGGCGTCCTGACGTTGCGCGGGAGTCAGTCGGGTATTCCGGGAGGAGAGGGCCAGGCCGTCCTTTTCTCGAATGGTGGCATGACCGATGATTTCGACAGGGACATTCAAGTCGCGGACCATTCTGCGGATGAGCGCAAGTTGTTGGAAGTCCTTGTTTCCGAAAATAGCGAAGTCCGGTTGGATCAAGTTAAAGAGCTTGAGGACAATCGTCAAGACACCATCGAAGTGTCCCGGACGGCTCGATCCGCAGAGATTCCGGGTGAGCAAGGACTCGCTGAGGAGGACCGAGTGATCAGGATGGTAAAGGGCTTCTTTTTCCGGAGTGAAGGCGATGTCGACACCTTCGGCTTCGCAGAGCTCAAGATCTTTTATGAGAGGTTGAGGATAATTGGTAAGGTCGCTGACTTGGTCGAACTGGATCGGGTTGACAAAGATCGAGATGACCACGGTGCCGGTGGGTCCGACCAGTTGACGGGCTTTGCGGAGGAGTGCGAGATGGCCCTCATGGAGAGCTCCCATTGTCGGGACAAGGGCGAAAGGGCCGGGGTGTTCCCGAACCAAGTCTTTTGCAGTGCTGACGTCCGAGATTGCCTTGATCATTGCCCTAATGTTGTGAAACTCCCGGGAACTGCCATAAAAATAATTTTAAGACTTCTTTTTCTAACGGGTGAGGCCTTGTCCTTGGAACGCCTGTGAGAGTCACCGATCAAACGTCCCCGGTCCTTGATGGCAAGAGGATCCGAGATCGTAGCACAAAAACCATCGAGGGCCTCAAGAAGGAGACCTCCAAAAGCGAAGAAAAGATTGAGTCGTGACCCGATGGTTGACGTGAGTTCCTTAATTTCTCATACATCACCTAGCAAGCAGCGCCCGAACACTACAAATATGAAAAAGTCATTCCTCACCGTCCTCGCCGGCCTCCTCTTCTTCACCACCTTGGTACAGGGACAGCAGCGTCTCAAAATGGCCACCGTGAGTATGGAACGGCTCTTCAACGACTACCACCAGACTGCAACAATTCAGCGTGAAATCAATATCGAGCGTGCGCGGATTCAGCGGGATAACAATGACCGCCTCGCCAATATCCGCGAGATCGATTCAAAGCTTCAAAAAATCAGGGAGCAGCTTCAGTCGGAGGACATCGGAGCGAAAGAGCGTGATGATTTCCTCAGCGAGTCACGTGAGCTTTCCCAGGACGGAAAGTCCAAGGAGCGGGAGCGGACTGAGTTTCTTGATCGTCGTAATCGCGCCTTGAGCGAGAAGATGCGCAAGCAAATGCGTGGTATTTTGGTGAAAATCCAAAGGACCGTCAGTGAACGGGCGAAGGAAGGAAACTACGATTTCATCTTCGATTCATCCGGCAACAGTAATCAGGGGATTCCTTTTGTGCTTCATGCGCGGGACACCACGGATCTAACCAACAACCTTCTTGCGGAGCTCAATAAGGATGCTGAGGAAGGAGAGTAATTCTTTCGAATCAATCTGTAATTCCTTCTCGTGTCTCTTGATTGGAAACAGCTGCAGGCTCTGATCGGTGTCGAAGCCGAGCAAGAGTCGGTGAGGGCCTTTACTGGGGTGAATTCGCTGCGCGACGCGGGTCCCGGGGAGATCAGCTTTCTTGGGAATTCTCGCTACGACCACCAACTTGCCACGACCAAGGCTTCCTTGGTCCTAGTGCCACCCGGAGATTTTTCGGGACCCGATGGCTGCCGTTTGATTTCGGTGGAGAATCCTTCTGTGGCCTTCTCGAAGATCATGGGTCATTTTCAGACTCAGGGAACTGTGTTCGAGCCAGGCGTCTCTCCCGGAGCGCATCTAGCTGGGGATGTTGAAGTCGATCCTCTGCAGGTTCAGATCGCCCCTGGGGCTGTCATTGAGTCTGGTGCGCGTATCGGCGCCGGTTCCGTGATTGGAGCGGGATGTCTAATCGGAAAAGATGTCGTGATTGGCGCGGATTGCCTTCTCCATGCAGGCGCAATCATTCGGGAGCGCTGCACCTTGGGTGACCGCGTTGTCCTACAACCGGGCTGTGTCATCGGTTCAGACGGATATGGGTTCGATCTTGTGGATGGACGGTACCTGAAGGTTCCCCAGGTGGGAATTGTGGAAATTCAAGATGATGTCGAAATCGGGGCTGGTAGCTGTGTCGATCGGGCTCGCTTTGGCAAAACGGTCGTCGGAGAGGGCACCAAAATCGATAATCTCGTCCAGATTGCCCATAACGTGCAGATTGGCAAACATTGTTTGCTGGTGGCCCAGAGTGGCATTGCGGGAAGCGCGCGCTTGGGGGACTACGTGACAATTGCGGCCCAGTCCGGGGTGGCGGGGCATCTGGACGTCGCTGATCACGCTGTTTTGGCCACCAAGAGCGCGCTCCTCAAGTCGATCACAAAGGCCGGTGTCTATATGGGCACGCCGGCCCGACCGATACGGGAGGCTCAACGGAAGCTTGCAAACTTGGCCCGCCTTCCCAAACTACGAGATCAAGTTCACGAGTTAAAAAAGAAGCTGGAGGAACCCTCCGGAGAATGACACCTTTCGCCCGAAAGAGCCCCATCGCCGACTCTGACCAGACCTAACCATGAGATTTTCCATGTTCCGACAGCTCACACAAAAATTCGCTTTGTTTTCCATCTTCGTAAGTATGACCGTCGCGGCATCAGGAGGGCCGCTGAAGGTTGCGACGGTGGACATGATGAAGCTCCTCAACGAGTTTCACGAAAAGAAGGCCGTTGAAGCCGAGGAGAGAGTTGATCTCGAAGACATTAGGAAGGCTGACGACGGTCGTGTGACGGTCATTCAAGGAATCATGCAGGAACTGCAGAAACTCCAAAATGAGTTTAACGATCCCTCTCTTTCACCAGAAAAAAGAGATTCAATTGCGGCCGTGGCGAACGAAAAGCAGACGACCCTAGCGGCCTTGCAAGAAGACCGAGAAGAGGTTCTGAACCGCCGTCGCCGTGAGTTGAACCAAAAGATGCTCGGGTTGATCAATGAAATCCGGAGTAAGGTGATGATCGCGGTTAATGCCTACGCCGCGACCCAGGATGTCGACTATGTTTTTGACGAATCCGGTCTTACGACCTCGCAGGTCCCATTTTTGATCTACGTCCGAAATCGAGTCGATTTGACAGAAGCCGTCCTGGAAAAACTCAATAAGGACGCCCCCCTGGCACCCGAAGCGGAAGAGACCTCGAAGTGAGCCAAGCCAGTAAGTTCAATTTTTTAAAATCCAACAGCCCTTCATGACTATGAAAAGACTCAAGCCTATTTTAGCCCTTCTCTTCGGAGTTCTCATCGCCGCGCCGCTCTCCGGGCAGGAAAAGGATGATAAGATCGGAACCGTAAACATGCAGAAACTCCTCGCCGAGTATCACAAGACTGCCGCAATGAGGGAAACCTTCATGGGATACGAGAAGGGCATCCTTACGAAGAACGAGGCCCGCGTCGAGTCCATCAAGGCTCTGGTGAAAGAGAGCCAGGATATTGCAAAGGAGGCTGAGCCCTCCTCCATTACTCGTGAGAAAAAGGAAGAGCTTTTTCGGAAAGCTGGAGCTCTGAATCAGGAGGCGCAAGCAGTGCAAAATGAAAGGGTCGCTTGGATGAATCGGAAGAAGGCTGCTTTCAATGAAAAGCAGGCGGTCGAACTGGGTGCTCTTCGTAACGAGATCATCGTGATGGTGCAAGAGATCGGGGACGCCCAAGGGTATGACCTTATCTTGGATCGCAGTGGTGCTAGCGGTGCCAATGTTCCTATCCTCTCGTATGCCAAGGATGCCACTGATCTCACCGCGCTTCTCCTAGAGCGGATTAACCGCGACGCTCCCGCCGAGGGCGAGAAAAAGAGTGATGAGGGAACGCCGGCGACGGAAGGCTCCGGAGAGTAGGGCTCCCGTAAACGGGTCAAAGATTGACATTGCAGGGTCAATTTTACGGGTGTCTATTAATATCTATGAAATTGGCTTTTTTCTTTCTCCTGATTACGGTCCCTCTGCACGCCCTCCCGAACGCCGTCTTCGGAGCGCTTGCGCAACATGAGAGTCCGCTTAATGGAGAAGAATTGACCGATGTTCTGCTCGCTGCGGCGCTCTGGGAGGGGGCCGGAAAGTTGCCGGGCGAATGGGAGAGTGATGCCGGGGTGGCGAACGCGCGTTCGGCCTATCTCATGGCCCGTCCCAAGGTTTTCGGAGTAGAAGCGCTCCTTGTCCGGGCCTTGAAGCGTGACGAGAAACTCGAAGAGCTTCAGATCACCTTCGCCGATGCAGGTTCTTTTTTCGGGTATCTCGACCGGAATCTTCCTGAGGGAATGAGCCGAGATGAGGCCATCACTCTTGTCCAAGAGCGGGTGAAGAAGAAGCAGGCCGAGTTTTCGAAAGTCTACGCGGCTACCTCCCTCGATCTTGAGTCTGGTCTTAAGAAATTTGACGATCGTCCCCGCAATTCCCGAAGAGGCCGGACCCGCGATTTGCGAGCAGATTATCGTGAGTTCGAGCACGAGAAGGCCGGGCTTGTCATTCAATTGCTGGATGCCACCGATCGGCTTCTGAGAGTGAGTATTCGTAGGAAGAATGCGGCGGTGAAGTCGTGGCTCGATATCTCGCAAGAGGAATTGGGAACGAGCGCGAGGCTCAAGCATCTGGAGGCGAAGGTCACTCGCACGAAAGGGGGTGATGTTCTTCTTAAGCAGGTCGAGGTCGTTCCTCAAGGCTACCGGCCCTATTGTGGTTTAAACACTCTCGTCATGGTTGCCCGGTATTTGGGACTGCATCTTGACGAAGACTTCCTAGCGGTGGCTGGGAAGTTCCAGAACACCGGATCGGCGGCGGGTTCTGACATGTTGGGTCTCTATAGCTCGGTTGCGCGTGAGGCCCGTTTTAGTCTGAATCGGACCAGCGATTACGATCACGAAATGGTCCGCCGTTCCATCCGGGCCGGAATGCCGGTGATTGTCTGGCGTCGATGGGACTCAGAGCGTGACCAACTCCATACCAGGATGTCGCGGGCCTTTGAGCAAGGCGGGAAGCCGATGTATGAGCGGCCATCTGAAGAGGAGCTGCCCTCGAAGAAGAAGGGTTCACCGCTTCATGCCTCGGTCATCGTGGGCTACAACGATGACCGGAAAGAGGTCGTTTTCCTCGAGAGTTGGGAGGGGCTTTCCAAGCCACGGCGCATGCCCGTGACTGAGGTTGCCCACACCGCTGATTTGACTTTCTCATTCCGCCCCTAGGCGATGCCTACGAGTCACAAAAGGCGCGATGGCGGAGGAGGTGGTCGCAGAGGATGAGATTGGTCATAGCCTCCACGATGGGGACGGCTCGCGGCAGGACACAGGCATCATGGCGACCGCGGCCTTTTAGCTCGGTGTCCTCCATCTCACTGGAGACGGTCGCTTGTGATGACATGATGGTGGCGGTGGGCTTGAATGCCACGCGGAATAAAATGGGTTCGCCATTCGAAATGCCACCCTGAACTCCTCCGGAGTTGTTGGTCTTAGTCCTCACTTTTTCCTCTTCCATGTAGAAATGATCATTGTGCTCAGCACCGGTCATCGTGGTGCCTGAAAATCCCGACCCTATTTCAAATCCCTTGGTGGCCGGAATGGACAGCATGCCCTTGGCGAGATCTGCTTCGAGGCGGTCGAATACAGGTTCGCCGAGACCGGGAGGGCATCCGCGGACGACGGCTTCGATCACGCCGCCGATGGAGTTCCCTTCCGAGCGGATCTGTTTGATACGTGCAACCATTTCGGCAGCCTTGGTGGGGTCTCCGGTGCGGACGATATTGGACTCGATCTCGGCAGAAGTGACGGTGAGGGGATCAATCATTCCTTCGATATTCTGAATCGTTTTGACCCAAGCGAGAGTTTCCAGATCGGGATAGAAGTGTTTCAGGACTTTCTTGGCGATTGCTGCCGCCGCGACCCGGCCGATGGTTTCGCGCGCAGATGAGCGGCCACCACCCTGCCAGTTGCGGGTGCCGTATTTCGCATCGTAAGTGTAGTCGGCGTGTGACGGTCGGTATTTTTCGGCCATTTCCGAGTAGGCTTCCGGGCGGTGATCCTTATTCCGGACGAGCACCGCGATCGGAGATCCGAGGGTCTTGCCTTCGAAGGTGCCGGAAAGAATTTCGCATCGATCTGCTTCGTTGCGGGGAGTGGTCACTTCGGACTGCCCGGGGCGGCGGCGGTCAAGTTCGTGTTGTAAATCTGCTTCGGTGAGCGGAATGAGCGGAGGGCAGCCGTCAATTATGACACCGACGCCTCCACCGTGGGATTCACCGAAAGTCGAAATGCGGAAAAGTTGACCAAGTTGGCTGGACATGCGCGCCACTCTAGCAGCGGATTTGAATCGGGCAAGAGTGGGGCGACGAATCAGTGGCGGAGAGTGCTTTGGAGAGAGAGGCCCGCCTTTTCTCCGGATTCGATGGAAGCCCCTTGCACGCCGTAGAGGTAAGCAACTTCTGCGAGCCCTTTTTGTAGCACCTGATCAATAAGGTTTTCGGCGGGAAGAGCGAGGCGGCCACTCTTTTTTAAAAGCTCCAGGCGCCAAGAGCCAATGCCATGGAAGGAACGGTAAACGACTTCGGTGCAGGCAAGACGTTCGGCTTTGCGGAAGTCAAAGATAAAGTCGTAGAGCTTGCCCTCGTGGGATAAGGCCCGGGTCAGGGCCGCGCGGAGTTCCTCTGGGCTCACCTTGGGCCGCAGAACTAGGAAGGCATCGACAGAGAGGGTTTCCCGGAGTTCTCGAAACCGAACACCGTCCTTTTTTGCTTCGAGGACCGTGACGTTGTTGTCTCGAGCAGCGGGAAAGCCGAGGAACTCTCGTTCCTCACTCCGGCCGATGTAAAGAGCGGCGTGGGGCCAGAAGCCAGGGAGGAAGAGGTTACTCATGGCGTCATCATGCCGGGTGATCAGAATGTCTCCAGGTTTGAGGAGCTCACTGATTTCCTCAAGAATCTCTGCGCTGACCCGCTTTCCTGAACCTCTCGCTTTGACAAAGGGCTGCTTTAATTCCGCGATCGCCGACCCGCTGAGGCGAAAGAGGTGGAACATGACCTTGGTGTAACCAGAGCTGGCACTGCGCTCGAGAGAGTAGAGCCCGTATTCCAGAAGCGAACGGCCGAGGGATCTTTTGCGTGCGTCGAAGAGGGGTTCTTCTTCTTCGAGCCAGAGAATGAGCTGTCCGAGATCTGAAGCCTCCAGTTCTTGGTGGATCTGAGTACGAAATAGTTCGTAAAACTTACGAGCTTGCCGGTATCGCCATTGCGCGGTGGGCGCACTGAGGCTGCGGTAGATTCGGGTCAAAGTTTTGCGGGGAAGTTGATAGCGTGGTTCCGCTTCGTCGAGTTTGGTGAGAATGACGGGGTGCTCCCTTGCAAGTTCAATGAGGTATCCTGCACTCCGCACGAGCATGGCGGCGGCACAGAAAGCAATTCCAAAAATCCGCAGGTCTTTGCTTTTGAGATGAGGCTTTAGATCGTGAATCATTTGCCAAAGGGTGGCTCGTGCGGCGAGATATCTTAAGTAGGTATCGCGAAGGCGCTCATCTTCATCGGGGAGATAATAGCCACGAGTCTGCGCGGCCTGGGCATCGGCCAGCTCGGTCTTGAGATTATCGCGTCGAGGAAGGGCGGGGCGAACTCCTTGAAGGATCCGCCAGGCTGATTCTACGATCTCGTCTGACATGGTTGGGATCGTCCATAGGTATTGGAAATACGTCAACCACGCGTCTCTAACAGATTCTGATCAAGCAACGGTGCGGGATTTTGGATCACCATACTTTATGGGGGGGCGTCAACCCCTATAAATAAAGGGTTTCAGGCTTATTTTAGCTTTACAAACTAAACGACTCACGGATGATCGGACCGCTATGAATAAAGGTGAACTCATCGAAGCTGTCCAGAAAGCCCTCGGAAAAGAAGCAACTAAGCGTCAGGCGGAGGAATCCGTCTCCGCTGTGCTCGACTCCATTGCCAAAGGCGTGAAAAAAGACAAGAAGGTCCAAATCATCGGATTTGGAACTTTCGAAGTGAAGAAGCGTGCCGCCCGTATGGGACGGAACCCTAAGACCGGAGAAGCAATGAAGATCAATGCTTCCAAGTCCGTGGGCTTTAAGCCTTCTTCGACTCTCAAGAAGTCTCTCTAAAGTCCCTGCGAGGTCCTTAGACGTCATCGTTTTAAAACGAAAGCAGCTCGGTTGTCTCTCATGGCAACCGGGCTTTTTTTTACCCCTCGTAATCCTTCGAAGTCGTCGTAACATTGTCAAAAAGAGATGCCTTCCAGTACCGTCGAAAATTACCTGAAAGCAATCTGGTCCCTACAGGGGCTAGGGGAAAAGGGTGGATTGGTTCCAATGGGGCGGGTTGCAGAAAAGCTCTCGGTCACTCCGGGAACCGCCACGACCATGATGAATCACCTCGAGAAAAAGGGGCTGGTTGACTACACGCCAAGGCGCGGTGTCCGCTTGAATGAGACCGGCCGCAAGGCGGCGATGAGGGTTCTTCGTCGTCACCGCCTCGTTGAGACTTTTTTGGTCGAGATCATGAAACTGGATTGGGCGGAGGTTCATGAAGATGCCGAGGTTCTCGAGCACGTCATCTCGGACCGTCTTTTGGTCCGGATGGATGAAATGCTTCACCATCCCACTCATGACCCCCATGGCGCCCCTATTCCAAGTTCCGATGGTCAGTTGGAACAGGATGGCACGGCAGTTCTAGCCGATTGTCCACCAGGGCGTTACACGCTGAAAAGAGTCCGTGAGGATCAGCCGACCTTCTTGCAATGGTTGTCTGGGCTTGAGCTTCTCCCGGGAACCGATTTCACCCTTTCGGAAAAAAATTTGGAGGCCGGTACCCTCAGTCTTGGTCTTCCAAGCCGGACCGAGCTCATTCAGATTTCTGTTCCCGCTTCGCGCGCTCTTTTGGTGGTGAAAGTGTCTTGATGATTCCGACGTATTCGTTTTAAGAATTTGCGTTCCACGTCAATTTTCTTTCTTCGTCCCATTCTTCTTTTGCCATGAAATCTGTCCTTAATCGTCGTCGCTTCCTGCTCAAAACTGCCGGGGCGACCCTTGCGCTGCCCGGGCTGTCCTCTCTGAGGGCCAAGACGACCAACGCGAGGGCTGCCTTACAGGCGACCCGGGGAGCTGGAATCGGAGCGCGGCGCTTCGTGGCAATCGGAAATTTATTGGGCTTCCAGCAAAAGAGCTTTTTCCCCACGACGGTAGGGAAAGGCTACGAGAAGACCACCTTGCTGAGCCCACTCGAAAAATTACGGAACGAGATGACCGTTTACGGTGGCCTCGATCACGGGATCAAAGGGGGCCATTTTGCGGTGCATTCCTTTTTATCCGGGGTGCTTCACTCCGAAGCAAAAGACCGCGAAGACGGGAATGTTACCCTCGATCAGTTTCTCGCCGAGAAAGTCGGCAATCAAACCCGATTTCCTTCTCTGACGGTGGGATCGGAAGGGGGGATTCACGGAGGGTGCCAGCTGTCATGGACGCGGTCCGGTGTCAGGGTCCCACCGATCACGAATCCAGGTGAGCTTTTCGAGCGCCTCTTTGTCGATGATACCCCGGAAAGACGCCGTCAGCGCGGACAAGAAAACGAGCTTCAGAAGTCGATTCTAGATGCCGTCAATGAGGAGGCCAAGGGGCTGTCACGAAAAGTGAACCACGAGGACCGTGAAAAATTGGACAAGTATTTCACTTCGATCAGAGAGGTTGAGAAGCGCATTGCGCTGCGAGATCGTTGGGCGGATCACGCCAAACCCAGAGCGCCCTTTGAGAAACCGGCGAATGCCAATACGGTCGATGATTTGCCCATCCTTTATGAGCTCCTTGCCTTGGCTTTGCAAACCGACTCGACCCGCATTGCGACCCTGGAGATCGGCGGATCTTTCCTTCCCCAAAATCTTGGGATTGATAAGTCCTATCATAGCCTTTCTCACCACGGGAACAAAGAGGACGCCCTCGCGAATTTGATCGCGCTGGAGACCTATCAAATCGACCACTTCGGGAAGTTCCTGAACCGCTTGTCCTCGGTCCAAGATGGTGAGGGAACCCTGCTTGATTCGACCTCAGTCCTCTTTGGGAGCGGGATCGGAAGCGGGAACTCCCACACCAACTCGGATCTCCCGCTTGTCTTGGCTGGAGGGGGGTATCATCACGGCGAGTTCAAGAAGGTGGAAGGCAAGGGCCTCAAGAAGGTTCCCCTTTGTAACCTCTTTGTCGATCTTGCCCAGCGCATGGGAGTCGAGACTGATTCGTTTGGAAATAGCACCGGGACCTATTCCTAGCGCTGGATCCGACCACTCATGAAAAGAGGCAAAACGATTCTTATCATTATCGCGACCATTGGCACGATTTGTGGTTCGGCTGTGGCCGAGAAATCATTGTCAGGGAAGGTCATTGATGACTTTCTCTCCGACTATTGCTACGATTGCCACGATGCGGCGACCTCGAAAGGGGAGAGAGAATTTGAGAGTTTGCAGATCCCGCTGCAGTCCGTCAGTGATCTCATCATGGCGCAGGAAATCATCGATCAGGTGACGCTGAAAGAGATGCCACCAAAGAAAAAAGATGAGCCCAGGGATGAGGAACGGTTAGGGGTGATTCGGGCCTTACGGGGAGAAATCAGCGCGGCCCGCGGGCGCTTCAAAGGCAACGGCGGCAAAACCGTGATGCGGCGACTTTCTAATCGCGAATACGAAAACACCCTGAAGGTTTTATTTGGGAGAAGGGTGGACACCTTGGGGCTCATCCTCGATTTTCCAAAGGAGAAGACGAGTCGTCATATCGATACCAATGGCGAGACGCTCGTGACCTCGGGATTCCTCGTTGATCAATATTTTCAGGCCGCGCAGCGATTGGTGGAGAACCGTCTGGGTCGGCCAGCGATGACGCCGAAGAAGTGGCACTTTCGCGAGAATTTTAAACAGTATGAGGAACTCGCGGGATCACATGAGGCTGTTTTGAAGAACAAATTTCTCTGCGTCTACGAACAGCCGGATACCGATACGAGGCAGGGAAGCTATGGGCACATTGAAGACTTTCTGGAGGGAGTGCCCGTTTCGGGGACTTACGAACTGAAGGTCTTGGTGCAGGGGATGCATCGTGACACACACTACGATCCCAAGATCTTCGGCATCGATTTGAGTGAGCCTTTCATCTTGGGCGTGGTTCCCGGGGATGCCACCAAAGGGCACATTCACTATCCTCAGCGGATCGAACCACTCCTCGCGCAATCGGTGGTGCCGGATGAGAAGCCTGAGTGGATTGAGTTCCGCGTTTGGCTTGAGGTCGGCCAGACGCCTCGGTTTACCTTTCCGAATGGACCTCACGAATCCCGGCGGTCTGTCCTTGAACTCAACAAGCGTTATGAGAAGGAGTTTAAGAATCCCTCGAACGGGGTGAGTCGGGCTGCGCTTTTACGGGAAGGGAAGCTCCCTCATCTGCGAATTTCCGAGATTAAGATTGCAGGACCTGTGCTTGAGAAAAAGGGCTCGAAGGAAGAACTGGCAGTCTTTGGCGAGGGGGGATTTCAACCTGACGAGGCACTGAAGCAATTGGCGGGTTTTGCAGGGCGTGCCTTCCGCCGTCCTCTTGATGAGGCCGACAAAAAGCGCATTCAGGGATTCTATCAGAGGCGGATTGACGAGGAGGCTGGACCACGGCAGGCGGCCTTGGACACCCTAAAGTTGATCCTTTGTTCACCCTCATTTTTCTACCTTAGCGAGATCACTCCGGAGGAAAAGCCGGAGTTGAGGCCTTTCGATTTGGCGTCGCGCCTTTCATATGCCCTGTGGGCGGGGCCTCCCGATGAGGCTCTTTTGAATCTGGCAGCCTCTGATCAGTTGCAGGATCCCAAGGTTTTGCGCGAGCAGATTGAGCGCCTTCTGGATGATCCTCGCTCCAAAGGGTTCGTGGACGGCTTTCTCGATTCGTGGTTGAACCTCCGGGATCTTGGGAGCATGCCTCCGCCGCGAGCGCAGGCGCGTCGCTATTATTCGGAGAATTGGCCAACTTCGATGAAGGGAGAGGTCCGGCATTTTTTCTCCCATCTGCTGCGTGTAGATGCTCCGGTGACCGATTTGCTGGATGCCGACTATACTTTCGTTGATAAGTATCTCGCGAAGCTCTACGAGCTGCCGGAAGGGGCGAAACTCCGCCTCAAAGATGGCTTCCAAAAGGTGACGCTCACCAATAAAGGCCGTCGTGGCGGGGTTCTGGGGATGGCAGGGGTTTTAACGGTAAGTGCCAATGGGGTCGACACTTCTCCCGTGACCCGCGGAGTGTTCGTTTCGGAAAATATCCTCGGGGTTGTGCCGCCACCGCCGCCTGACGAAGTGCCTCTGATTGAGCCCGATGTGCGTGGGGCGACCACCTTGCGGGATCGTCTGGAAAAGCACCGGGCCGCAAAGGTTTGCGCGGAGTGTCACCGGAAAATTGACCCTCTCGGATTCGGGCTGGAGTCCTTCGATCAACTTGGGCGTTGGCGAGAGAAATACCCGAAGGAGAACAAGAAGGCTCCGGCTTTGAAAATCGATGTCTCGGGTGAAATGTCTTCGGGTGAGCCCTTCGAAGGCTTTCGCGAGTTCCGGGGAATCCTTCTTTCGACCCGCTCCGAGGTTTTTACAAAACACCTCATTTCGACGCTCCTGACCTATGCCACGGGTCGCCACATGGAGGCAGTTGATGAATTCGAGATTAACGATGTCCGGGCGAGGTTGGCCGCCAATCGCGGCGGCCTCAAGACGCTGGTGGTTGAGGTCCTCACCAGCGCAATCTTTCGCTCTCGTTAATGCTAGGAGCACTAAGAGCTTAGCGGCAAACTCCCAATTCACGACCCACCTCAACAAAGGCTTCCAAAGCTTGGTCGAGATGGTCTTTGGTATGGGCCGCTGAAATTTGGGTCCGAATGCGGGCCTTCCCTTGGGGGACGACCGGAAAGAAAAAGCCGATGGCGTAGATGTTTCGTTCCAAAAGTTTTGCCGAGAACTGTTGTGAGAGTTCGGCATCTCCCAAAAGAACGGGGGAGATTGGGTGCTCGTCGCCAAGGATCTCGAAGCCGGTTGAGGCCAAGCTATCGCGGAAATATTTCGTGTTTTGCTTCACTCGGTCGGCAAACTCGTTCGTTGCCGAGAGCATTTCGAGGACTTTTAGGGAAGCGGCCACGATGGGCGGAGCGATGCTGTTTGAGAAGAGATAGGGGCGGGAACGCTGGCGCAGGAGATCAATGATCTCCTTCTTGCCCGAAGTGTATCCACCGGAAGCTCCGCCAAGGGCTTTGCCAAGGGTCCCAGTGGTGAGGTCGATCTTCCCCATGAGGCCGCAGTGTTCGTGGGTGCCGCGGCCGGTCGCTCCCAGGAAGCCGGTGGAATGACAATCGTCAAAGTGAACGAGGGCATGGTATCTTTCGGCGAGCGCGTGGATGCCGGCGAGGTCGGCGATGACGCCATCCATCGAGAAAGAACCATCGGAGGTGATGAGCTTATGGCGGGCTCCGGCGGCATCAGCTTCCTGAAGTTGTTTTTCGAGATCGACGAGATCGTTGTTGGCGTAGCGGAAGCGTTTCGCTTTGCAGAGACGGACGCCATCGATGATGGAGGCATGATTGAGCGAGTCGGAAATGACGGCGTCCTCGGCGGTGAGGATCGTTTCAAAAAGACCCCCATTGGCATCGAAACAAGACGGGTAGAGAATGGTGGCCTCGGTGCCGAGATAGTCACTGAGCGCTTCTTCGAGCTGGCAGTGCAAGGTCTGCGTGCCGCAAATAAAGCGCACCGAGGCGAGTCCGAATCCGTGGGTGGAAATTGCCGAACGAGCCGCTTCACAAACCTCGGGATGATTGGACAAGCCGAGGTAGTTGTTGGCGCACATGTTGATGACGCGGCGGCCATCTTGCAGGGTGATCTCGGCATCTTGGGCCGAGGCAATCTGGCGTTCGCTCTTGTAGAGACCGGCGGCTTTTATTTCATCGAGGGTCCCGGCAAGCTGGTTTTGAAAATTTTCCGTAAACATGGGTTTGAAGTAGCAAAGAGTTACCCAAGATCGGCCCAATTCAAGATGACTTTGCCGCATGATCCTTCGTTCATCGCTGAGAAGCCTTTCTCAAAATCGGTGAAGTCCAAGCGATGGGTGATGACGGATTCGATCTCGAGACCCGACTGAATCATGGCGGTCATCTGGTACCATGTTTCATACATTTTGCGTCCATAGATTCCCTGAATGGTGAGCGAGTTAAAAATGACCTGATTCCAGTCGATCCCGATCCCGGGCTCGGGAATGCCAAGGAGGGCGATTTGGCCGCCGTGGCGCATGTTGGCGATGAGGTCGTTGAAGGCGTGCTTGTTACCAGACATCTCGAGACCGACATCAAAGCCCTCGGTCATCCCGAGATCTTTCTGCGCTTCCGGAAGGGTTTCCTCAGTGACGTTGACGGTTCGGGTGGCTCCCAATTTCGTCGCAAGGTCCAGTCGCTTGGGGTTGAGATCGGTGACAACGACGTGGCGGGCCCCTGCATGTTTGGCAATCGCCGCGGCCATGCAGCCGATGGGGCCTGCGCCGGTGATGAGGACATCCTCGCCGAGAAGCGGGAAGGCCAAGGCGGTGTGGGTGGCGTTGCCAAAGGGATCAAAAATGGCGGCGCTATCCTTAGAGACTTCCGGGGCCAGCTTCCAGACATTGGTAGCAGGAAGGACCATGAACTCGGCGAAAGCACCAGGTGAGTTCACGCCCACGCCCTTGGTGTCCTTGCAATAATGACGCCGACCGGCGAGGCAGTTACGGCAGCGCCCGCAGATAAGGTGACCCTCGCCCGAGACGAGATCGCCAATCTTGAGGAAATCGACATCTTTCCCGAGTTCAACGATGCGCCCGACAAATTCGTGACCCACCACGAGGGGCACCGGGATTGTTTTTTGAGCCCAGGTGTCCCAGTTGTAAATGTGCAGGTCCGTTCCGCAGATGCCGGTGCGATCGACCTGAATCAGGACGTCACGTGCGCCCGGAACAGGTTGGGGAACATCAGTGAGAGTGAGGCCGGGAGCGGCTTCGGCTTTGACGAGAGCTTTCATTTATTGTCCGAGAAGGTGGAGGCGCATGTTTTGGAGAACCTCGTGGAGGCGTTCTTTTTGACCCCCACCAACCTCGGCAGTGGCCCAACCGGAGTTGCCGAGGGTCTTGATCCACTCGGCTGGTTTGCCAAAGCGTTGGTGGTTGCCGATGTCAAAGTAGGACCCAACCCAAGGAGAGTTGATCTCGTTAAGGTAGTTTTTAAGGAGGTCCGCCGATTGGGTGTTTGGTCCTTTGGGTTCGTAGAACATACCATTCCAGACGTTCTCGATGAGGATGTGAATGCCCAGCCTGGCGACGAGAGGCTCGGCTAGAATCGAACCGACTGCCGCCGAAACAGGAGTGAGGACAGTGCGACGCTTCATGCAAGAACGATAGGACAATGTTTTTTGAATTACGAATTAGAAAACGCTTTTTTCCAGCGTATCACTATCTTGATGACCCAACTTCTTTTCCTTTTCTTTCTCCCTGTGCTTGCTGCTGGGGATGTCACCTTTGAGAAGGAGATTAAGCCGCTCCTAGAAGACTATTGTTTTGACTGTCACGGCGACGGCACGGCCAAGGGGGAGTTCTCGATGGATGACTACCAGGATCTCTCGAAGCATCTGGACAACATCGAACACTGGCTTCCGGTTTGGCGGAATGTCCGCTCGCAGATCATGCCTCCGCCCAAGAAGGACCAGCCTGATCTTGACGAGAAACGCCAGTTGATGGCTTGGATTGAAAAACGTGTCTTCAAACTGGATCCCAACAATCCCGATCCCGGCCGCGTGACGATCCGGCGACTCAATCGGGTGGAATATTATTTTGCGATCAAAGACCTTCTCGGGGTGGAGTATCTCACTTGGGAAAATTTCCCGGCCGACGATACCGGATACGGCTTTGATACCATCGGTGACGTGCTCTCGATCTCTCCCTTGCACATGGAGAAGTATCTCGAAGCGGCCTCCTCAATTGTCGAAAGTGCCCTTCCCAAGGGGACCGCCGCAAAGACTCCGGTTCGTCGTTTTGAGGGGAATCGCTTTCGCAAGGGTGGCGATGATCAACAGCGGGCCGACTGGTTGGCCTTCAACAATGAGCGCAAGGTTCATCTTAAAGGTGAGGCTCCGGCGAGAGGGGTTTACCAAGTTTCGATCGACTATGCCGTGCGTGGATCTGCCTCGGCCACCGATCAGAGCGCGAGGCTTGAGCTGTTGGTCAATGGGCAGAAAATATCTGATCGCACCGTCGGGTGGGATCAGAGCGAGAAAATCACGATGGCCGGGCAGGCCGATCTGGTGAAAGGAGAGAACACCATTGAGGTTCGTATTTTTCCGAAGAATCCTCCGGGCGAAGGGCAAGGTGAGCAATCGGCGGTGCTGAAGGAGGTGACGATCAAGGGGCCGCTCGATGGAAGTTTCAAAGAGTATCCGAAGGGCTATAGCATGATCATGGTCGATGGCGCCGCCCCTGATGAGATGCGGGAACGTGAACTCTACGCCCGCAAAATTATGCGGAGTTTTGTCAGCCGCGCTTTCCGCCGGCCACTCGATCGCGGCACGGTAGCCCGCCTTGTGGCGATGGCGATGCAGGTAGATCAGTCTCCGGGACGGAGTTTCGAGGACGGCATCAAACATGCCATGACGGCGGTTTTGGCTTCGCCGCGATTCCTCTTCCGGGCCGAGATTCAGCCAGAGCCCAACAACAAAAGGAAGATCGTCCCGCTGGATGAATACGCTCTTGCTTCCCGTCTCTCATTCTTTCTTTGGAGTTCGGTCCCGGACGACGAATTACTGAGCCTCGCTTATAAGAAAGAGCTTCGTGAAAACCTCGGAACTCAGGTCGAACGGATGATCGCGAGCCATAAGTCGCGCCGCTTTGTCGATAATTTTGTGGGCCAGTGGCTACAGGCCCGAGACATCGAAAACATCGCAATTGACCCTCGTCGGGTTTTGGGAATCCGCGACAGCAGTGCCGCTGACCAAATCTTTAGCGGTCGCTTGCGATCTGATATGAGGAAGGAATCAGAACTCTTTTTCGACTTTGTCCTCAAGAGTAACCGGCCGTCCGAAGAATTGATTTCGGCCCGCTATAGTTTCCTTAACGACCGGCTCGCCAAGTTTTACGGCATCCCGGGGGTGAGTGGATCCGAGCACCGTCTTGTCGATCTGCATGAGCATCCGCAGCGGGGTGGGATTTTGGGGCAGGGGACTTTTTTGGTCGTGACCTCTAATCCCACCCGTACTTCTCCGACTGACTGCTAGGAATTTGCTTTTTGAGTGAGGTGGTCGAGAGCATCATGCGAGGAGGAGATAGGGGGTTGTTAGCCATCAATCCGGCATAACGTACTTTATGTAGCATAAAAAATCCGGTCAAATTTGAAGGTCAGTTTTTGGGATCTTCGACAGTTGAGCATGACGGATTTTCTCTCTGGGCGTCAGGATCGTGTTCCCGAGTGATGACGTAATTTGAGTTCGAGATACTCTAAGTCCCGTATGCCGCATGCTTTGTGAATGATTC
>Ga0222650_1000580_pt1 | contig 27008 bp, 18 predicted proteins | sample AntAcemetagen367_FD_179820 | JGI IMG/M metagenome (GOLD analysis project Ga0222650, IMG submission 179820) | Saline water microbial communities from Ace Lake, Antarctica - #367 | ecosystem: Environmental > Aquatic > Non-marine Saline and Alkaline > Saline | place: Antarctica: Ace Lake... | reverse complement strand
AATGAACCAAACGATGACACTTCGTCAAATCGCCCCTTCGGTTCCTATGGCATCCGTCTCCAGACTCAGGCGGACGAAACCATCTTTTTTCAAATCTATAACCTCAGTGCCACCCTCGGCGATTTCTCCCTAGAACTCTCTCCCTTTGAGATCGAAACCGAGGGCGATTCCTTTCGTGACGCCACCGAACTCCCCGCGAAGGTGGACCAACATTTCCTCGATCTTGGAGCAACCACCCGAGAACGTTTCGAACCTCCCACTGGATTCCAGTCTCTATGGCTCGCAAGGATCCACCCTAATCTTTGGCGGAACCTCCGGCGAATCACTTTGGATTCGTGTCACCACGAACCAAATTACCGCCGCCAACCTCACCATCACGCGCCCTTCTTCGGGTGACCTTTTCACCGACCCCACTGACCTAGGCGAAAAATCAGAAGCCACCCTCATCTTTTCACTTGATCAGCCCCTCACAATCGAGCCAGCCGAGCCAGATCCCCCCGGCCTCAGCCGCTGGCTTACCTGGAAGGCACCCAGCTCGGGCATCTACGAGTTCAGCGGAAGTGCCCCGAAAAGTTCCGCTGGACTTCAAGGCATCGATCCCTTCGTCAACATCTTCACCGGCGCTCAGTTGGAGAGCCTCACCGCCGTTCCCAGCGTTCCCTTCGACTCGGGAAATATCGAACAATACGGAGCGAGCAACTCGGTATGGCATCGCTGGACCCCTGCCGCCTCCGGTCAATACGAACTTGGGATCGGGTCAGATCGCGGACTCCAATTCACTCTCTACCGTGGTGATTCCTTGGACAATCTTGCCGTCGTGACATCGAAACGCTTTTCCTTCAACCCGCCACCACTCGTTTCACTCTTCCGCTTTTTGGCCACGATTGATGAAGTTCACTTTCTCCGAGTCACCGGCCCGAATGCGGCCGAGGGAGAATATCAACTTGAACTTCAACCCGCCACGCCACCCTCCAACGACCACTTTGCCAACGCCCCTGAACTCACCGGAGACCTGCCGATCATCGACAGCGGAACCACTCGGTTTTCCTCACTTGAATCCCCACAAGACGGGGCAATAAACCTTGTGGGACAAGAGAGAGAATCTTCAGTTTGGTGGAAGTGGATTCCTACAGAAAGTGGCTCCTTTGAGCTACAAGCCGAGGCCTATCTGGGACTTTTTGAAGATGGCGATCAGGTCGGACACGACCTCACCGCCAGCTATGGACGGCTTCGTTTCGCGGCTCTCGCAGGCCGCGAATATCACTTCCGCATTGCTCACCGCCGGGAAAGCGAAGCCACGGTCGCACTCACGCTTAGCCCCGTAAGCGGACTCGAACACGCCACCGCTGCCACAGCCATCGCGCTAGGCTCAGCGACCTCCCAAATCAGCGAATCGATTCAAGTTCTCGGCGGCACGGCTCTTATCGCCGGACAGAAAACGACCGGACGCGCGGTCTTCCGCTGGACTCCTCAAAGCAGTGGATGGGTAAAGATCAGTTCAATCACCGGTTCCCAATTCGTGCTCTCCGCACACCCCGATGAAACCCTCAGAAACTCTCTCCTTCGAAGTTCCAATCAGGCCAGCCAAACTCACGATTTTATTGATTGGACCAGCCATTTCAACCGCCCGTTCGGAGACCTTTCCGCCCCGCTGAGAACCACGATCAAAATCCGCCCACAAATCGTCCCGAGAAGGTCGCAAGGCTTCATGCCGATTAAAGCTGGAATAACTTACTTTTTGGTTGGCACACCTTCAACGCCCTTTGAAACCAGTGCCGAAAGCACCACGACCGTCCAATTCCAAATCAGCCGCATCGCCGCCCCACCCACATTTCTCTCGGCTCAATGGAAGCGCTTTACTGACCGCAACATCATCGAAGCCACCCTCTCAATCAAGGCGCCCAATGGCCTCGCCAGCGGAACGATCAACCTCGACTCGCGCCGGAAATACTTCGACGCAAGTCACCGCATCAGTGGTGATGCGTTCAATGGTCAATACCGCCTCACCATTCCCATCCCCTTCAGCTCGCACGATTTTCAAACTACGCCTCGCCTCACACTGAGCGACCACGCTGGAATCTCGCAAGCCATCGTCCTTGATGAAATCACCCTTACCTCTGAGCTCCCCGACACCTATCTCCCCGATCGCCAAGCCCCTCAACTGCTCGGAATCGCTGGCGGGGCCACCGAAATATTTCTCACTGGAACTGAAACCCTCCTCTCTCTCGAAATGGCCATCACCGATCACGGAGGCAGTGGTTTCACGAGCGGCGAAATCATCCTCCCAGGTGCCTTCATCCAAAGCCCCCTTGGACAGATCTCAGATCATGATCGCGGCGTCATTCCTTTCAACGCGGCCCAGAGAATCGCCGGTGATTCACAAGCTGGCCTCTACCGTGTCGAAGTCACCATTCCTGCCAATACCGTCTCAGGAATTCTCAACTGCCGCATCCGTGACCGCGCCGGAAACATCAGCGGGGTCTGGCAAGGCCGACCAGGCGGAGATGTCACCCGCTATAATTTCAAAAAAGGAACCAGCCTCCCCGTCCGCCTCATCGCCAGCCAGCAATTCGACGACCAAGCCCTCATTGAGGGCACCCTCCAAGCCGGCCAGTTCGCCGTCGCCCTCCCAATTCCCTCTCAACGAGCGGGAGGTCCTCATTGGCTTACTTGGGAAATCATCGCCCAGGATGGTGCCGCTGCCATCGCTTCGGGAATCGCCCCTCTCGAAATTAGCGACCAACCATTCGGAGACCAACGCAATCCCATCCTCACCCGCTTCGAAATCTTCTCCGACCAAATCGACATCACTCAAAGGGAAGAAACGATCACGGTCAATCTGGCGGCTCACGACGACCGCTCGGGCCTCGAAGCAACCCTTACAATTTTCGACTACGACGGGAATTCTCTCGCCTCCAAATTGATCACTTGTCTCGATCCGGTTCTGAATTGCACCGCCGAAATCACTCTCCCCTTGGCACCGCTTGCCAGCTCAAGCTCCCAAGCCCGGATTCAACTGACCTTAAAGGACGCCACTGGCCGCACGACAGTTTACGGAGGAATCGATAGTCCATCGTGGCCAGACGATACCGAACCCTCCTTGACCTTGGCACCTTCTGCGCCCTCCTTTCTCAACCATTGGTATCAGGAATGGACTGACTTGGAGGAATTTCCTTCTGTTCAAAATCATGATCTCGACCGCGATGGATGGAGTGACCTGATCGAGTTCGCCCTCGGCACCGATCCTGCCACCCCCGCCCCACAGGATCTCTTCGCTTACCAACTTCCCTCACTCACTCTCGACGGTCGCTTTTTCTCGGGAAATCAGGAACTTCGCATCCAGAGCTTCACCTCACAAATCGCGCCCTGGTTCAAATTTGATCCCGACGAAAAACTCACCGATGGTCGCTTTCAACTCAGCATAGAGGGCAGCAATAATCTGGAAAATTGGGAGACCGTCAGCTCCCCGTTTCCAATCACGCCTTCCACCCCAGCCTCCATTTGGATTTCCGACTCCACTCCCGTCTCTCAACGAACCCGCTGGTATCGCCTCAATATCAGGCCTCACGGAGAAAGCCCCGAAGATAACTGAGTCACCACCCATTCATGGAGTGGGTCTCACTTTCGCTTCGGCCCGTGATTGGGGGTATCGCGACCTCCAAAATACTTGTCACGAATCCACTTCGGTTGCCAGACATCCATCGTGCGCTTGGCATTGTCGTAAACCGCTTCTTTCGGCTGCGGATTCTTCACGGACAATGGCTGGGCATCGCCGAGTTCCGCACGAGTCTTTTCCATCAGGGCGGTCATCTTGATCATCGTCTCCGCAGTCTCGGATTGCCCAGCGAGGTTGTCCCTCTCGTGGGGATCATTCTCGAGATCGAAGAGCAGACGATGATTGATCTCAGGATAAATGTGGAGCTTCCAACGTTCGTCCCGAATCGCTCGCTGACGACTTTGAAACGGGAGAAAGATCGTCTCGTGAACCGCTTTCTTTTCCCCTCTTATCACGGGCCCCAGATCGCGGGAATCATTTCCCTTTGGCGAGGACAATCCCGCCAGGCCACACACCGTAGCATTGAGATCATGCACGTAGCTGAAGGCCTCGCTCGATTGCCCTGCTGGAATCTCCGGACCCCAAATAATGAGCGGACATTTCATACTTTGCTCATAGATGTTCTGCTTCCCGAGAAGACCGTGGCTCCCCATCGCAAGACCATGGTCGGCGGTATAAATGACGTAGGTGTTGTCAGCATGCGGACTGCCCTCGAGCGCTTTCATGATCCGTCCCACCTGCTCATCCAGATGAGTGACAAGCCCATAGTATTCGCACAGCTGATCACTGATCATTTCCTTGGTCCGCGGCCAGGGGGCAAGCCCCTCGTCGCGACCTGACACCCCGGCTGGCCCAATCTTAAAGGGATGCTGTGGTAGGAAGTTTGCAGGCAGCGGCGGGCGCTGCTTGTCGTAGATCTCGCGGTATTTTTCAGGAGGATTTCTGGGATCGTGAGGAGCCATGAAAGCGACGTAGAGAAAGAAGGGATCCTTTCCGTCAGCTCCTTCAATGAACTCGATGGCATCGTTTGCAAAGACCTCGCTTGAGAACCCACCTGCGGGGCGTTTCGGCGAAAGTTCCCCCCTTTCATAATCCTGCACCGCAAAGTCGGCATGATTTGCCATCCCACCCATGTAAACCGAAGACCCTTCCGTGAAGGCCTTCTTCAAAGTCGCCTCACCATTATGCCACTTCCCGACGAGGTGAGATCGATACCCACCTTCTTGTGTCAGCTGGGCAGGCAGCAAGGTGGCCTCCCTCCAATTCGAACCGGGATTCTTCTTCGGCAGTTTCATCCATTGCCGCCCCGTCATGAGCATCGCGCGGCTCGCCACACAAACCGCCCCGCTGAATGACCCCGCACAGTAGTTGTTCCGAAAGCTGAATCCGCTCTCCACCAATTGATCCAGATTAGGAGTTTGGATGTTGGTATTCCCATGAGCGGCAATGGTGTCAGCGCGCTGGTCGTCCGCAAAAAGGAAGATAATATTTGGCCTCTTTTTTCGCAGTTGATAATGAACCTGCGCCACCTTCCCCATGTAGTGATCCATCTTAAAATCGACGGCCGACTTTTTGATGTGTGCCCGCGATTTCTCCGGCTGCCCCAAGGCTTCGAAATAGAGCCCTAAATACAGGTGGGCATAGCAGAGTTGATTCTTTAAGAGAAAGCCTTCCGCATTGGCAGACGCGGCATCGAGGACATCCTTCACCGATCCCTTAGCGGAAAAGAGATCATGCACTTCTCTCATCGGCACCCGTGAGTCCCCCACAATCGGAATCAAGTTCTTCCGAGCTTTCGCCACCGTGCCGCCTTTGGCACGCACCACGCATAAGAAATGCCACACTGCATTCTCAACATCGTGACCATTGACAGTCTGGTGACGGACAAACTGCGCCACACCCTCCTCATACATTTCCGCGTAGTAATGCGCCAAGCCACGCTGCCAATGGTAGGGATCGCGACTTGGCATGAGCTCGATCTCCCGATCCCAGTCCTGCAATGACTCCTGAATCCTCCCTGCAAAGAAATGCTCCATGCCACGCTCATGCAGGGCTCCGGGACTATTTAAAATGTCAGCCTTCTGCGCGAAGACCGGCAGTGTTCCAACCAGTAGAAAGAAAAACAAACGAGTCATGCCCCTAGATCTAACCCATCCCGGAGTGATCAGGAACCGCAAAAAAAGAATCCTGTCGCCCATCCTGCCCCGGTCAGAGACCGCGAGGCTTACCGAGGCTGCCTCAACTTCACCCAGACACGCTGGAGGACGATCATGAAGCAGAGGAAACCAAAGCGAGATACGGGAAGAGCCCGCTTCTTTTGAGATGGATTACTGATCTGAGATCATCCATACCGTCCCTTCCTCATTGCTGCCAACCCATGCCCCACGACCCATTCCGCGAAGCCCGCCAAAAAGAGGGCATCTTGAAGTGCCCCTTCCAGGGAGAGAATATCCCCATGATCTTGCGACACGCCGATGTCCGGGCCGCCGCGAAAGATTGGCAGACCTTTAGCTCCGATGCCCCCTTCCGCGTCCCTATCCCTTCCGAGGAAGAAATGCGTAGCATACGCCAACTCCCCATCGAAACTAATCCGCCCGAACACACCGAATATCGCAAGATCGTAGAACCTTTTTTTAAGCGGGCGAAGCAAGCCGAAGTCATCGCCAAGGTCCAAAACCTGATCGCGGAATTTCTCGAATCCGCCCTGTCCGCTAACTCCATCGAAATCGTGAACGAGTTCGCCCTCCCTATTCAGTCCCGCGCGCTCACTTACCTGCTCAACGTCCCGGAGTCTGAAGCTGAAATCTACACTTCGTGGGGCATCCACGTCTTCCACCGCGATCAGAGCGAAGGCACTCCTTTCGAGAATTACCTCTCCTCCACTCTCGATAAAGCCCAAGAAAATCCCGGCGATGATCTCTTCTCGGCCCTGACCCAAGCGACCTTCCAAGACCGCCCGTTGACCCGTGAAGAAATGATGGGCTTTGCTAATCTTACCTTTGCCGGAGGTCGGGACACCATCATCCATACCATCTCATCGATCATTCACCATTTTGGAAAATTCCCGGCTGACCTCGTAAAACTACGCGAGAATCCGAAAAGCATCGTACTTGCCGGAGAAGAGTTCTTTCGAGCCTTCATACCCCTCACCCACCTCGGCCGAATCTGCCCGGTCAAAACCAACGTGCACGACCACCTCGTTCCGGCAGACGGCAGGATCTCACTGGGTTGGGCCGCCGCGAATTTTGACGAGAGCGTCTTTGCATCTCCTGAAGAAATCCGCCTTGATCGCAAACCAAACCCCCACGTCTCATTCGGATTTGGAACCCACCTTTGTCTCGGAGCGCCCCACGCTCGGCTTCTCATCAGGACTCTCCTCGAGGAGTTGGTGGGTAAAAGGGCGACAATTTCCATCACTGAAGAGAAATTCCATATCGAAAAACAAGCGGCCTACACTCGCAGGAACGGCTTTGATCGACTTGTGGCCTCGTTCGGGAAAACCCCCTCCTAAAACCAAAGAATTAACAACAGATATAAGAGGATTGAAAAATGATGTGCGCTCATTTTCACACGATTCCTTAGCTCTCTCAAAAAAAATATCGGCAAGCAACCGCCCTCTTCCTAAAAGGGCTCCGTCTTTTTTCTCAACGCGCATTTCGCCATGATTCTCCCAAACGTAAAACTCCTCCTCCCACTCGCCCTGGCTCTGCCACTCGGACTCTCCGGGGCCGAAATCACCTGGCAGGCCCCCTTCAATATCACCTCTGCGAATAGCATTGAGACCAACGGGACTCTGGTCGCTGCCGTCAATGCGACGAATGGTGGTGATAGCCCCACCGTCAATCTCGGTGGAGAGAACATTCTATTTTCCGCAAACCCGCTCGCTCCAGCGAATACTGCAACCGGTAGTTTTTTCACGGGAGGAGGAGGCGACACCTCGAACCCTGAACTCAATACTGTTCTCGATAGCCATAGCTATGGCGGGGGCACCTGGTCCTTTCAGCTCGCAAGCCTGACCGCGGGTTCTGACTACCAAATTCAACTCATCGGAGCCGGAGACACCCGGGAATGTTGCTCTGACCGCAACCAGCGCGGTGGCGATGGTGAATCGCCCGAGAACGTCAGTGGTGATTTTTCGCGCAGCGGCGTTGGCTCGGTCATCGGCACCTTCACCGCCAGCGGCACAACCCAGACCATCAATCTCATTCCTGGAATCAACACGGGTGTCGACCCCGGTCTCAGTGCCTATATTCTGCGCTCGGTGACGCCCGCGGTGCCCCAAGCGCCCACTGATATTGCGCTCAGCAATACCGATCTCGCGCCCACCTCACCTGCCGGAACTTTGGTTGGGGCCCTCGCCACGAGTGATCCCAACGGCGACAATGCTCACTCCTACCAACTGGCCACCGGAGCCGGCAGCACCGATAACAGCCGCTTTACCATCGCGAACGGCGACGAGCTGCGGGCGGCCTCCGCTTTGGGTGGATTCGGAGCCACCTACTCCATTCGCATCCGCACCACTGACGGTGACAACCTGACTTACGACGAGTCATTTACCCTTACCGTCGAGGCCGCCGAGCCTCCCACCTCGATCAACTTCCCAGCCAATACTATCCTGCAAGGAACCCCATCGGGGACCGCCGTGGCAGACTTCTCAACGGTTGATCCAAACACGACCGACAGTCACACCTACCAGTTGGTTTCTGGAGCGGGGGACTCACACAACGGACTCTTTTCGATCGACGAAAACACTCTCTCAACGGCCGGCATCCTACCAGGCCTTGGCGCGACTTTATCATTTCGCATCCGGAGCACAGACCTCTCCGCCCTCTCCACTGAATCCTCCTTTTCGCTCACGATCGTCAGCTCCGCGGTCCGTATTAATGAATTCCTCGCCAATGGGAATTCCACGAGCCTCGCCGATGAAGATGGTGACCCCTCGGATTGGATCGAGCTTCACAATCCTGTCGGCAATTCGGTCAACTTAAACGGATCGTATCTCACCGACGACCCCACCAACCTCACCAAATGGCTCGTCCCCAATATCACCCTTTCCGGAGACAGCACTCTCGTAATCTTTGCGTCATCAAAGGACCGCCGGCCTACCAATGGCGATAATTTGCATACCAATTTCAGCCTCAGTGCCAATGGTGAGTATCTCGCCCTCGTTGCTCCTGATGGCTTCACCGTCCTTTCTGAATTCGGCTCGGCGAACACGGATTTTCCGCCACAGAATGCCGGAGTCACGTACGGATTTTTCGGAGATCCCCTTCAGATCGGCTACATGTTGAATCCTACTCCGGATGCTCAAAATGAGGCCTCCAGCGGCGTGTCGGGCTTCGTAAAAGACACCGACTTCGGTCAGAGCCGTGGCTTCTTCGATACTCCTTTCTCCCTCGATATCATCTCCGCAACTCCGGGAGCCACCATTCGTTATACCACCGATGGCAGCTGGCCCAGCGAAACGACGGGAACGATCTACACCGGACCTATCACGGTTGACCGAACCCTATCGATCAAGGCGATCGCCTACCAAAGCGGGTTTGTTTCTACCAATATCGACACCCACACCTATATCTTCGTCGATAGCGTCGTGGCACAGACCGCGGCCAACACCCAAAGCATCTATGGACTCCCTTCAAGCTGGGGCGGTCAAAGCCCCTACTACGGGATGAATAACAACAGCAATGTCGATCCCAACACCCTCCAAAATGACCTTAAGACAATCCCCAGTCTCGCCCTCGCCCTCGACTCCGATGACATGTTCGGGAACTCCGGAATCTATTCGAATCCCGGTTCGTCCGGCCAGGCGTGGGAAAGGAAGACCTCCCTCGAGCTCGTCAATCCAGACGACCCCACCGGCGCGGGGAACTTCCAACAAAACTGTGCCATCCGTATTCAAGGGGGGGCCTTTCGGAGCTTTGGCCTCACCCGTAAGAAGTCCTTCCGTGTCCTTTTTAAATCCGAATTCGGCACGAGTAGCCAACCCACTGGTGGCTCGGGAAAACTCACCTTTCCGCTCTTCGGAACCGACCCCGGGGTCGCCCAGGAGTTCCAGACTCTCGTCTTTCGCATGGAGTCCAATGACGGCTGGCAATGGAGTGGAGCCGGTGGACAGCCTCAATACGCGCGCGACGAATTTGGTCGCCGAGTGCAGCTCGCCCTTGGACAACCCGCCCCACACGGGCGCTACCTTCACCTCTACATCAACGGAGTCTACTGGGGCCTCTACAACGTTGTCGAGCGCCCCGATTCCAGTTTCGCTGAAAGCTACTTGGCAGGCGCTGACCGGGACTTATGGGAAGGTCAAAATTCCGGCTCCCCCATCAATGACTCCACCAACCTCAACAATTGGAATAACTTCCGCAACGCCGTCGGTAATATTTCATCGGCAGGCTCGGATGCCGCACGAAATGCCGCATACCTCGAAGCCTGCGGCTTCCATTCCGATGGCACCCGGAATGCAGCCTTCCCCGTCTGGTGCGATCCCTCGAACAACGCCGACTACTTCCTCACAAACTGGTATGGCGGCAACTCCGACTGGCCCAACAAGAACTACTACGGAGGCATCGATCCCCAGGCGACCCGAACCGGCTACAAGTACTTCATGTGGGACTCCGAGTGGTCTCTCTTCCTGCGTTCAAACACGACCTACAAGCGCATCACCGACTACCGTGGTATCGCCGCCCCCAATGAGCCCCTTCAAGACAGCCCCGAGTTCCGACTGAGATTTGCCGACCGCGCCCATCGGGCCCTCTTCAATGATGGCCCCCTCACCCCGGCTCATGCACGCGCCCTTTACGAGGAAGTGACCGCACAGCACACCCGCATTCTCAACCCGGAAGCGGCACGCTGGGGTGATCAACACGGTGGGAACCGCTCCGTCAGCGACTGGCAGAACGAGTATAACCGCATCATCAATAATTGGTTTCCGGTCCGTGCCGATCTCTTTCTCGATAGCCTGCGCTCCGCCAACCTCTACCCCGGAATCGAAGCCCCCGTTTACAGCCAACACGGAGGAGCCCTCCCCTCAGGCACCGGACCCACCCTCCGCGTGCCCAGCAGCGTAAACCAGATCTACTACCTGTTCGGCAGGGGTGATGCCGATCTCACTGACTACGAACACTCACTCGACCCCCGACTCGTCGGTGGAAGCCTCAACCCGGCCGCAACCCTCATTACCCTAGGTGGTGGCGGAGGGGGCGGCCCCGTCACCACCACTTATGTCGATACCGGCGACGTCTGGAAATACCTCGATGACGGCTCCAATCAAGGCACAGCCTGGCGCGCTCCTACCTTCAACGATAACAGCTGGGCATCCGGGCCATCCCAACTTGGCTACGGAGATGGCGACGAAGCGACCGTGGTCGGCTTCATCGATACCAATCCCGGCGGAACGATACAAAAAAACGCCACCACTTACTTCAGGACCACCTTCACCATTAACGACCCATCGGTCTTTGAAGACTTCACCCTGAACTTCCTTTATGACGACAGCATCATCGTCTACCTCAACGGAATCGAAGTGGCCCGCGAAGGGGTCGATGCCAATCCTGCCTTCGATGATTTCGCCAACATCAACAGCGGCGATAACGCCTCCGGATCGCGAGTCCTTCTTCCAGGCCGCTTCCTGACCGGCACGAATACCTTTGCTGTCGAAATGCACAATACCAGCGACAGCAGTTCTGACATCAGCTTTGACCTCGACCTTACCGGAAACCCACCGGGCGGGGGCAGCACGCAAAGCTCCGACCCCGTCATTGTCACCGAAGCTGGCTGGCTCTTTTCGCGGTCTTACAATAGCACTTCTGGAGAATGGAGTGCTCTCAACACCGCTTTTTTTACTCCCGACACCATTCCAGCTGATGCCAACAATCTCATCATCTCCGAGTTCAGCTACCAACCCGGAGAGCCCAACACGCCTTCAGAGATCGCCATTTCTACCGATCGTGATGATTACGAATTCGTGGAACTCATGAACGTAGGATCACAAACCATCGACCTCACCGGCCTCCGCTTCACCATGGCAATCACCTTCAACTTTAGCGCTAACACTCTTTTACTCCCGGGAGAAAGACTCGTCATTGTTAAAAATCGTGCCGCCTTCGAAGCGCGCTACGGTATCGCGATTGCCATCGCAACGGATGTTCTCGGCGATCATGAATACGGAGGCCGCCTGAGCAATGGAGGGGAACAACTCACCCTCCTCGATGCCTCCGATACCATCATCCAAGACTTCACCTACAATGACGACCTTCCCTGGCCCTTCGTCGACGGCAGCGGATTCACGATGGTTCTTAAGTCCCCTGCCATCCCAATCCCTGATCACGGAACCGCAACCAACTGGGTTGCTTCAAACCAGTTGGGCGGAGCACCGGGGACCGTTGCCTCCTTCGGGTTTGTTGGTGATCCCGTAGCCGATAATGACGGCGACAGCTTGGTCGCCCTCATTGAGTATGGCTTGGGAACCAGCGATAGCACCGCAGGCGACGGAAACGACCTCATCACCCTTGACCTTCTGGCCTTTGATATTGAAGGCGTCATCGAGGACTACCTAATCATGAGCTACCAACGCAATCTCCTCGCTCAAAACATCCTCACTTTGAACCCCGAGATCTCGACCAACCTTGTCGCTTGGGACTCACAACCGGAAGTCGTGTTCGTTTCAGAGATCGTTAATGGAGATGGCACCTCCACCGTGACTTGGCGGAGTGCCACTCCGGTCAGCGACGAGGAGAAAAACTTCATCAGGCTCAAAGCCACTCAATAGAAGGCCCTAAAACGATACCACCACTCTCCTCGAACTGTAGCCCGCCCTAAATCCATGAAACGATGAACCCTTTCATGCTCCTCCTGACTTTTGCCAACTCCTCAATCGAACCATCGCTCAAGTGCGAGGGCTCGCCCGCAGGTTCGATCGCGTCAGCGGATTTGAAGGTGGATTCACCCCCGTCCTCCGAAATCTCAACCCACCTTACCACAACGAAGTTACTCACGACCTTCCGCCAGGAGAACTCAACTTTGCCGCAACCATCGAAAACAAACTTTACGGCATCATGCCAGAAGCTCTTACCAACGCCATCCGGCACGGAAAAGCCGCCTAAATTATAGTTAAGATTTCAGCAAAGCTCTGCAACCTCACAATCGCTGACAACGGCGTCGGCTTTGACCCAAAAGGCACAATCGACGCCATCAACCTCCATCGCCCCTCAAAGGTTACTCTCCCAGCCTTATGAAAAAAATTTACCTAATCGACGATCACCCTATCGTCCGCTCCGGCCTCATCCGCATGCTCGAACGTACTCCCGACATGAATGTCATCGGGGAAGCGGGTTGCATCGGAGAAGCCCGGGAATTCTTGTCACACCACCAACCCGACCTCATCCTTCTCGACATCCTCCTAGAGAACGAAAGTGGCCTCGAGTTCCTCAAAGAACTCCGAGCAAACAACTCAAAGGTTAAAGTTCTCATCCTCTCCATGATGGAAGCCTCCACCTACGCCAAGCGGGTCCTCAAAGCCGGTGCCAACGGCTTCGTCGCCAAAGCCCAAGCCACCGAAGAACTCGTCGCAGCAATCAATCAGGTCCTCTCGGATCACATCTACCTCTCCCCCAAGGTCGCCCTCCAACTCGCCAGCCTGACCATTCACCCCGAGAACGGGCAAGCCCCCCACCCCGAACTCACTTGCCTCACAGACCGCCAGCTCCAAATCTTTCAACTCGTCGGCCAAGGGCTCACCCAAACTCAAATCTCCGACCGCCTCAACATCGAACGCCGGACCGTCGAATCCCACAAAGCCCAGATCCGCACTCGCCTCAACTGCCAAACGATGGCGGAGATGAATGCCAAGGCTGCTCGATTCTCCAAATAGGTCTGTCGAATAAAGAGAGCCCAATCGCGTATCAACTCAGCAAGCACGGTTGCAGCAGCCCCGTTGAAATCGCGGTGTCCAGAGTGCGAACTGAGTGAACCGTGATTGTTCTCCCGAATTGTCCGGGCGCCCCAACGGACGATCTCACGAAGCGATCGAGGTTTCAACCGATCATTCTCTCGGCCTTCTCGGTGCCGTGAGGTCATGCTTTCGCTTCGAGATGAAAAAGGCTTTCCGCTCCTCAGTTGTGGGAACTCCGGGAGGGACTTTAGGAAAGAGATCTCCCTCTTTCATTTCAAGAAGATTACGATCCGTAAAGGCATCCATGAGATCGACAAGATCGGCGACCTCCTGGTCACTCAGCTCAAGGTCTCCCATTTCTTCGTGATTCACCGTTTCGGGATAGTTAGTGACTCCCCACCGCTCGGGTTCGAGATCACGCTTGTTATAAAATTCCATCACTTCCTGAAGCGTCGCGATCGAGCCATTGTGCAAGTATGGTGCAGTGAGAACGACATTGCGTAAAGTCGGCACTTTGAATTGACCAAGCTCAGATTTTTTTTCAGTAATCGCACCCAGCCCGGGATCGATCGCACCGATTGCCGGAGCACCAATATTATCGAAGCCCGAGTCGCTCAATAAGGGTTCCAGCCAGCTGGCCGCTCCAGTGAGATGGCAAGTGGCACAGCCGCCAGTCGTTTGAAAGACATCGAGACCGCGACGCTCCGAGAGACTCAGGGCATCCTTATTACCCGCCCAGTAGTCATCAATACGCGCGTTGAATGGCCGAAAAATGGGCTCCCGCAGAAACGCCACTAAAGCCTCGAACGCACGCTCGTTTGCGTCCTTATCGTTGAGCCCTTGAAACACCCCTCGATAGCCCCGCTTACGTAGCTTCGCCGCTAGTTCGGCTTCGTTGGCGATATTCATTTCGTTCCCGTCAAAGAAAGGGTGACGGACCTGTTCAAGTAGATCATGCGCCCGGCCATCGAGAAAGAGCCCGCCTTCCACGATATATTCCAACTCGCCATTCTCATCGTAAGTGTCCTCCAATCGTTGCGGAGGAATGAGGGCGGCATACATGAGCGAAGGAGCATTCCGACGCCCAACTCGACCCGCCACCGCACCAAGAGAAACCCTCCGGGCATCGCTAAAAGCGGCCTGGGGGCTGTGGCATGAAAGACATCCCTGTCCGGGGGGATTGGAAAGAGTCGTATCCAGGAAAATCTCCTTCCCTAATTCAGCCAAGGGAGGCTCCGCCCCGAAAAGGCATGCCATTCCCCCAAGCCATGCGAAAAGGCACCCCTTCATTTCGGCACCCCAAGCCCCATTGATTTACAGTAAGCAATACTGCGCTCAATCTCGCCCAGTTGGTATTTCTGTTCCGCCTCATTGGAAGCTGACTTGTGAGGCTTTTTTTCCTGACCCGCGGCTGCCCATTTCCTAAAACCAGCGAGGCTCTCCGGCTTCCCCTTCGGCCAGGACTTCCAGAAGCTTTCTTTCTTGAAAGCGAGTTCACGATTGAATCCAGAGATCGTTTCGATCTGAACGGGAGCATCCGGGCAGAGTTCGGCGAAGCGTTTGAAGTAGGCTTTCCAATCAACCATTCCTTCGCCCATTGCGATCCATTGCGCCGTGACCCCGTTCGCACTCGGCCAAATTTGGGTATCACGGAGGCTCGTCGTAAGAGTGTATTTTCCAAGATTTTCGAGATTCTCCAGCGGAGTCTCCAACGTCCACACGGCATTCCCGGAATCAAGATTCACCCCTACAAAATCCGGCCCGGCTTGCTCGACCAACGATTTTAATTCCAACGAGTGCATGTCACCGGCATGGTTTTCCACTGCCACTTTCACACCAAGATCCTCGCAAACACTCTTGCTACCCTTGAGCACTCTTACGGTGTCTTCAATTCGGGCTGCAATGCCGCCCTTGGTGTTTCGGTCATCGCCTTTCCCTAGGACAACTCGCAGCACCGGCGAACCAAGAGCCTTGGCCGAACGCAATCCCAGTCTCAGATGTTCCTCGGCCGATCCCCACTGATCCTTAAAGCTCACCGAGGTCGGGCAGATGCTCCAGGTGCCCAGAAAAATTTTAATCCCCTTGGCCCCAGCGTAACTTTTGATTCCAAGGAGATGCTTTTCCTCGAGTGATTCGAAGGCGTCGAGATCAGTGATGAAGACGGTATCGACTTTTAGTTTCACCGCATAATCGATGAGTGCCTTAGCCTTCCAACCCATTGCTCGCACGGCGAAGTTATCGTATCCCAGCAAGAGTGGCTTTACGGAGGAACTCTGCCCAAGAGCCGCAGTGGCAGAGAGCGCCAGTGAACTGGAGAGAAAATGTCGTCGCTTCATGGCTCTATCTTCCTACATTCAGCGGACGAGACAAGCTTCCCTTTCTTCACGAAGTCTCCTCAAGCCCCCTGAGAGTCGTTTTGCTACTACTCCCGAAGTTCTCAATTGCCACACCCATGCGCTGGGCCAGAGGGACAAAGAGATTTGCAAGCGGAGTGTTCTCTTTAGGATCATGAGCGACGTAGGCCCCATGTCGGTAGCCCCCACCCGCCAGAATGATGGGCAAATTGCGCCAATCATGTGAAGAGGCATTTCCCAAGTTTGACCCAAAGAGAACCGCCGTGGCATCGAGGAGATTCCCACTTCCCTCGGGAGTTTCTTTGAGCCGTGTCAGGAACTCATTGAAGACGGTAAACTCGGCTTCTTCGATCAGCTTCAATTCGTTAATCTTGGCATCATCCTTGCCGTGGTGGGAAAGATTGTGCCAATCCTGACTCACCCCCGCGATCTCGCTCGGCGGCGAATTCAAGGCCCCCAGCCCAAAGGTCGCAACACGAGTTGAATCAGTCTGTAAAGCCAGCACTATCAAGTGATACATCTGGCGTTGCTTGGCGAGAATATCGTTATTGTCGGAAATATCGACTGGAGGCTGACCCTTAACCTCGGGCTTGGGTCTCATCGCCCACTCCTCTGACTGCTCAAAGCTGTTCTCGAGATCGCGCACCGAGGAAAAATACTGCTCCAATTTTTCGCGATCCTGAGGCCCCAGAGTCCGCGCCATCTTCTTGGCATCTTCCATCACGGTATCCAGAATACTGTGACCGCGCTTCAATTCCGCGAGTTCCTTGGCGACCTCTTTTCCAGTGCCGTCAATAAAGAGCTCTTTGAAAATCTTGGAAGGCGAACGTTCCGCCGGGATCTGGACACCCGTCTCCGTCCACGACAGGGAATTGTGAGTTGTCGTGAGGGCCAGGTGCGACACCCGGGTTTGGCCCCGGAGATGCCTCGCCATGAGTTGGTCAATCGAGATCGAATTCTTAAATCCCGCCAAACCCGGACGCTGGGCCGAGGTCAGCCAGGTCAACTCGGAAGCATGCCCATTGTTCCCGGCTTGATTGGGGTGGGAGAGCCCGGAGAAAAGGGTGAAGTCGTCACGGTGAGCTTTGATCTTTTCAAGGTAGGGAGTGAGCGCGTAGCCGCGTCCCGGAGACTCCGGAAAAAGACCAGGCCCGTGGAACCCAAGACTCGCATTCATCGCCACGAACCGTCTCACCGGACCCGTGGCCGTCTGCGCCCCAAAGACCGGGCACATCGCCTCGAGTGCCGGAAGGGCCAGCGCAGTCCCAAGACCGCGTAAAAAATGGCGGCGACTCAGCGCATCGCGGGTGGAGACATAAGGGGCATTCATTTGCTTTGAAAAACTTTGGACGAAACTGCAAGAAAGAGCAAATCACGAATTCGGTAGCCTTTTTGCGCGGCCCCTTCCACGATTTCGGCAATCTCCGGACGGTCCGAAAAACCCATCTCACGACCCGTCGCAAAAGTCAGCAGCTTTGCAACAAACGAGGTAGCGAGGGCCTCCTCTTCCATCGCCAGAAGATCACGAAACTCGCGATAATTCGCAAAAGCCCGCCCATCCGGGAGAGACCCGGCCGAGTCGACATCCAGGCCCAAACGAAAGCGAACATCGCGCCCCCTAAGTTTCTCTTTAACCCGCTCCCCTTCTCCCATCGAGCGAAAGCGTTCGCGAAAACCACCAATCGGATTGAACGATTCCAAGGCAAATCCCGGAGGATCAATCTTTTTATGACAGGCATTGCAGCTTTGAGAATCGCGATGCTTATCAAGGATCTCCCGGAGAGTCTTGGCCCCACGAATATCCGGCTCCACGCCAGGAATACCCGGCGGTGGTGGCTGGGGTGGATCGCCCAGAATCCTTTCCAAAACCCAAACTCCGCGCATCACCGGAGAGGTGTTCGTGCCATTCGCGGTAACCTTCAAGACACTCGCCTGAGTCAAAAACCCACCGCGCACACTTTCCTTCGGCAAGGTGACCTTACGTATCTGCGGGCCTGCAACCGGTGGGAGCTCATAGTGCTCGGCCAGACGGCTATTCAGCATCGCAAAATCTGATTTCACGATCGTTCTCACCGGGTGGTTCCCAAGAAACAACTCTTTTAGAAATGCCCTCGTCTCAAGAAGCAGCGAGTCTCTCAAATAGGCATCAAACTCAGGAAAAAGATTCTTATCCGGAGCCGTGAAATCAATTTCCCGGAGATCGAGCCAGCTGTCCGAAAAGTCAGCAACGAAACGATCAAACTCTTCCTTTTTTATGAGCCGGTCGATCTCACCCTCCAGACTCACCCTCGCTTTTCCTCCGGCAGCAAGGCTCCGTGATTGATCATCGGGCGCACTGCGATTTAAGAAATACGAGAGTCGATTCATAAGCGCCCGGTCATGCAACTTTCCCTTTGACTCATTCAAAAAAAGGAAATTTGGCGAAACAAATAACGCGGTAACCGAGGTTCGAAGGGCGCTTTCGAAACTCTCATCCTTGGCCCGTTCTCCTTGAAAAAGCCTTAAGTATGAGGCCAATTCCTCATTTCCCACCGGTCGCCGCCACGCGCGAGTCGCCACCCGCTTGAGCGATGCCAGGACGACCGTCGGTTCATCATCCGACACCACTTCAAACTTTGGCTGATACCAGGATTTCTCCCGATCACGGGGATTCCCCGGGATGATTTCACGACGCTCAAGCCCGTCAAAAATAAGCCGGTGACCCCGCGAGGGAAACTCTACGACCCGCGGCCCCTTGAGCGAAGCCGATACAAAGGCAAACCCCGCTCCTTTATAGTCCTTGATCTCTTTTGGCCGGGAATGAAGAAAGGCGATATCACGAGGCTCAACCACCAACATGAAGTGCTTCTCGACCCACTGCGTGAACGTCACCGTCGTGGGGGCGCCTGGCGGAAAAGAAGCATACTGATAAACCGGCTTGCCGCTCCCCTGCGCGTAGCTTTCACCACTTAGGGAAACAACAACCGGCTTCTTGGATTGATGGGCATACCCGGTGATTTCAATGTCATACCAACCCGATTCCGGCACTCCGGAATTCCGCAGCAGGCCACTTGGATACCCACCCCCTTCAAATCGTACAATGGCACCGTCTGGCAACTGCTTCCAATTCTTGCCAAGCGCATTCTTGATTTCACTTTCACGAAAATTTGCAGGGATCACCTTCTCCTCCGGTTTCTCAAGCTCACTGGCCACGGCGGTATCGAAGACCAACCTCGCGGCCTCAAGGTAACGCTCTAGATGCATCATCGAGAGTCCGAGCGCCTCCCCGACATTATCGAACTCATGCGAACGACCGTCTTCCGGGAGCATCTCAGCGAGCCTAAGATTGGTGCCAAAAAGATCATTCATGGTGTTCTCAAACTCACGCCGATTGAGTCGTCGCAGAACAGCTCCCTTCTCCTCAAGGTGAGTCTCATAGAGCGCGCCTAAAAGCCTTTTGGAAAATTGAGCGACCTCCTCACCATCGGGGCGCTCTTTTACCTTTTTTGGCGGCATCTCCCCCCGCTTAATGCGATCAAAAACCAATTCCCACTCGGCGAAGATTGCCGGATCAGAAAGATCATGACCCAGTTCATCAAAATCCAAGCCGCCCTTGTCCTGCCCATCGCCGTGGCAATCGTAACAGTGATCTTCGAGAAAAATCTCAGGAAGTTTCCCAAACTCACGACCTCCGGCAGAAAAGGAGAATGCTGTCGTTAAGAGGAGTAGAAGGGGTTTCATTTTTCTCGTCCGCCAGGGCAACCTATTGCGGGTGCATGGCATACGCGATGAGATCACGGGTTTGTTCAGTCGAAAGAGTCTCCAGCAATCCGGGAGGCATCATGGAATCAGGAAGACGGGTTATTTCCGCGAGGAACGATCTCCCCCAAGTGACCTCCTTGTCCTTCATCGCCAAAACTTGACGAGCATGAAAGGGACTGACTGCTTCACGGGGAATCTTGCCCTTCTTCATCTCAGCCAAAAAAGAGGCGGCCCACGCTGGCCGAGTCATCAAGGTATCAATCACCGCCGCTTGTTCTGCGACCCGAGGAAGCTTTCCAAGTCAAAGGTATGGGTGCCTCCCTCCAACCTTTGAAACCTTCCGTGAGGCCCTTTAAGAGAGGCTCAGATTTCGTTTCAAACGCTCCACATTCAACCTCCGCCCATAATAATTCCAAGTCCCCCGTGGTGTCAGAGTGCCCATGATCCGCGTGCATTTGGATTGCTTCGTAAACCAAGTCATTCTTGGACCTCCCGAACGGTCGATCAAAATGCCCCCCCCCCGGAATGATGTGCCAAAGGTGTCCATTCACGGTGTTGATAAAAAACCCTCTCCATGCTCATCCCAATCATACCCCCAGGGATTCGTCGTACCATGCACGATTACTTCGAAAAACTTGCCCTTGGGATGATCCCTCCAAATCCCACTTTCCAAGGGAACCCGCTCCGCTTCCGGAGTCCCCGGCGCGCGCACACGACCCGGGCACGATCCCCCACAGCGCCCATAAAGCCAACCCTCCGGCCCCCAGCGCAAGCCGTTGGCCAAGTTATGATCGTTACTCTTCGCCACCGTAACACCATCGAGCGCCACCTCCGGTTCCCCATCCGAAATATCATCACCATCCGCATCAGGGATGAACAACAACTGCGGCGCCCACATCGCCCACACGCCGCCAAGTTGCACCTCGACACTCGTCAACCTCTAAAGCGTATCCGAAAACATCGTCCGCTTCCCAACCTGCCACTCCCGATCAGCGTCCGCAAAAATGACGATGCGATCTCGCATGTTTAGGTCAAAACTTTTTCCCTTATTAGCACAGGTCTTATTTTCCGCCACAAACATCCGCCTGGTGTGATCCCAAGCCATCGCAATGGGATTCCGGCCCTCCCATACCGCTACGAAAACCGTCTCTTTAAATCCCTCCGGAACCTTGAAAAGCTTGGCCGCTTTCTCCGGTGACATCGGTTCGGACTTGCGATTTCTTACGCGATTGTAAAGTTCCTGGAAGTCATCAGTGGAAGCCGCCCCGAAGGTGATAAGGATGGCAAAGAGTGGTGTCCTAAAAGGACACTGGAAAATCCTGGGGAACTTGCATCCTGGACTGCACCTCCACCCTCACGAAACACAGGTGAAGCCTGCATTTCCCAGCATCCCTTCAGGATGCTTTCGTGAAGAATCACGATTCCCCGGATGGAACTCCGGCACTCTGTCCCGCGGTGCCTTCAGCAGCTCGCATCGTGCCTAAAACTCCAAGTTTATAAAACGGGGGCCATCACTCAGTGAGCAAACACGAGGTCATCTCTAAAAGTAGGAGCATTCGGTTCTCGTCCCCAACTTGGAGTGTCTCCCGCCGCAAAAAGCCTAGATTCCGTCATGCCTATCTCGCGAAGAGCCAAAAAACTCCGACCCCAAGTCGAGAGAAGCCCGGAGTTACCAAGATAAGACTTCAATCACATGAGGTCTAAAGTCCAGAAGACCACTTCCGAACGAGATCGAGAAACTCCGCGCGATCACCTTGGCGATCATCGCCGGTGGCATCGAGAGCAAGCTCCTCCACCATTTCAATTGTCCCATCGCCCGCATATTCTGAGTCCCTCAAAAGCATTCCCCACAAGGCAACCGAGGCAGCGAACCGAAAATCCTCACTGGCATTCTTCAAGGTCCTCCCCTCATCAGTGAGGGCCTGAGAAAACTCCGTCGAGATGTCGCCATCGGGCAACTTATAGCGAAACTTGACCGTGAGTGATTCAGCCGAATCAATGACCTTCAGAGGGAGGACCTCGCGTTCAATTTTCTGATACTTCAGATCCCCCGGAACCGAAGGAACTTCAGCCCCGACTGGAATGATTTCATAAAGCGCGGTGACGGTATGCCCCGCGCCGATATCACCGGCATCGATCTTGTCATTGGCAAAATCTTCATCTTTGAGTCGACGATTGGCGTATCCGAGCAAGCGATACTGAGCGACTTTGCCAGGATTAAATTCCACCTGAATTTTAACATCCTTGGCGATCGTCTCGATAGTTCCGGTCAGCTTACGCTGAAAAACTTTTTGACTTTCCTGCAGCGAGTCGAGGTAGAAATAATTGATCATCTCCTCAATCCGAACGGCATCAGGATCGATGACAATTCGATCTTCGACATGTCTTCTGATATTCGTGTAAGAAGCGGTATCAACATCGATGGAGAAGGTCGACAGAGGTGCTTTGATCGGCGTAAGAAAACCCCGCTCGATTAAAGCTCCATATTTATTCCCGCCCCTCCCTTGGATTGGAATCTGCCTTAATCCCCCTCCCGACCCTTCTCCGTCGCCATCACCCCAGCCATCGCCCAAGTAGCCTTCATCGAAGTTCTCGAAAAAAGCCTGAGTGGAATTGGAACCAACTGGTGCCGGAATAGGAATCGAGCCACTAGAATTGGCTGCGATGATCTTTGCCTTTGAGCCGGAAGGCACCAACCGCTTGCGCTCGACCCTTGTCGCAAATCGAGGAGCTAGGGGCACGATATCGGCGACTTCCGGCGAGGTGACGGAATAAGCCAAAAGACTGGGTGATTCTTCCGACGCTTCGGCAATCACATCCGTTTTCGTTCTCGTTTGATAAAGAGCCCCGAGCGACACCGCAACAATCACGAGGGCGGCAGCACTCATCCAAGCGGCCCTCTTCGGCGAATTTTTCCTATCGAGAGTTCGCCGCACAACTTTCACTTCCGGTTTTCCATCCAGCTTTGCCTCGAGTTCATCGAGAAACTCCTGATCCTGGGCTCCTTCGTGGCGGGCATGCTCCTTGAGGGCTTCCTCAATAAATTTATCGTCGTTCATAGGTTTTAGGCGTTGGAAGTTGTTTTTGATTTAGTGAGGCAAGACTTAAGAGCTTCGCGAGCCCGTTGCAGGCGCTTGCGAGTCGCGGCTTCGGTGGCATTTAATTTTAGGGCGGCCTCGGCCGTTGAGAGATCTTGATAGTAGTGAGCCATGACCGGGGCCCGTAGGGTCTCAGGAAGCTGATCAAGGCAGTCCTTGAGCTGATCAAAGAAACCCGTAGGGGGCATCTGTTGTAGGGTGTCTTCGAGCCGTGAAAGTGCCTCTTCATCTCAGGAAGAAAGACGGGAATTTTTACGACAATGTTCCCGCCACTTGTTCCGAATGATACCACGGATCCAGCTCCCGAAGTCACGCGTGACATCGAAGCGAGCCCAATTCTGCCATCCCGAAAGAAAAGCTTCCTGAGCGAGGTCACGCGCAGTGTGTTCATGACCCGAAACCGTCCGGGCGTATAAAAGCGCCATTTGGTGGTGCTCTTTAACCAAATGCGAAAAAGTTTCGCGCGGTGTCGGTTCGATTGGAGAAAGTGACATGGAAAGTTGCTTCACACAGGCTCTTGACTCTCGAGGGGTCGATTGTGACATCCAATTCCAATTTTTTGAGATTTCGGTAATAGCGAATTAAGCAAATCTCAAGAAAGACCTCCTTTTTCGAGATCAATCAGGATCCACTCTTCCTCATCCAGAACCGGCCGAAGCGAAGCGCTCCGATAGGCCTTTAAAAAAAAAAGGTCGCCCTAAAAAAAATGCGAACGTCTTGCCAAGTTCATCCGATCTTGCGTACATAGTCGGGTGACAAGAGATTTCATCACGGTCGCGACCGACTATGGCAAATGTTGGGAGGAAAACAGGGCCGCTTGCTTTCCTGGCTCTCTCCATTGCTGGACCCAAAGAGATCTCGAACTCCCAGATGGCGGCACCCATTTCATCTTCGTCATCGCAGGCACCGCCACCCTTCACTACCTCAAGACCACTTTCACCCTCCACCTTGGCATGTATGCCGCAGTCCCAGACTCATGCCGTATTGAGGGAGGCCGCGGAATCACGGTAACCCGCCTCGGCTACCAAGGCCTTTTTCATCTCGGCGGGCCCATCGAGGAACGCGGTCGCCTCCAATACATCGACGGCTGCACCGACTCCCTCCTTATCCCGCCTGTTTGCTGGGGCGATCCCTGCCTCAACCTCCTCCACATTCCTGCCCACACCAACCAATCACAACACACCCACCCCTCCCATCGCATCGGAGTCATTGTCAGTGGTCACGGCCACTGCATCACGCCAGCAGAAAAAATCGCTCTCACGCCCGGCCAAGTCTTTGTCATCCCAACTGACTCGCAGCACAGTTTCCACACCGAAAGCGAAGCCCTCCGCGTTATCGCCTACCATCCGGAAAGCGACTTCGGCCCCACTGACCAAACCCACCCCATGGTCAACAAAACCATCCTCATAAATTCATGAAGTGCCCCAAATGCTCCGACAAACAACGCCGAGGCAAAGAAGGCATGGTTTGTAAATCATGCTCTTACGAGTTTGTCTTCGATCCAAAGGTGGACACGATTACCCCATCTACCCCACTTCACGACCACCTCTTCAAAAAGATCATAAACCACGCGAGTGCGAACGGAACCTACCACTTCACCGAAAATCAATTTCATAGCAGTGCTCGTCATTTTGGCCAAGCGAGTCTCCTTGGCTGCGCCATCGTCTTTTTTGCTGCGATTGCTCTCTTTTTAGCCGGAGTGATCTTTCAAGTCACTGCGGCGGCGATATTGGGAGGCTTCTTCTTATTTGTCATTTCTATTGGCACCACCGTCAACTTCCTCCGCGGGAAAGGGCCCAAGCGAAATCACTGGGATCGCCTCGTTAGAAAATGGCTCAAATACGAACACCAAATCCCCGGCCTCATCACCTCCCCCGCCCTCACCCGTCCACCTCCGCAGTGGCAGGAAAAAGACATCTACGATTACGGCGTCTCCGGCATCATCCTCTGCGACCGCCCTGAAACTGTTGACTGGCTCGTCTATAATCAATTCCACACCCAGACCAACACCCTCATCCTAACTGCCGAAGGCTACCCCACCTACCTGATCAATCTCGCAGAGAGCCTCCTTGCCGACACACCTGACCTCCCCGTTTGGCTTCTCCACGATCCCGGCACCGCTCCCGAATCGATGAAGAAAAAATGCACTCTCCCAATCACACAATTCATCGATCTCGGTCTTGATTCTGAAACCCTCTCAAGACTCACCATCCTCAAGAAACGCTTTAGTAGCCGAGATCGCGCGACCCTCGCCCTCGACGCCATCCCCTACCGCACCTTCTCTGCAGCCCTTACCCACTGCATCGCAACCGGAGTTCTCCTCGGCAGCATCCTCGGTGCCAACGCCACCGACTCAGATACCGACACCTCATTCGGTTAGCGAAACTTTATGAGCGCCATCGCTGCCACCACCGGCCCCAGTATTCTCACTCTTACTGCGGCACTCAGGCACCGTGGCCCTGAGCTCCAAAATCTCAAAAGCGAGAGGTATCATGTCACCACGCTTGGACGTCAAAGCGAATCGCAAACCTTCTTAAACGGGGAGGCAAAACTGATCCTCAGCGGCCAGATCTCTGCCCCCCTCGATATCCTCGACCGCCTCCAGAAAAATCTCAAGGAAGGCCTCAATTCATGCCACGGTCCTGGTATCGCGATCTATCAAACAGGCAAAAAACTCATCATCGCCCGCGATGGCGCCGGAGGCCGTGCCCTCAATTACACCTTTGGCGGCGGACACTTTTCCTGCGCTTCCGAAACGAAGGCCCTCCTTGCCCTTCCGAATCAACTCCGCAATCTCCGACCCGGCGCACTCGCCCAATTCCTGGCCTACAGTTTCATTCCGGGCCCCAAGACCATGCTCGATGGCATCTTTTCCCTCCCGGCCGGATCCTACCTCGAGATCAATCTCGACTATCCAACTCCGACAGATCCCGTATCTTGGTTCTTTCCCGAATTCATCGAGCCGCACCTGACCAAAGAAGAAAGCACCGAAACATTCCAAACCATCTTCCAACACGCAGTCGAACGACTCCTCCCCCAAGCCGGCCCTTCTCCAGCCCTCTTTCTTTCGGGCGGCCTCGACTCCTCCTGTGTCGCCGCCGAACTTGCACGCAATCATCGAGACTCGCTTCACAGCTACTCGCTCCATTTTGGAGAAAACTACCCTCATGAGCTCAACCACGCCCGCGATGTTGTTGCCTTCTGTGGGATCAAAAATCATCATGAAATTCTAATCCGGCCAAAAGACTTTATCACCCGTCTTCACGACATGGTCGAGGCTCTCGATGAACCCATTGGTGATCCCGTCGCCCTTCCAAACTACGAACTTGCTTCCCGTGTGGGCCAAAACCATCCCGCAGTCTTCAACGGCGAAGGGGGCGATCCCATCTTCGGCGGCCCAAAAAATTTCAATCTCCTCCTTCATCACTGGTATGGTTTGCCGCAACACTGCCAGAATCCAAATCACCGCGAAAAGCAATACCTCTCCTCATACCGGCGTGCTTACGAGGAAATTTCGCGACTTCTCACCCCGGAATTTCGTGAACTCTTTCACGAAGAAGAGGAACTCGAAGGCCCCCTCACCCCCTTCTTTGGAGCGAGTCAACCGACTCACTTTCTCAACAAAGTCATGCTCATCAACCAGCGACTCAAAGGGGCCCATCTCATCCAGCCCAAGGTTGAGCGAATGCTCGCCGCCCACAAGCTCCGCCCCCTCTCACCCCTTTTTGACGAAAATATCATTCGCCTCAGCTTTGCCATCCCACCAACCTGCAAACTCTTGGGCGGACACGAGAAAATCATCATGAAGCGAGCCTTTGCCGGACGTCTTCCCAGCTCCATACTCGAGCGCCCTAAGAGCGGTATGAGAGTCCCCGTCCACTTTTGGATGCAAAAGGAAATGAAAAGCCACGTCCGCGAAATTCTCTCGCCTCGCCAACTCAAACAAGAAGGCATCTTCGACTACCGCCGCGTCAAGCAGCTCCTCAAATACAAAACAGAAGAAGGCCCCGGACGCTACGGCCTCCGTCTTTGGATGCTCATGACCTTCCAGCTATGGAAAAGTCATTTTAAGGTCTAACCTAAGAGAGGTTTGACTCGTGATGCGTGGGTGATTTCACCTCTCATCGAGCTCGCTCTGCCAATCGTATCTTGGCCAAAGGCCAATCGTTGCTTTAGAAAGGAATCTAAGCAGGATTTTATTCGCTTCAAATTGGGACTTTCTCTTAGGGAGTTTTCCTCTATTTCAGGGCAAAAAAAGAGCCCCGCTTGTTGGAGTGAACCAACAAACAGGGCTTATAACTGGCGACGACCTACTCTCACAGGACCTATCGTCCCACTACCATCGGCGCACAAGAGTTTCACTTCCG
>Ga0222650_1000578_pt1 | contig 27068 bp, 16 predicted proteins | sample AntAcemetagen367_FD_179820 | JGI IMG/M metagenome (GOLD analysis project Ga0222650, IMG submission 179820) | Saline water microbial communities from Ace Lake, Antarctica - #367 | ecosystem: Environmental > Aquatic > Non-marine Saline and Alkaline > Saline | place: Antarctica: Ace Lake... | reverse complement strand
GTTTATGATCCGTTGCATTTTTCCGCTCGAAAAGTAGCGTCATGTTTTGTTCTAGCTCCTTCTTCCACGTACTCACCTGCACCGGATGAAGTTGGTTTTCTTCCGCTATCTGGTTGATCGTTTTGATTCCCTGCAGGGCTTCTTTTGCAATGCGGGCTTTAAAGGCTGCACTATGGTTTCGTCTTGGTTTTTTCATGTTTTCTCCTTGTTGGTTTTTGTTCCTTAACAAGGAGAGATCTGCCGTAAATCTAATTTAGCCTCTGGCTCCGTAAACCGGTACCTCTACTAGGTGCTTTAAAATCCATACGAATACATAATGAATTATGATCCTGTTGATCCTGTTATCCCGTCTAAAAAAATCAGATCGTTTTTAGAGCCTCCACTAAAATCTACGAAGAACTGTTTTTTTTGTTCGTCCACCCGCCTGCAGTTATGATTTTATTTTATTTTCCATAGAGCGACCTGCAGGAGTGATTCTGCTCATGAGTAGGGTTATTTCTAGTGTCTGGTTCTAGTGATTAAGTGCAGGTCAGTCAGATTGTGCAAGCGATTTAGCAGAACGTGCATTCTATTTTTTAGTAAAAGTAGGTAGGGTTTTTTCGTATTAAGCATGCTTTTCCTGAATAGTTAAACCTCCTAAACGGGGTGTTTTTTTCAAAAATTAATTAAAATGTTTATCCAATTACTACGAAAACTGATGAGAAGGATCCTACTTGCAGGATCCGTTGTGATCGGGCTTTTTGCCGCTACTGCCCATGCCATGCCGTATCCAGCCGAGCAGGGGCCTGGGAAAGCGACTTCGAAGGTAGAGAAAAACACTCGGACATTGGAAAATGATCTGGTGGCGTTCCGCTTTACGGTGACCGACGGGGCTGTAACCGATGCTAAATTTGAGATCAAGGGTAACGCCCCGGCCGAAGTGGCCATCAACGAGTTATTTAGTCTAAAGGTTGAGGGGAATCCTGTGCTTGCGTCGGACATGACGCTCAGCGTGGAGGTTGAGGAAGAGACACTCACGGCGCAACCCGCTTCTCCGCGTCTGGGTGATCAGATGGAGGGTAAACGATTTACGCTCAGATTTTCTGCGCCCGACAAGTCATACGCTGTCATCTGGAGACCGACCCTCCGTGATGGTTCAAACTACATCCTGTTCGATGTTACGGTTGAAGCGCTGACCGCGGACCTGGATCTGAACCGTCTCACCTTGTTGGATGTGACGGCGGCAGGCCGTTTCAGGCAAGAAGGCCGTGTGCTTGGAAGCCCGGTGGTTAACCTAAGCTGCTTTTTCGGGGTTCACCACCCGACAGCGATCTCCGAGATCCAGAAAGGTCACTTAACGTTTTTCTGGGACCGGGAAAACATGACGGTCTCTAATGGAGATCGCATTCATATGCGCGCTACCGTTGGTATCTATCCGGAAGGGCAACTTCGCCGAGCCTTCAATTACTACCTAAACCGGGAACGGGCTCAGGCCTATCATCAAGTTCTCCACTATAATGCCTGGTACGATATTCTGCATACCTCGAGAGAGAAGAAGGCGGACGAAGCCGAAGCGCTGGAGCGTATCGAATCCTTCACTAGGGAACTGACGGAAAAGCGGGGTGTGCTCGTCGAGTCCTTTATGTTTGATGATCCATGGGATAACGTCTCTGGCACAGCCACGGATGTCTGGCAGTTCGACCCTGAACGTAATCCAAACGAATGGAACGTCATGAAAAAGGTAGCCGAAAAGCATGGCAGTGGACTGGGGGTCTGGATGTCTCCTCAGGGGGGATGGGGTGGGATTCAGGCCCGCTTGAAAACCTCTAGGGACAACGATCTTCCGTATACTATTGTTGGAGAGGCTCCGGGCGGGAAGTTCAGTCTGTCGGATCCAGCTTATCTCGCCCGTTTTCGTGAGGTGTGCTTTGACTTCCTTCGTAATCAGGGGGTGAACATGTTCAAATTTGACGGGTTTAACCCGAACCCCGAAACCGCATCCGAGCGCGAAGCGTTGGTGAAACTGATCGAGGACCTGCGCAAGGAGAAGCCGGATGTCTTTATCAATACCACCTGCGGTAGCTGGCCCAGCCCGTTCTTCTTAATGAACTCCGACTCGATCTGGCGGGGCGGCGGAGATATCGAAATGAAGGGGGTGGGGCCTGTACGTCAGCAGGCCATGACCCACCGAGATTGGGTTGTTCGCGCATATATTGTAAATCAGAGCCCGCTTTTCCCTATCCAGTCTCTGATGCTCTGCGGGATCGTGCTGGGACCGAATGTTCATCATGATGGATTCGATGTCGCGGAGGCTGAGGAATGGAAACAGGAGACTCGTTCCTGTTTTGCCTTCGGTGTGAACCTGCAGGAACTGTATATTGCACCAGACAATCCAGATACCGGTGAAGCGATCATGACGGATGAGCTGTGGGACATCGTGGCGGAAAGTGCCATCTGGGCCAGGGCCAATGAAGATGTACTGGTTGATGCCCACTGGGTTGGCGGCGATCCCGGGCAGTTGGAAATTTATGGTGTCGCGTCTTGGATCCCGACTAAGGCTACGTTGATGCTTCGTAATCCATCGGACAAGCCACAGTCCATCGCCATTGACCCCGAAAACGTTTTTTCCCTACCAGCGCATGCAAAGGTCAGGACGTTCACCATGAAAAGTGCATGGGCGGAAGATGTGGATAAACCTGCCGTCACGCTGAAGGCGGGCGAAGCGCACATCTTCGACCTTGAACCGTTTGAAGTCATAGTATTGGAGCGTAAATGAAGAAGTTATCTCATCCGAGAAAAGTTAAATTTGGTACCTCAGAGTATTGCTTTCCGAGTGACGAGCTTCGCCCTTTGCGTGATAGTAGTGACGTACTAGGTGATCGCGCTCGTATACAGGAACGTCTTGAGGAGGACGGATACTTGTATCTGCCCGGTTTCCTTGATCGTGAAGACGTACTCGCGGCACGAGCCCATATTCTTGAGTATATGGCTGCACATGAAGGATTGGAGCCTGATTCGCGTCCCCTAGATGGGGTAATGGGACAGTACGGAAAGTCCGTTGACCTCATGGGACATCAGCCCGTGACTCACCAAGACGTCGTGCATCGCGTACTCGCATCTCAACGGCTGTATGAGCTGAATGAATGCATTCACGGCGAACCTGCAAAGACCTTTGAGTACAAATGGCTGCGTGCCGTGGGGAACGAAGAGTTTACCGGTTCGCATATGGATCAGGTTTACATGGGCCGTGGATCAAAGCGGCTGATGTCGGTGTGGATTCCTCTGGGGGATCTACCTGTCGAGCAGGGTTCGCTTTGCGTCTGTCCCACGTCGCATCGTGCGCCCGAGTTTGAAAAATTACGCAAGACCTATGGTGAAATGGATGTCGACCGTGATCGAATCCAGGGTTGGTTCACTAGTAACCCGCGAGAGATCACGGAGAACTTTGGTGGATGCTGGTATACGGGAGATGTGAGGGCCGGGGATGTGATCACTTTTGGTATGCATCTCATGCACGCGTCGACCACCAACATGACCGACAAGTGGCGTCTTTCCTGTGATGTCCGTTTCCAACCCGCCGCAGATCCAGAAGATCCTCGCTGGGAAGGCGAAAACCCATCGGTGCATCGACAGTCCTCGGATACCTTGGTGCCCATTGAAGCGGCTCGAGCGCAGTGGGGCGTATAATGGAAACCCATCCACCCGCTCGTAGGTAAAAGAGATCCTTAATAAAGAAGCCACCATGATAAAAATTCACGAGACCACGCGGCAAATTCCCTATTACCGGCCCGTTCCGCTTACCAATCTTCCCTTGCTATACCAGCGCGAGCATGCCTTCCCGTATGCCAGCTATGGCGACACTGAGGAGGTTCCGGTGCCCAAGGATTTTCGTATGGTTGTGCTTGAGAATGATGCCTTGCGAGTGGAGGTGGCCCCTGAACTGGGCGGTCGGGTATACCGTCTTTTTGATAAACGGGTGGGCAAGGACGTACTCTTCAGCAACCCGGTCGTGAAGCCGGTGCGCTATCTGCCCATCTGGGCTTTTATCTCAGGGGGGCTTGAGTTTAATTTTCCCATCGCCCATTCACCGACCTCCATCGCCACGGTTGGCTGCAGCCATGGGCAAACGGATGACTATGGGTTCATTCGGGTCGGCGAGCGGGAGCCCCGAACCGGAATGGAATGGGTCGTGGAGCTGGGACTTGTAGGCGACGAGCCCGTTCTGGTGCAGCGTTCTGCTTTTCGGAATCAAACGGGTGAGGATCATCCTTGGATGTCGTGGACCATCTGCGCCGTTCCTTCAACGAATTCGACGGAGTTTGTGCATCCCAAACACCAAGTCCTGATTCATGATCACCGGGTGACCGACTGTGAGTGGCCCGGCGAGGGTCTGAACTGGAATAAGAACCTTGATGAAATGACCGCCTACTTTTGGAAACCTGGTAGCGGACCTCATTTTGGTGCGTTTCAGCACGACCAAGGAATGGGCATGATGCATATCGCAGACCCGGCAACCCTTCCCGGCAAGAAGATGTGGACCTACGGTATGGGGGAACATCATCCCTGGGGTCTGTCTACGACGGAAGGCGAGACGTCCTATGCTGAAATCGAAAGCGGTCCCTTGAACGATCAAAGTGAAAAACCTCAGTTTTCCGCCGGCGCGGAGCTTCGCTTTGAAGAATATTGGCTTCCTGTTCATTCACGCGCCGAATGCGATGAGGTTCAATTTCCGGATCTGAACGTACCACCGATGGTCGATGGTTGGATGGGTTGGGAGCATTCGGACTGGCAATCGGAATGGGAACGCTTTGCTGCAGGCGATGGGCCGCTACCGGAATCAACCGTCCTTCCCGGAATTGAGTTGGAAGCAGCGCTCAAAGCTGAAGTCGAAAAGGGGAATGAGCATGCAGCCGAGGAGCTGTCCCTGTGGCTGGCTTTTCGTGGACGTCCCAAGGAGGCGCTGCCCCTAGTTGCGGAAAAATCTGCAGAACGAGCTCAATGGATTTCGGGCTTGATTGCTTGGTATGGCCTAGATGACCCTGCATCCGCAGTGAGTCATTTCGAAGCCGGCCCCTTACAGGATCCGGTAGCTGTGGTTAAATTGGATGAACTGTACGAGCTGCTGGGTGAATCCGAGAAGCGCGGCCCGCTGTTGGAAGGGGCACCGGTGCATCTTAAAGTTATAGAGCGCCGTGCTAATCTGGCGCTCGCGCTCGGTCATCCGGAGGAGACGCTCCGTCTTCTCTCCGTGACGATCTGGCCGATTGAACACCAGCGGTATGTACGATCGGAACTCTGGAGAAAGGCCTGTGAAAAAATAGGGATGACGGTAGAGAAAATACCCGAGTTTATCCATGAAGACAAGCTTGCGGAATTTGGAGCCTATTGGTCGGATTGAATATGAAAAGAATAGGTCAACAATGTATAGCTACACGACTCTTTACGCCCCCGCGAAAGCTGTGGCCTCATGATCTTTATCCCGCCGCTTACACGCCCTATTCTGCAGAGGCGTTTCGTATGTTTATGAATCCACTTAAACGGTCGATAAAGCGTTCAACCCTTCTACCCCAAGGGGGTTTATGAAAATTAAATGGGACGTATCCGTATCGAAAGGCTGGATCGCTTCGAACAGCGATATTGGATTTGATCGAGAGTACTATTTTAATCCGCTCTATCGCTATGACGTGGACCGGCGCTGTCATCAACTGGTTGATGAGTACTTACCCGAGTTCGATGCCTTCTATACCGATTTCAACCTCGATCATATTCGGAAACGGCATAACCGGGTCGAAAAAATTAATGCTACACCCCAAAACGCTTTCGTTGAATCGCAAATATTGAACCTGAACAAGGAAGATTACTCCAATGCCTGAACAACTGTTTACTACTAATTTTACAACTGGCGACTGGTGGATTGTCGGTCTCTACCTGCTGGCCTCCTTACTGGTGGGGGTTATTGCCAATAAGTTTATCCATAGTGCATCGGCTTACATGATCGGAGGAGGGGCCTCAGGCACCTCACTGAATGTGGCCACCTACATCGGGACCGGCCTAGGCCTGGTCACGTTGATGTATGCGTCTATCGATGGGTTTAGCAACGGTTTCGCATATGTGACGCTTGCGCTGGTTGGTTTGGTTGTCGGTATTATCCTTGGCCGCACGGGGCTGGTGATCGAGCGTTTGCGGGAATTAAATCTGATGACCATCCCCGAATATTTCGAGCAACGCTTCGATCGTCGGACGCGAGTGGTCGGCGGTATCATATGTGTCGTGGCTGGCGTTCTGAATATGGGACTCTTTCCAAAGATGGGCGCCGTGTTCATTACCTATGCCACGGGCTTGGCTGCCGACGGGGCGGATCATTCGTCTATGGTTAATCTCATCACTTCGCTGCTCATCATTATGGTGCTGGTCTATACGGTGATGGGCGGCATGGTGTCGGTCATTATTACGGACTATGTACAGTTTGTGGTTTTGAGCATCGGGATGGGGCTGGGGCTCTATTTCTGTTTTACCCATCCTGATTTAGGTTGGGGGACCATGACAGAAACTCTGGCGGTGCATCGTGGGGAACGGATGTTCAATCCTTTGGCCGAGGGGGGCTACGGGTGGACCTGGATTTGCTTTAATTTTGTGGTTTTTCTGTTTGCCGGATTCTGTTGGGCGCCAGAGGCCTCGCGTGCATTGACGGCACGTAATCCAGAGGTGGCCAAGCGTACCTTTCTGCTGGCAGCCCCGGGACAATTTGCGCGACTTGGAATTCCGGCGCTGTGGGCCATCGCGGCCTTTACCCTAGTGGCGCAGAGTCCTGGATTGACCGCCTACTTCTTTCCCAATGGAATAGAAAATGATGCGGTGAATGCGGCTCAAGCCATGCCATTGGCCTTGGGAATGATTGTGCCGACAGGTTTCCTCGGCCTTTTGGTGGCTGGGTTACTGGCGGCGTTCATGTCCACCCACGATTCGTACCTGCTCTGTTGGTCCAGTGTGATCACCCGCGATGTGATCAGTCCGTTGCGGAAGGAAAAAATGTCAGACAAACAGCAGATTCGAATTACCAGGATCTCCATTGTTTGTATCGGCTTGTTTCTGCTGCTGTGGGGGATCTGGTACGAACTACCGCCCAGTGTATGGACCTATATGGCTGTGACTGGAACCATTTATCTGAGTGGGGCTGGGGTAGTTTTGCTGGGGGGAATCTATTGGAAAAAAGGATCGTCCACGGGTGCGCTGGCGACCCTACTGGCCGGACTGGTTGCGGTGGCCGGATTATTTCTAGAGCCGCTGAATGAAGCTTTGAGCGGGCTGTTGAATATGGAGGTCGCGATAAGCAGCTACCAGATTGGCTTCTTTAACTATATTTTCTGTGCCATCGTTTTCGTCGGGGTCTCACTGATATTCCCTGACAAGGTCACAAAGGAGGAATCTGTATGAATGGGCTAATCAACCTATGGGCTGGCATCTACGTGGTCGCGCTGGTAGCATTTTACCTACTGGTTTTGTTTATCATCCCTTCGGGATACAAAGATTTATGCCAGCTTTTCCGTGACCTTCGGAGTGGTGAGCCGCATGAAGATGACAAGGAATAAAGAAATACTGAAATTTGGCTTCTAGAAAACACTGTGGTCTAGGCTTAGATCCGAGGAAACGAAAAACAATGAAACCTATGAAAATTATCCACCTAGTCGCGGTCACGATTTCACTGTCGGCTCTAATCATTCACGCGGAAGAGTCCACCCCACCACCGGGATTTGACGTCCTGTTTAATGGGGAAGACCTTTCAGGCTGGCAGGCTTCTGAGTCAATCCCGTCGGGACCTGAAGGGGCGGTCATCGCTGACTTTCCCACTCACTGGGTGGTTGAAAACGGCGAGCTTGTGAGCGACGGCAAAGGTGCCTATGCCGCCAGCCAGAAAGAGTTCGGAAATTTCGAGTTGCAGATAGAGTACATGCTGGTTCGGGAGGCGGATGGTGGTATTTTCTTGCGCGGTGTGCCAGAGGTTCAGCTCGGAGATGGCGATCGGCCGGTTGATCCTAATCGTCCTACGTATCGGCCGCAGTACGGCTCAGGCGGACTAATACACAATCCTCCGAAAACTCTAGGGCATGAACCGAGCATGGTAAACGACTCGCCGTTTGGTAGGTGGAACAAGTTGAAAATTCGGCAGATCGGGGCCCGTACGTGGGTGACGCTCAACAATCAGCAGGTGGTGCAAGGCGCAAGTATGGAGAATAGCCTAGATCCCAGCAAGCCGATGCCTGAAAAAGGGCCGATTGTTTTACAGGCCGATGGTGGTGAAATTCGCTGGCGCAATATTTATGTTCGCGAAATTTCAGCGGTCGAAGGCGATCGGTTTCTGGCAACCCATTGGTCTATTCCTGACCCGACCGCGTACGACGTCTCGTATGGTCCGCATTACAAACAAGTCATGCACTTCTGGAAAGCGGAATCCGAAACACCGACACCTGTGGTCTTATATATTCACGGTGGCGCTTGGATGAATATGCACCGCATGTTCGGCTTACCGCGGCTGCTAAAGAGAATGCTCGACTCCGGGATTTCCGTGGTTTCTGTGGAATATCGTTTCATTCACGAGGCCACCCAAGCCGGCCTCGTGCCGCCGGTTAAGGGCCCGCTTCATGACGCGGCACGAGCCTTGCAGTTGGTTCGCAGCAAAGCTGCCGAGTGGAACATCGACAAGGAGCGGATCGGTGCGTCTGGTGGGTCTGCGGGAGCATGCTCCAGTCTGTGGCTTGCCTTTACCCCGGATATGGCGGATCCCGATAGTGATGACCCAGTGGCTCGTGAATCGACACGACTCTGGTGCGCGGCAGTAGGTGGGGCGCAAACTACGCTCGACCCGCAGCAGATGGTGGAATGGACCCCCAATAGCAGTTACGGTGGTCACGCCTTCGGTTTCCGGAACTTCGCAGATTTTCTCGCAGAGCGAGAGTCCATCCTGCCCTGGATCGCAGAATTTTCACCCTATGCTCTGGTTACATCGGATGATCCTCCGGTCTACCTTCACTATGGATCGCCACCGGCGCTTGGCGAGGAGCAAAAAGACCCAACCCATACCGCCAACTTTGGTGTGAAGCTCAAGGAGCGTTGCGATGCTGTTGGCGTAGAATGCGAGTTATTTCACCCCGGCGCTCTTGACGTGCAGCACAAATCGATTGCCGACTACCTGTTGTCTAACTTGCCACGCTAAGATGGAGGTCCAACTTCAGCATGGTAATCTCAGCTTACTTCCTAAACGAAAAATGGAAACCTACTTAATGAGAACGTTTAAAAGATTCAAAATTGGTCTACCGACCTTGATGGTACTCGTCGGGTGTTGCGTCAATATGAGTGCCCCTGCGCAGAGCATTGATGGCGTGGCGATCAAGAGGGTCGTATTCGTTGGGGACAGCATTACTTGTGGGGCGGGGCTTAAAAAGCAAAGTGACCGTTTTTCTTCGGTAACCGTCGCATTGCTGAGGGAGAAATACCCAGAGATTGAAGAAGTGAATTTGTGCCGAGGCGGAAAAGGATTGTTTCAGCACGTCGGGGATAATCATACGGAAATTTTGGCGAAGAAGCCTGATGCAGTCGTGATTCAGTGGGGCGTTAACGATTTTTACTGGGGACAATCTGTTGCGAATTTCACTACGAACTACGATTTTCTGGTACGGTCTCTCCGAGAAAAAGAACCTGAACTTCTGATCGTGGTGACCACACTCATTCCGGATATCAGGTGGGAAGGGGATGGAACATGGACGGGGGAAGCTAATGTTGCCCTACAGGAGATTGCTGTCAAATACGGCTGTCGCGTGGCTTACACCCACGCTGCATTGAATCACGACAGGAAATACTACAGTGACACAATTCATCCGAATAAAGACGGTGCCGCGCAGATGGCCAGCGCCATCGTGAACGCCTTTGAAAGCGTTTCACAAAAACGGGATCACTTTGATCTGCAGTTCGATGCCGTGGAGGAGGCCCGCATCGAAAATTATGTTTTCAAACCCACGTGGAGTTCGTCACCAACGGAGCTGATCCGCATAGAGGACATTACAAAAACGGGGATGAAGATCCTTAGCGCTAGCCCCTTAAGCGTTCGGACGCCTAGTATCTACCAGCCCACTACAACCTACCAGATTAGCGTGACGGACGAGGTCGGGAAAGTGATTTCAACCGATGAAATTGAATCGGGTTGGAGTGGGGTTATCCGTTTTGACGTTCAGTCGGCTCTAGGAAACCAGCATGTCGAAATTCGACAAATCAAAACCTAAATATTTTAGAGATTTAAATAATATTCATGGACATAAGACTAGTATGAAAAAATTAATACACATAAAACAAATCATCGCGATAACCCTGCTACTGGTAGGGTGCCGGTCGGCCTGTTTAGCCTTAGCGACACCCGAACAGCTCGTCGTGGGGGAGGGGTTTACCGAATCACTTGGCTTTCACGACGCAACCCCGACCTTTTCCTGGAAATTACCGGTCGGTGTGAAAAATCAAACGGCCTATCGCATCGAAGTGAAGAGCGAAACTCCCCTGTGGGATAGTGGGTGGGTCGAATCCGATCAGTCGGTGCTGGTACCTTATGGTGGCGAGCCGCTGATCTCGCGGCAACGGGTAGAATGGCGCGTGATGTTTCGTGATGAAAAGGCGATGGAATCAGGCTGGAGCAAATCCGCCCATTTTGAAATGGGCCTGCTGTCCGCAGCAGATTGGGAGGCGCAGTGGATTCGGCCAGCGCCCGAAACGTCATCCTCCTCTGAATTCATACTGGTCAAAGCGGTCTACCGCTCAAGAGTGAATCCAGAGATTCAGAAGGATGTAACCGCATTTGTACAAGAGATGATCAAAGACAACATGCTAACGGTCACCGTCAGCAGTGCTGCATTGGGAGGAGATGCCGCACCTGGACAGGGGAAAGAGTTAATGATCGTCTATCAAGTGGATGGAAAAGTGGCGACGCGGATAGTGAATGAAGGCAAGACTGGGGATTTTCCCTCCGCCGATACCACGGAATGGGTGACGTTTTTACGGCGCGAATTTCCTGTATCTGGAAACATAGAGCGGGCACGTCTCTACGTCACGGCCCGCGGACTTTTTGAAATCAAGCTCAACGGGAAGAAGGTCGGAAACGACTATTTTGCCAACGGCTGGACCGCTTATGTAAATCGGCTCGATACACTTACCTATGATGTGACCGCAGAGTTACAGTCTGGCACCAATAAAATCGATGCGATGCTCGGGACGGGATGGTATGCTGGGTCCATTGGGTGGAGGCACCGAAAGGGAGCGTTCATGCGTCGTCCTGAACTACTGGTGCAGTTGGAGGTCACTTCTACGGATGGCACGGTTCAAACTCTTGTTTCTGACGATCAGTGGCAAGGGACTTTTGTGGGACCCGTTATTTCATCGAGTATCTATCATGGCGAGCACTATGATGCGCGCAGGGAAGTGACGAGCTGGGGTCCGGTTACCGCTAATCCAGAACTCGGATCGGCACGGCTCATTCCAAAACCGTTTGCGCCGGTCCGTGCAACGGAACTATTGTCCGTGAAAGAAATCACGGAACCGGAACCAGGGCATTTTGTTTTTGATTTGGGTCAGAACATGGTGGGTTGGCCTCGAATTCGTATTCCGGTCGAAAAAGATCAGACCACAACCATTCGTTTTGCCGAGATGCTTAAACAGGATGGGACGATCTATACGGCGAACTATCGTTCCGCCAAATCGACCAACAGCTATACCGCTGCAGAAACGGGAACCATCGAATGGGAACCCGTCTTTACCTACCACGGCTTCCGCTATGTGCAGCTTACGGGGCTACCAGAGGGGATCAAACCGCAGAAAGATTGGGTAACGGGTGTGGTGCTCCATTCTGATCTCCCAAGGATTGGGAAATTCGAATCGTCGCACGCAAAACTGAACCAGCTACAAAGCAATATTACCTGGGGTCAACGCGGTAACTTTTTGGATATACCGTCCGATTGCCCTCAGCGTGATGAACGTCAAGGATGGACGGGTGATGCCCAAGTCTTTTGCCCGACCTCCATGTTCAACTATGACTCTCATGCCTTCTGGAAAAGTTGGTTGGGATCCATGCGCGATGATCAGATGACCGATGGAAGAATTCCGCATATTATTCCCTCTCCTCTCCAAAAGGGTGGAGGTAGTCCCGGCTGGTTGGACGCGGCCACGATTATTCCGTGGGAGGTTTATGTCCGTACCGGTGATATCGAAGTCCTTGCAGAGAACTTTGATATGATGGAGCGTCTGGTGGGCTGGTACCGCAGTAAATCCAAGGAGGGTCTTATTCCGAAAATCGGAGGCTTCGGTGACTGGTTGCAGCCCTACGCCGAAACGAGATTCGGAGAGACGCCACAGCCATTGATCGGCACCGCGTTTTATGCCAATAGTGTAAAGATCCTGTCCGATTCCGCTCGGGTGCTGGACAGGACTTCCGATGCCACAACCTATGCTGCGGAAGCCGCAGCGGTGGCGCTGGCTTTCGGTACGCACTACTTTGATGCGGACGGAAAAATCCAGAATGCCCCTGAAACGCAGACCGCCTATATATTAGCACTTGAGTTCGGTTTGGTTCCCGTCGGTATGGAAGACCAAGCTGCTGCGCATTTGCTGCGGTTGATCGACGACGCGGATGGACATTTACGCACCGGCTTTCTAGGGACCCCTTTCATTAATCGGGTCCTCCAAAGGGCAGGGTATCCAGACCTTGCCTTCTCTATTCTCTTCAAGGAAACCTATCCCTCGTGGTTTTTCTCCATCAACCAGGGAGCCACCACCATGTGGGAGCGCTGGAACAGCTACAGTCATAAAGACGGTTTTGGAGCCGCGTCCATGAACTCCTTTAATCATTATGCCTACGGTGCCATCGGTCAGTGGATGTATGAACGCATCGCGGGGCTCGCACCCGATCCAGCGCAACCCGGCTATAAACATATCTTGATCCAGCCCCTGATTGGCGGTCCGCTGGAGTGGGCCTCCGCGGAACTTGAAACCTCGTATGGCCTCGCGAAAAGCAAGTGGACTAAAACCGATGGCAAACTGACCATGGATGTCATCGTTCCGCCCAACACTACCGCAACCGTGGTCTTTCCCGAACATCGCGGCGAGGTGACTTGGGTGGAAGGTAAGACGGAGTCTAAAAGCAAGACGGACGCGAAGAATCGAACGGTCTTAGAACTGGATGCGGGTACGCACCAATTCGAGTTGAATTTGCCCCATATCGAAAATTCCGGAGTTCAGAAGCCTGAGGCTCGTAAAGTGATTCCGGCCATACAGGGCGGTAAAACGGCTTTCCGAGTCATGAAAAAACACAAGATTCAGGTAAACGATCTCCACGCTTTTATTACGCCTAACTTGAAAGAATACGCCCTTGCGGCTGACAACGTACACTTCACCAACGAGGGGTATAATCAACTGGGCAAAAAAGTGGTAGAATCAATTAAAATTAATCTATGAAGACGAACAAGAAAATGAACCTGACAAGAAATAACTATTCGAGTTCTTGCCGATGATTCAAGATCGGTAATGTACATCTAGCTCCATTCCATTCCATTGGGAGCGAGGGAGCCTTAAATATAAGTAATACTAAATGGAAACATGGGAACACTAAATATGAGCAATACTAAATTTAATTCGGTCTGGTTGGCTATTCTGGCAGGGGTATTTATAGGTTGTTCCGCCGTCGCGGAATCGATCGGGAGTTGGGGAGATCAGGGCGATGGCACCTACAGGAATCCGATTCTTAATGCCGACTACCCGGATGTGGATGTCGAACAGGTTGGTGACACCTACTATATGATTTCCTCCAAGAACCACATGACACCGGGCATGGTCATTCTTGAATCGAAGGATATGGTCAATTGGAAAACCCTCAGTCACGTCTGGCCCACGCTCTCTTGGAACCCGAAATATAATTGGGATCGGATGTCCGGTTACGGCCTCGGGGTTTGGGCCGGTGATCTGGCCTTCCATGACGGTACGTGGTATTGCTACCAGATTGATCCTGGGTATGGCCTGATAGTAAGCACCGCCAAGGATATCCGCGGACCATGGACGGATCCTCATCTCATGATGGGATCGGATCGGGTTATCGATGACCCGGCGGTTTACTGGGATGAAGAGGCCAAGCAGGCCTACATGATCTGCAATACTGGCAACAAGTTGCGGTCCCCAGACAACAAGGAACCGGGTATCGAGAATCGGATCTTCAAAATGAGCTGGGACGGTATGGAGATTACCGAGAAGGCGGGCGCCCTCGTCTACACGGGTAATAACGCAGAAGCCGCCAAGATCTATCGGATCAATAATACGTGGTATTTCTTCCTGTCCGAATGGACAGGTAAACCGGGGCACAACGACGCGGACCGCAAGCAATTCGTTCTACGTTCCACGACCAATAGCATCTATGGTCCTTACGAAAAAAAGGTCGTGTTCGAACGCGGCAATGGGATCAAGCGCAGTGCCAGCCAAGGCGCACTGATGCAGGCACCCGACGGCTCTTGGTGGTATACGCACCAGTTGATTCAAAATATTCCCGCACCATTCCAAGGACGTCCGCAGTGTCTGCAACCCGTAGAGTGGGTCGATGGCTGGCCCATGATCGGCAAAGACGTGGACGGTGACGGAATCGGCGAACCGGTTCTTTCATACAAAAAACCGATAAACGGATTTCCGATCACCGCCCCGCCCACGGATGATGAATTCAATGCCCCCTCGCTGGGTCCGCAGTGGGAATGGAATCACAATCCAAGAGACAGTCACTGGTCGCTGACGGAACGTCCGGGATTCCTGAGAATTAAAGCCAGCCTGCTGGTTGAGCCACAGGAAAACTATAAGATACATAATCAGATGTTCTGGCGTGCCTGCAATACGGTCAGTCAGCGGCTCATGGGAACCACAACCGGAACTGCGGTGGCGAAATTTGATCTATCCGGCATGATGCCCGGACAGCGAGCCGGATTCGTACGCTTTGGCGGCGTCTTTCATCTGTTGGGGATACATGTTGATGACAAGGGTACCCGTCGGCTTTTCTTCAGAGGCAAGTACGGAAAGGAAACCCCTGGAGATATTCTTGCAGGCAATAACTTATTCATACGCACAAGCAACACCGGCGACCGTGCGCAGTATGAATTCAGCACAGACGGAAAAACATTCACGCGCTTTGGCCCAGAGTTCACCCTCCGATTCGGAAAATGGACCGGCGACCGCTTGGGGTTCTTCTGCTGGAACGATAAAGAGGAATCCGGCCACATCGATGTGGACTATTTCCATTATGATTACGACGGTCCCAAGGCGACGTCTGGAGATCGCGAATGAGGAACCGGCCCCTGAACCTTCATTCTATCCGTCTGACGCCTTGGGGTCATAAAAGAGCTCCTGTCAAAGTTTCAAGACGTTGCATTATCAATGAAATTACATAAGTGAAAAATATATCAAATCCTGGAAACGTCTAATACGGCACATCAGAGTACACCTTTACGAGTGACGAAATTTCTCCCTTGCCTGATAGCCGTGACGTAGTTGGTGATCGTTCTTGTATACAGGAACGCACTGAAAAAGATGGATACCTTCATCTGTCTGGTTTTTGGTTATGTTTACGATACTTACTTATTCTGTTTCATTCCCGTATTAGGTTCAGGGCAGTCAAATTGTATAAAAGATCTGGCAGAACGTGCATTCCCTTTGTCCCTAAATACCGCTAGTATATTTACTTAATTTTTATTTAGAGCACTCCATGAACCTTCAAACCCGATTGAAATAAACATGGCACGACACTCACTCTCTTTACTTATTCCTGATGATGCAACGTAGAAACTTCCTCAAAACAACGGCCGCCCTTAGTGCGGGTGCTTTTGTCTTATCCCGATTCGCGATCGGTGAATCCGGTCCTTCAGCAAATAGTAAGGTCAATATTGCCATGATCGGTGCCGGTGGCATTGCTAATATGGCTTATCGCGGTTGCAAGGGGGAGAATATTGTTGCGCTCTGTGATATTGATAGTCGCCGTTTTCCGAGTGGACCTGATAATGCGTGGGCGGCCAATGTACCGAAGTTTTCGGACTATCGCGAGATGCTCGATAAGCTGGGTGAAGAAATTGACGGCGTCTGCATCAATACCCCCGACCATACTCACTTCAATGCCACGCTCGCCTGTATGGAGCGAGGCATCCACGTCTGCACGCAAAAGCCACTAACGCATAATATCTGGCAAGCGCGCACTTTGCGAAAGGCAAAAAATACATACAACGTTGTTACCAATATGGCCAACCAAGGCCACACCTTCAATGGCATTCGCCAGATGCGCGAGATGGTTGAGGCCGATTGTTTTGGGCAGATCCGTGAAGTTCATATGGGCTTTCCTGGTCCGAACTGGAACCGTGCCTATTTCAAAAAACCAGCGTCCATGCCTATGGTTGCACAGCCGATCCCGGCCGAGGTTAATTGGGATCTTTGGCTCGGGCCTGCCGCAGAACGGCCGTACAATTCCCTGTATCATCCGCTCAAATGGCGCGGGTTCAACGACTTTGGTACCGGTCAATTCGGTGACTGGTTCTGCCATATTGGTGATGGTGCGGTGTGGGCGCTTGATCTGTATGAGCCGACGGTGATCGAATGTGTCCAGCGCGGACCTACCTTGGAGGGCATGATCCCGGATTCCAGTATCGTGCGATTTGATTTTCCCGCGCGTGGTAACAAAAAAGCGTGCTCTATGTTTTGGTATGATGGTAAGATTAATGGCGGCACGCCGATCAAATCGCCTGATGACTGGGGATGGGGGCAGCTTCCTGATAGTGGGTCCTTCTGGTATGGCGATAAGGCGAATGCCTTTCTAGATGAACGTTCCAATAATCCGCGGTTTTCCGACAAAGAACAGATGCGCGCCTTCAAGGAGAGCGGCGGTGTGCCTCAAAAATATGCTCGTGTCGGTAACGGGCCACATCGTGAGTGGATTAAGGCCATCAAGGGGAATATCTCCGAGTGCGGTTCTAACTTTGATTACGCGGCTCCGATGTCCGAAGTCGCCTTACTTGGTGTGCTTGCTCAGCGCTTTGGCGGTCGTATCGAGTGGGATTCTAAAAACATGCGAATTACGAATCGCCCTGAACTTAATGCCTTCGTTAAGGAGCCTGTTCGCGATGGATGGACAGCGGGCGAAGATCTTTGGGAAAAAGCATAAAATTTGTATGAAACCTACTAATTCTAACACGCTTTGTTCTTTCCTGATATACCAAGTTACTTTTCTTTGATCAAACCCTTCCTGAGTGTACTAACTAAAATGATGAATATTAAACGAATCTCTTATGTTGGAGTAGCCCTAGTCTTTTTGGGTCTCGTCAATTCCATGTCCAGGGTCTCTGCAGCTCCAGAGACGAACAAAACTGAAGTAAAACGTGAGGCGGATTTCATCCATCCCCCGCATGAATACGGTCCTCGAACTTGGTGGCACTGGATCAACGAAAATGTATCGAAGGATGGCATTACCAAGGACCTCGAGGCCATGAAAACCATGGGCTATAAGGGCGCGCATATTGTGAACATAAATCAGGGTGGTCCTAGTGCCGCTTCCGGGGAAGATGTCCTTGGTACCCCGATATGGATGGAGAAGATGGAGTTTGCGGTCAAGGAGGCCGAACGCATTGGTGTCGAGTTGAGTATGGGTAGCTGTGCGGGCTGGGTTGCGGGTGGCCCTTGGATCACACCGGAACTTTCGATGCAGGATATCGTATGGCGCCATCTATATATTCAAGGCGGGAATACCACCTCAATCTCGTTGCCCCAACCCAAGAAGAACCTCGACTTTTATCGTGATATAGCGGTACTGGCCTATCCCACGCTACCGGGCGAAGCGCAGCCCTTGGCATCATTGAACCCAAAGGTTAGTTCGGATGTCGCTGACCTTGATTGGTCAGCTGCGCTGGATGGTAATCCGGATACCTATGTCGACATGCCCCAGTGGCAATCGGAAGAGGAAAGCCGGTCTGTGACCTTTGAGTTCGAGCAGGAAGTGACCGTGCGTTCTCTCAGTTTGCAACTGTATGAAGCAAATAAAACGCGCATGCTAAAAATGTATACCAGTAATGATGGTCAGCAGTGGAATCCCGTGATGAGGCATCATCGCTGGACGCCTCATTACGTGTCAGGACGTGAAGAAATTGTAGAGGGCTTTGCTGACAGCAAGACACGTTTCGTGAAACTTGAGATACTGCGTCCGGCTGTAACCACGGGAATGAAGTTGTATGAAGTAAATTTTTTATCCGCTCGATTGAATCAAATACATACCAAGGCGGCTCGCCAACGCACACAGCCACAAATTTCCAATCCTTCGCAACAAGTCGTTCCTGCAAATCAATTGGTGCACGTGGACCAAATCCTGGACCTTACCACCTATGTGAAAGCCGATGGCACACTAGATTATAAGCTCCCTGCTGGGGACTGGACAATCCTTCGATTCGGGCATACCTCTAACGGAAATGAAATTCACGGGGCATCTAAACGTGCTAGTGGGTTGGAGTGCGATAAGATGAGCGCCGAAGCGATTCGGTTCCATCTGGATGAAGGTATTATAAAGCCAGTTTTCGAGCGTCTAGGTGCGCTGACCGGAAAAGTACTGGTGGAAGTGAACATCGATAGCTGGGAAGCAAATTGCCAAACCTGGACAGCGACATTTCCTGAAGAATTTGAAGCACGTCGCGGCTATGATATGCGAAAGTGGCTGATCGCAATGACAGGGCGTTTTGTTGGTAGTGTCGACGAAACTGAGCGGTTTATGTGGGACTATCGCCGTACAGTAGGCGATCTCATCGCATTTAACTTTTACGGTGCCTTTCGCGACTACATGCACGAGTGGGGCATCAAGCTATCGGCCGAGGCGCCGGGTATTGGTATTCCTATTCAAGCCGATCAGATTCAACTCCAAGGAATGATGGATATTCCGCAAGGCGAGTTCTGGCTGGGTGGCGGTGAACCGGATCCACGATTCCCTCAATGGCCGGGCGGACAGGATAACACCAAAGAGGCGGCCGTCGCAGGTCACGTCTATGGCAAGAACGTGATTTCCTGTGAGGCCTTTACGTCTTTCGCTCATCACGATGGCTTCACTCAATACCCCCATATTTTAAAACCGGTTGGCGATCGTCAGTTTTGCAAGGGTATGAATGAAATCGTCTTTCACCGTTATGTGCATCAACCCGACGAGCGTATTCCAGGAATGGGGCTGGGCCAGTTCGGTCTGAATCTCGAACGCACCACGACTTGGTGGGAGCCGGGCCAAGCATGGATCACCTATCTCCGACGTTGTCAGTATATGCTGCGTCAGGGACGCTTCTTCGCGGATGTGTGTTATTACTACGGAGAAGATGTGCCTGGTAGCGCGTGGTATTACGTTACGCGCACAATGGATCCACGTCAGAAAATGAAACCCGTGCTACCGAAGGGTTATGACTACGATGTCTGCGACCGAACGACCTTTGACACCATGTGGGTAGAAGATGGCTTTGTGGCGCTGCCGAGCGGTATGCGTTACGCCTATCTCGTACTACCAGACCATGCGCGCTATACGCCGGATGCCTTGAAAAAAGTACTCGAACTCGTTGAGGCTGGCGCGACGGTGATCGGTGCTCGTCCGTCTCGCTCTCCCTCCTTAAATGATTTTCCAAATGCGGATCAGACGATCCAGCAACTGGCGGCTAAGCTGTGGCCCGAAGCAGCCGGTGCAGGTGAGCGCCGTGTCGGGCAGGGGCGTGTGATTACCGGTAAATCGTTTGAAACCATTTTGGCCGAGGACAAACTCGTCTCCGACTTTCATGCGGCCATGACTGACCCGGATGGCGATGTGCGCTATATCCACCGGCTTTTGGACTCTGGCCATATCTATTTTGTAGCCAGCCAAAGCGAGGAAGCGGAAGAAATGGTTCTCACGTTTAGGGTGAGTGGCATGCAACCCGAAATGTGGAACCCGGTGACCGGAGAGAAATCAGATATCGTGATGTATTCTGATGACGGCACGTCCACCTCTATCCCATTGCGGATGGAGAGCTTCGGTTCGCAGTTTATCTTATTTCAGAAATCTTCGGATGGGAAAGACTCCGTTGTCGAACTCACCAAAGACGGGAGCCGCGTTCGAAGCGTAAAAGATCCGGTAGATATTATGTCCGAGCTTAGCCCCGCTGTTCACGCCGCCACAAACGGCGAGCTGAGCCTGTTAGTATGGGAAGCGGCTGTGTATGCCGTGGATTTCAAGAAGGGCACAAGCTCGACCGTGAACGTGCAAGATCTACCTTTGCCGGAAACTGTATCTGAAGACTGGTCAGTCACCTTCCAGAAAGACCGTTCCGCACCAGAAGGACCCATCGCCTTTGATCAACTGATCTCTTGGACGGAGCGGCCCGAAGCAGGTATCAAATATTTCTCAGGCACCGCGAGTTATGAGAAGGCGATCACTATTGCGGGAGAGCGTTTAAAGGCAGGTCGACGTGTCTATCTGGATTTAGGACAGGTCAATCATCTGGCGGAAGTCGTGGTCAATGATCAGTCATTGGGTGTGCTTTGGAGCCCACCGTTTCGAGTCGATATCACGGATGTTGCTAAAGCGGGTACGAACCTAGTGGAAGTTAACGTCACCAATGCCTGGAAAAATCGTCTACTTGGAGATAAAAAACTCCCAGAGTCGGAGCGTATCACTTGGACGCTATATCCCTTTTATCATAGGGAGCCCGATGCTCCATTGATGGCGTCAGGCTTGCTGGGACCCGTCCGCATATTGAGCGCTGAAACCGTTTCGTTACTCACCAATAACTAAGGCACACTATTATGGAATCAAATCCTCTTCTCGGCGTACTCTTTCACGCAATCGGTGGTTTTGCCGCCGGAAGCTTTTATCTGCCACTTAAGCAGATTCGCAAATGGGCATGGGAAAGCGGCTGGCTAGTCAATGGGTTCTTCTCATGGATCATTGCGCCCATGGTGGTCGCTCTGCTAAGCGTGCCCTTGCTGTTCAGTGTTTTGCTTGGAGCGCCACCGGCGGCTCTGATGTGGACCTTCTTTTACGGAGTGCTGTGGGGAGTCGGTGGTCTGACATTTGGTTTGTCGGTTCGCTATCTGGGCATGTCGCTGGGTTACGGAGTGGCGCTCGGGTTCTGTGCGGCTTTTGGCACCTTGGTGCCTGCTATCTATGATGGGAGTATTATTCAGCTACTCACCACGATGCCCGGCTGGGTCGTGCTGTCGGGTATTCTGGTCTGCTTACTTGGTATCGCCGCTTGCGGTTATGCGGGGCATCTCAAAGAAGTCGCGCTGACATCGGAGGAAGAGGACAAGCAAGATTTCCATCTTGGTCGCGGGCTGTTGGTAGCAGGCTTCGCTGGTTTGATGAGTGCCTGTATGGCATTCGCCTTTGCTGCGGGCAAGCCTGTCGCCGATGCGGCACTGGAAGCTGGTACTGCACCACTTTGGGTCAATAGCGCCGTGCTCGTGGTCATTCTTTTTGGTGGATTCCTGACGAACGTCTTGTGGTGTGGTTATCTGTTAATTAAGAAGGGCACCTGGAAGGATTATGGCAATACAAAGGGTTCGCCGCTGGCTCGTAACTATGCCTTCGCGGCCCTCGCTGGCGTGGTCTGGTATTTGCAGTTCATGTTCTACGGTATGGGGTCCACCAAGATGGGCGCCTACGATTTTACCAGTTGGACGCTTCACATGTCCTTTATTATTATCGTTAGTAATGTGTGGAGCCTCGTGCTTAAGGAGTGGAAGGGCGCAGGACGAAAAACAATCCTAATTCTTGCGGCCGGAATCTTAGTGATCACGCTATCGACGGTGCTTATCGGACTCGGCAATTACCTGCAAGGTGCAGCCGGTGGTCATTAAAATTTATCCAAAAACCTAGAATTCTAGTGCATCCGACAGACGGATAACTTCCTGCTGAATTGTAGCAAGTATTCCGATTCTGACTATACAGCATATTGTGAAATCTTTTAATCGGAACATCTATTTCGTCTAAGCTAATTTCTGGATAGATTTTTTTAAACGCCATCCATCACACGACCTCGCGGGTTTGCTTTCGAAGCCTATTCGTGGGGAAAATATCACTCCTTTGTATGCCCACAACGCCTAACCTTTTGTTTATTTTTGCCGATCAATGGAGGCAACAAGCATTTGGATATGCAGGAGATCCTAATGTGAAAACTCCGAACCTCGATGCCTTTTTAGAGGAGAGTGTTCATTTTACAAAGGCGGTATCCGGGTGTCCGATTTGTGTACCCTATCGTGGGTCTTTAATGACAGGCGTTTATCCTCATCGGCATAAGTTGATGGTAAATGACCAATGTCTGACAGATCGATACGATGGGCCTTTTCTTGGGGAATGTTTAAGCGATGCTGGATACCAGACCGCTTACATTGGGAAGTGGCATGTAGATGGCCAAGGAAGGAATTCCTTTGTGCCTCAGGAGCGTAGACTCGGCTTTGAAAAGTGGGAAGGATTTGAGTGCAATCATAATTATAACCATTCCCATTATTATACGGGTGATGACCCTCGTCCGCATACATGGAAGGGATATGATGCCGATGCACAAACCGATCATGCCTGTCGATTTCTTTTAGACTACGAAGAGGAAGATCCCTTTGCCTTATTTCTATCATGGGGTCCCCCCCACAATCCTTACGAATCCGCACCGGAACCGTATCGATCTCAGTACCGCGCGGAGGACATTCTTCTCAGGCCAAATGTTCCTGAGGAGCATCAACAACAGGCCCGGGAGGAATTGGCCGGATATTATGCACATTGTACGGCATTGGATGCCGCATTTGGACGATTAATTAGAATCTTATCGGAAACGGGTCTGGATAAGAACACCATTGTGGTGTTTACATCCGATCATGGGGATATGCACGGAAGCCAAGGGAACTTCAGAAAACAACAACCTTGGGCCGAATCTATCCGTATTCCATTTCTACTTCGCCATCCGGATCTCTCTGGAGGTACATGTAATTCCACTCCTATCGATGCTCCGGATTTGATGCCCACGCTGCTTTCTCTCTGTGGCGCGGTCATTCCTGAATCTGTACAAGGTAAAGATTTTAGTCGTTCCATTTTATACGACGAGGCATCCGAAATTGAATACGCTTTTCTTTCCCTTTATACACCTTTTCATGAGTGGAGATATGACAATGGTGGGAGAGCCTTTCGAGGTTTATATACCGGACGCTATACCTATATTCGTTCCTTGGATGGACCGTGGTTATTTTATGATAACGAAAATGATCCTTTTCAGCAGAATAACCGGGTCGGAGATCCGAATGTCGAATCCTTGGTGCGCGACTTTGATGAACGTTTAAGTCGACGCCTCCATGAACTCGGAGATGATTTTGCCTCGGGCCCTGTAATTCTTGAAAGGGAAAACTATGCCTTGGCACCTAGCGGTGATATTGCGCTAGAACCCTCAGAACTCCCTGAACCCTATCCCTGCTAATACTTATTTATTCTCTCCCATACAATCTTCATCTAGATGTCCCGCATGGACCTCTGTTCTTCTAGTAGGTATGCTGGTTTTTGGGTACTAGCGCAACCGACATATGCTCTGTTCCTTAGTCAATTTGTGCAAAAAGTTTATCAGATTGTCTATGTTTAGATTTTAAACGGAGTGGTACGTTTTATTTGTTGGTCGTTACGTAGCGGATCTTGAGTGCCGCTATTGTCAAGTCGACTGTTTTGAGAGATGGCGATTTCACTAAACGCCGGTGACTCAGGTAAAATAAAAGTGGAGGCGTTCTTATGAGGTTGAAAGAAAAAAATCTATCTTTGCCGGAATTTTGCTGGAAAGATCTTATTCTTACTGCAGGTTTTGAGGCGACGAATACAAGAAAAGGTTTTATTTTGAGTAAATTTCTGGAGGCGCATCAGCCTAAGCCACGGTCACTGCGAGCGCCTAAGTCCAATCGTTCAGGATTTACGCTGATCGAAATGCTTGTGGTTATCGCCATCATTGCCTTGCTGGTCTCTTTGATGGTTCCCTCGATGTTCAATGTCCTTGAGCGGGCAAAAAAGGTGCGCTGTTCGAGCAATCTTAGACAGATTGGCGTGGCATGGATTCAGTACGCAGCAGATCACAATGGGGATGTGGCCTCCAGCTGGTTTGTCGGTTCCCCGATTTCGACATTTTTCTATGAGAGAGACCCCAATGCCAATTTTCGTTTTGCAGCTTCCTCTCCTGAAGGGTATTTGGCCCCTTATCTAGGCGAAGGTACATCCGTACTGGTTTGCCCCGGAACCACATTCACTCAAGGGGTTGAGGCGTTTTGTGGGGACCAAATATATGGCCCCTGTACCTACCAGGGTTTCACCGATTGGCACTATGCCTTGCGTAAAATTTATTCGAATCAAGTATTCCTTCCGTATTGGGATAACTATTGGGGTTGGGACAGGAGAGGACCCTTACCCATTTTTATGGATCCGATTATTACCCTCCCAAGCGGTTGGGTTGTTTCCGGGGGGAAGGGAGATCCATTTGGCATGGTGGTACATGGGAATACGGGAACCCTGCCGATCCTCATGGACGATGGCCACGTGATGCTATTCGATCGTAGCCACTATCCTCCGTTTTGGGGGAATTCTCCGTTTTCACAGGACCCTTTGATAGGGTATCAAACCCAGATGAATGAAATCTTGGGGATACAGTGACTCTGCCGTGAGCAACCCATGTCGTTACTGAAGTATGATTTATTTGTATCTGGGTGTTTTAGCCCCAAGTAGCCAAACACTTCGATACTTATTCTAGATAACCACCCTGTCCAGCACGGTAGTCTCTAGCATGTATTCCGCATAAAGGTTGTCGACCCGTGCAGGCCCAATCCCCGAAGCCCATAGGGCCATCTATTTTAAATAAACCGACGGTCAGGGATACCGATGCGTGGTGGGTTGATTGACTCAAGTTCCTTATTTTCAACCACCTTTCGTTGAGCCTAGGGAGCCTGTCAGAATACCCCCCCCAAAAAAACAAATCCATCAAAGGATTGGACTAGTGAGTGTTTATCGCAGTACACTCTTCTTTTGGTGAATTTTGTGATTGGCTGGTGAACAAAGAAGGTTTTTAACTACTAATGAATCCCGCCAAGGGCGGGAATAAATACTCATCTGAATTTTCTCTGAAACCAAACCGGACAAAATAAACCGCTTTCATTTCGGTTCTAAGAGCAGGTGGGCGATATATGGGGGCTATAGAGACTCTGCAGTGAGCAACTTATACCGCTTCTGGAATGCGACCTGTTTATCCTTGGGCATCTTCGCTCCAGGTAGCCAAACACTGCGATCATTGTTGTAGATAATCACCGTATCCAGTACGGTATTCTTCAGCATTTTTTCCGCATGAGGGCTGTCGAAGTGAAGCATGACCAAGGCAGGGCCGGCTCCCTTTTTGAGCAGATCGGTACTGTCCATTTCGAAGGTCGCTATAAAAGGAAATGTGCAAATTACCACGTCAGCCTGGTCAGTAAGATCCTTTAGGGCTTGATTGAATAACGAAGCGTCAAGCCATGCAGAAACATCTGCCATCATCATGGTTACAAATTGCTGCTGGATCTCGGAAGGGGCACTCTCATTGCTCTTCATAAAGTTATCTTTCACCCTGTCAGGGATGGTCAACCCCTGTCGCGTCAAGTGAAGGCCTGCCTCTTCCAAGGTGTTCCGCAAGCTGTCAACCAACGCTTGATTGCCTCTAAATATGCCACTGGGTGGGGTTAAGAGGGTGACGCGAGCGTTTGGGTGGCGTTCGAGTATGGAAGCTGCAAGAATTTCCCCACAGACAGCCTGGTAGCCTTCATGCAGCGCTACAATCTCCCCAGCTGTTTTTGTACCGCTTGATGACCATATCCTGGCGACCGCCAGAACCATGACCACAATGGAGCATAGAATCACCATGGGTTTTGCCCAAGAAACTCCTGCCCGAGACAGGCGTAGCAGCCACACCGCCCCCACACCAAGAACTAGTATCAAAACCGTTAGTATGCTCATCCGACATGGCTATCACAGTGTGGAGATTAGGGGAATGGACATTTTGACTTCAAAAATGTACGTTTTGACTGCGGGCATTTTGTAAGTGGTAAAGATCACAATGTATATTTACGGATGCGGAGAAATGCCTAAGCATCCGAGTCCCTTGTTGGGATCCGCGGTTTATGCTGCATAGGTTTTAAACGCTAGCGTTCATGCGTAGAGAAGCGGTATGGGATATCCTTCAATTCATCCGGAATCTGGAAAAGTAAGTATCTCAGCTGGTGTCGACCTAAATAAAACCTAAAATTTTCAAACAATACTCTTGCTAAAACAGGTAAACATGTAGTACTCTCCCGCCTCACATTGCGGGATGGAGCAGCCAGGTAGCTCGTCAGGCTCATAACCTGAAGGTCGTAGGTTCAAATCCTACTCCCGCTACCAATTTAACCAGTCGAAAGGCTGGTTTTTTTTGCCTAAAAATAAGCATTTATTAAGTAAAACAAAGGTTTTTAGGTTTCAATGACTTTTCCTTGCTCTCTTTTCCGTGTCTGCTCCGTCCTTTTTCGTATTGCAGAGTTCACAAATAGTAAGGTGACGGCCAAGGCAGGTTGCTCCCGAGGGGACGAGGATACCTAGGGGGGGGGCACGAAGAAATCTACTCCCCTCTAGTAACTTACATTTTAGGTCGCCTCTCATTCGGTGTCCAACCCTGATGGATGTGGGTGTGCGAAGCACTTTGGAGTGCGGAAGCGAGAGGAGGCACGACTAGAGCTTCCGCCTTTGGGGCTGAAGCTTGCTTCGGTGGCGTCTTGTTGGTTGAACGTTACTTGAGGTCCTAGGTTCTGAATAGTGGCCGTTCTGCTCGTGCCTCGCTTCACTTCCAGACTCTAAGGGCGTTTAGCGTCAAGAATACGGTCGGAAAACGGATGATTCAACAGTGAGGAAAGCAGAGGTGCAGGAAGCGGAGCCAGTAGAAGCTGAGTTTTAGTTATTCGGCAGTCTCTCCCTATTCTTCATATCAGTTTATGTTTCGGTTTGCAGTTCTAAATAACGTTTGGATTCCAGCGGCACA
>Ga0222650_1000577_pt1 | contig 27073 bp, 25 predicted proteins | sample AntAcemetagen367_FD_179820 | JGI IMG/M metagenome (GOLD analysis project Ga0222650, IMG submission 179820) | Saline water microbial communities from Ace Lake, Antarctica - #367 | ecosystem: Environmental > Aquatic > Non-marine Saline and Alkaline > Saline | place: Antarctica: Ace Lake... | reverse complement strand
GGGGTGGCGGTGGCTGGGGCGGCGGTGGCTGGGGTGGCGGTGGCTGGGGCGGCGGTGGCTGGGGTGGCGGTGGCTTTCGCCGCGGAGGACTCGCCGGACCAGGCTGGGGTCCCTGGGGTTGGAATCAAGGCATCGGGACCGACGTCGCGTTCGTGCCAACCCCATCGTCGTGGGTCAAGTTCATCGACGGTCGCGTTGAAAGCTGGCAACAGGGACGCAAACACTAAACGCGGGCCCTAAAGCTCGCCTCGTTGCTCTTTCTCAAGCTCGATCCGGTCTTCTCGGTTTCGGGCCTTGATGCGGCTATTCCGCTTCCCCCAGCGCTCGACGATCATTTGACGCTTTTTACGACGGAAGTTGAGTTCCTCAATTTCTTCGTCGAGTCGCAAATAGCCCTCATAGCGCGCGCCATCCAACGCGCCTGCCTTGACCGCCGCCTCGATGGCACAGCCCTTGTCGCCTTGGTGCTTGCAGTCGCGAAACTTGCATTGCCGCGTCAGGTCCTCCACATCCGAAAAACTATCTCGGAGAGTGTCCTCATCCGTCCACATCTGGACCTCGCGAATCCCCGGATTGTCGACCAACATGCCGCCATCGTCCAGGACCACCAACTCCCGTGCAACGGTGGTGTGACGCCCCTTACCTGTCACTTCATTGACCTCACCGGTCCACAACCATTCCTCGCCAAGAAGCTGATTCACAAGGGTTGATTTCCCGACCCCGCTCGAACCCACCATTGTCAAGGTGACGCCGGGATCGAGAAATGACGTCAAGACCTCCAGCCCCTCGTGGCGTGTCGCACTCGTCACAAAAACCGAGGCCTCGGGCGCCAGCTCCTGAATCTCCGCCCGCGCCTTCTCGTTCACTTCCGCCTCAAAAAGATCCGACTTGTTGACCAGCACCACTGGTTTCGCCCCGCTCTTTTGCACGATCGTAAAATACCGTTCCATCCTCCGCAGATTAAAATCCGCCCCCGCATCGGTCACCACCACCACGATATCGACATTCGCCGCCATGACCTGTTCCTGACTGCTCTTCCCCGGAGCCTTGCGCGAGAAACAAGTCTTGCGCGGCAACCTCGCACGGATGATGTGCTCGTCATCCTCCCCGCCCAGCTCAATCGCGACCCAGTCACCCACCGCAGGCAAATCGGCATCACAAGTCGCCCCGTGCCACACTTTCCCGCCCACCACGCAGTCGACCTCCTCGCCGTCATCCAGTAAAGCCGAGAAATTAATCTTGGTTTCCCGAATGAGTCGTCCGGGCACCCAAGTCTCCTTCGCGACCAGCTCATACGCCGTCTCAAAGAAGTCATTCCATCCCAGATCGCTCAATGTCATCGGAGTGAAGTTCAAACCGGAATCACTCGAAGAAAAAGTTTCATTTTCATGACCTCGCATTCACTGCTACTTTTTTGCCGTGGGATACAACGATCGCGAATACATGCAGCCCGGCTACGGCAGCCGTCCGTCAGGGATACCCGGCCCCTTCGAAGGGGCCCCGGTGACGAAGTGGCTTCTCATCATCAATGCCGGAATTCTTTTTCTGCAGGTCCTCATGACCGATCCCGGCAATCGCCTTTTCATGGAAGATGTGGGCGCATTTAGCATCCAAAAAGGAATCTACGAATTCCAGATTTGGAGATTTGTGACCTTCCAATTTCTCCACGCGGGCTTCGGTCACCTCATTGCCAATTGCCTCGGACTCTTCTTCTTTGGCCCGCACATCGAGCGCTGGATGACCAGCCGCGCCTACCTCACCTTTTACCTCCTCTGCGGCATCGCCGGAGCCCTCTTCTACGCCCTGCTCTTCTTCCTGCCCGGTTTTCTTGATGGTTACTTGCCGGAAATCCCGATGGTCGGAGCCTCCGCCGGCCTCTTTGGAATCCTCGCGGCCTTCTACTTCATCGCACCCGATGCCCGCGTCCTCCTCTTCTTCATCATCCCCCTCCAAATGAGGACTCTCGCGGTCGGCTACTTCATTATCGAAGCCCTCAGCGTCATCTTTAACTGGCATAATGCCGGGGGCAGCGCCGGACACCTCGGCGGAGCCCTCTTCGGCCTCGCCGTCTTAAAACTCCCTCCCCTCAAAGCCTTCGTCGTGCGCCTCTCCCAAATCGGCGGAAATCAGGGGCCAGGGAAACGCGCGCGCGATGCAAAGATCGTCAGCGAAACCTCCCGCTCCCCGCTCGAGCTCACCAAAGAAGTTGATCGCATTCTCGATAAAATCAGCGAACAAGGGATCCAGTCCCTCACCACGAAGGAAAAAGAAACTCTCAACAAAGCGCGCCGCGACAAATGACCGACGATGAAATGATCAACAACAAGGAGGCCGGACGCCAAATCGAACGCCTCCGCGCCATCATGAATCGCCTCCGCGCGCCCGATGGCTGCCCTTGGGACGCTGAACAAACTCACGAATCCCTCGTCTCCAACCTCATCGAGGAAACCTACGAAACCGTCGCCGCAATCCGCTCCGGTGATCAAGAAAACCTGCAAGAGGAACTCGGCGACCTTCTCCTCCAAGTCGTCTTCCACGCCGAACTCGCCTCGGAAGACAAACGTTTCGACCTCGATGACATCGCCCGCGGCATCAGCGACAAACTCGTCCGCCGCCACCCCCACGTCTATGGTGACGCCCATGTCGGCAGCACCGATGGCGTCCTCGCCCAGTGGGAGGACATCAAGCGAGCCGAGAAAGGCCACGAGGAAAAACCCTACCTTCACGGCGTCGGCACCGGCCTGCCCGCCCTCCTCAAAGCCGCCAAGCTCCAGAAAAAAGCCAGTAAAGTCGGCTTCGACTGGCCGAGCACCGCAGGCATTGCCAGTAAAATCGATGAAGAACTCGCCGAGGTCCGCGAAGAACTCGCTAAGCATCAACCCGGCCAGCCCGCCTCACGCGAGCTTCAGGCTGAAATTGGCGACCTCCTCTTCATCGTCACCAACCTCGCCCGCAAACTCGGCGTCGATCCCGAAGTGGCCCTCGAGGGAACCAACGACAAGTTTCTCCACCGCTTCGATCAGATCGAGAAAGGCTTGAAGAAAGACGGCATCCCTTTGGTAGACGCCACCCTCGAGCAAATGGACATCTTCTGGAACGCCGCCAAATAGGTAGCGCCTTTTCTTATCCCTCTCGGCTGAAGGCCCCAATTTATACCAGCCCGCCGCAACGCGCTGAGTAACTCCCCATCAACTAAGGTTCGCTGAAGGCGAACGTCATAAGACCAACCAAACCATGCCCTCCGATAAAAAAGCTCTCATCGTCATCGGCGACGCCGCCGAAACCCTCGATACCCTCTATCCTTTCTACCGCCTCCAAGAAGCCGGGATTCAACCCGTCGTGATCGCGCCCGAAAAACGCACCTACCAGATGGTCATGCACGAAGTCCGCCCCGGCTGGACCATCACCAAGGAATGGGAAGGCTACCAACTCAAAGCCGACCTCGCCTTCTCCGAAGTCAATCCCGAGGACTACCTTGGCATCTTCTTTTCCGGCGGCCGCGCCCCCGAATACATCCGCGAAGACCCCGACCTTATTCGCCTCACCCAGTGGTTCTTCGACCAGAACAAACCCATTGCCTCGGTTTGCCACGGCGTCGAAATCCCCGCCCGCGCCGACCGCGTCAAAGGACGTCGCATGGCCACCGTCCCCAAGTGCCAATTCGATCTCGAAATCTGCGGCGGCATCTACGTCGACGAACCCTGCGTCATCGATGGCAACCTCGTCTCCGGCCGCACCTTCCACGACAACGGCCACTTCATCGGGCCCTGGATCAAAATGCTCGAAGAAAGTGCCAGTCAGTAAGATGATTCCAGAAAGCGTCGGAAAAAGAGGGCGACGCGATCATCCAGGGCACGATCGCCACCTCGGAACTCGGTTGAAACGAAGAAACCCCGACCAAAATTTCACCACACCTCTCCGCCCTTTCCGTTGTCATTCCCACGCTTCAACGAAGGCCCAAGTGATACCAGCCCCACACAGCGCATGGGGTCTTCCAAAACCTCCCATTCCTTGACTGAAGGCCGATGTCATGAGGGGCCAGGTCCATGGCCTCTTCCAAAAAATAGGCCCGATCGCGGTCAACCAGCGAGCTTACTCCAAACGATCATCGTCGTTCTAAAAGCCAGCACGCAGGCCACCACAAAGCCCACCGAACAAATTCCCAAGATCCAACGTGGAACCTTCCGTTCTCCGGTGAGATCCTTCCTCGTTCCGAGATAGAGCAAGGCGCCCGCCAGCATCGGAAGACCCAACACCGTGAGCGCTTGCGCAAAGGTAATCAACCCGACGGTCTCAGAAGCTCCCGAAAGCGACAAGGCCGCCACCAGCATTCCGATCAGCAAAGCAAGGCAGGTCAACCGCCGCGGCATCGCGTCCGACAAACGCCAACCTTTCCCCAAACTATCTGACAAAATAGTGCCCCCAATCACGGCGTTCACCAAAAAAGAACTCAAGGCACCCGCCATAATCCCCAGACTGAAAATCACCTTCGCGCTCTTTCCGAACAAGGGTTCCAATTGTCGAGCCACGTCGCCCACACTCTGCAACTCCACCGTCGCGAGCCTGCCATGAAAAGTCAGCACGGAAGTGATAAGGATGAACGAAGTCACTCCCCCCAAAACACAAATTCCAAAAATCGAATCGCGCAATCCTTCTTTCCAGTCCGATAATTTCCACCCCTTCTCGCGGACCAAATACCCTTGGTAAAAGGCTCCGCCAATCGAGAAGGTCGTGCCAATCATTCCCAACAGCGGAATCAAATCCCGCTTCCCCTCCTTCAACTCTCCGCCCACTGTTGGAGAACCGATTGAACCATACAGGACCACGATGAAGTTGCAGGTGAATGCCAGAATCATGACCATCACCAAAACCTTCATGAGCCTCTCGATCTGTGAGTAGAGACTGCGAATACGAAAGAGGCAGAAAACAACGAAAAGATTGATCACCATTAACACTCCAAGCTTCGGCCCAAATCGGGTCAAAAGTGTGCCATCGCCGACATCTTCAAAGAGTGGCTCCAAGCCCGCGATGATTGCCAAGTTGTTGCTCGATTGAAACAAGGCCACCACCAAAAATAAAACCATCCCGACAAACAAGGAAGCGCCGCGCCCAAGACGAGCCGCCAGTTCCTCGCAAAGACTCCGCTCGTAGGTCACCCCTAGGCGCGCTGCGAGAGCGACCATGCCGATCATCAGAAAAGTCGACAGAGCGAGGACAAACCAAGCCGGAAACCCAAAATCAGCGCCTACTTTTGAGCTCGTCAAAATACTCCCCGGTCCCAGAACCACGGCTGCAATGATAACGGTCGGGCCAATCTTCCCGGTGAGCTTTTTTAATCGTGCTATCATCCTATTTCTCCAATCACGGTTCGTGGGTTCTCAACAATCACCTTCCGGATCTCCTCCGCGCTGAATCCCAATTCACGCGAAAGATTTTCGGCAATTCGGGGCATCGTCACCGTCGATCCAATCAAGTGACTCCCGTCCGGCGCCCGTGCCACCAAATCCGATCCAATCCTCACCTCCCGTCCGAGAAAGCGATAGTCACCCGGACCCATGCGGGCCGCCGCGATGGCATCCGTCACCATGACAAGCTTGTCGCTACCGGCAAGATCGAGATAGTTGCGTAAGGTCGCGAACGGCACATGAGCGCCATCCGGAATAAAGCTGATCCAGAGCTCTTCACGGAGAGTCAGCACCCGCTGAATGATGTTGTCATGCCGATTCAAATTCATGGGGCAACCGTTACCCAGGTGCGTAAACATCCGTAGTCCGGCGTCGATGGCCCCGCGCAGTTCCGCAAGGGTGGGATCACAGTGACCCGCCGCCACGCAGACCCCCTTTTCGGCCAAATACTTCGTCACCGCAAAACCAGCATCACGCTCCGGAGCAAGAGTGACGATCCGCGTCAACCCTTCGGCCGCCTCAAGAAGACGATCGACTACCGAAACTTCGGCAACCCGCGCATGCCCAACAGGATGGGCTCCGATAAAGCCCGGATTCTCGTTCAAGAATGGCCCTTCAACATGAAATCCGCGAATCATTTGCGACCACTCCAGATCCTCCTCCCGCAACCTCACCAAGCGCGCAATACGCCGGCGCATGACCTCAACATCGTCAGTGATGATCGTTGCCAAAATCCCACCCACTCCGTCCTCTTTCAAAGCAGCGCACACGATCGCGAGACTTTCGGCGCTCAGATCATCTCCGTTAAAATCAACCCCGGCATATCCGTTGATCTGTAAATCGAAGGATTTCATTTCGATTCCCTTCGGTCAAAAAACTCCCGAGCTCGTGATTCATCGAGAGGCAAAGCAACCGGCATGCCCTCCGCCGCTGAGATCTGGGCGGCCCAACCCAAGTCCGCCACCGCCGCCGAATTCACGAAACTCAGAAACGATTGCTCTCCCTGACGAATGCACTCAAAGAAATGAGCCACACATTCTCCGGTTTGATGCTTCATGACATCGCCGCTATCCGGAGTGCTTGTATCCGCGGGCCACTGATGTGCCGCCAACCCCTCCGCTTCACATCGTGAAGCGTCCAAAGGATACACCCATCGCCCCACTGTCGATTTCTCCGACCAAAAGCGCACTTTTTGAGGGCGGTCCAGCTGGGAATCAAAAATCAAGCCTCCCTCCGTGCCATGGATATTGTGATAGGCATCATAACCATTTGCCTGATCGACGTTTCCAAAACACAAACCGGCCGCTCCGTTGCTGAACTCAATGTGTAAATTCCAAATCGCGGGAATGTCGAAGTCCCGCCGATGAACCGTGCTGCTCGTCGCATAAACCCGCACCGGAGTCGCTCCTTGCTCGGCCATGATGTTCAGCATCACCGAGAGCGAATGAATAATACCCATTCCGATCGCATCCCCCATCCTCTCTCCCGAAAGCTTCCACACCTTGTCTTCTGCGATATTAATAGGATGCCGGTAATTGACCTGAATCTGCGTGATCGTCCCAAAAAGTCCTTCCGAAGTCATGCCCCGGATCCGGTTCTCAAGTGCATCAAAATTCATGAGATAGTCCACAAAGGTGACCAGACCGGGATTAGCTTTCTCCAATTCGATCTGCTCTAAAAACTCATGGTAGCGCGTTGCGCAAGGTTTCTCACAGAAGACATGCTTGCCCGCCTTGAGCGCGGCAATGGCCTGGAGACCATGCGCCTCATTGGTGCTGCAGACAAAGACGGCATCGAGATTAGGGGAAGACAACATCCTTTCATAGTCGTCAAAATACAAGTCCTCACTCAAGTTCAACTCCGTAAGCACCTCCACCGCGCGATCGCGCCGTCGTTGATGGACCCCCACAATCGCGACCCCCTCTTGTTCAGTCAGTCGTCTCAACAAGGTCGCGCCCATCCAACCGGCCCCCACCAATCCCACTCCGATGGCAGTCATGACGAAGCCCTCCCTTCACTTAACAAACTCGCAGCCGGGCCATCGAGATACAGTTGGCAATCACGATGTTCCTGCAAGATCGAAGCCGGAACCGCCGGAGAAACCTCACCTTCCACGGAATTCCTCACAGCCTCAGCCTTCCGCTCATCCGGAACGGTGCAAATGATGGCCCCGCTTTTCATAATCTGCCGAACCGACATCGAAATTGCCTTTTCAGGCACCGCTTCCAAACTCGGAAACCATCCCTCTCCGAACTGTTGCTGTCGACACGCTTCATCCAACTCCACCACCAGATAGGCCTCATCGGTCTCAAAATCAGCGGGAGGATCATTGAAAGCAAGATGTCCGTTTTCGCCAATCCCAACAAAAGCGACGTCAATCGCGGCTTCAGCGATCAACGTCCCCACCCGATGACATTCCGCCCCGGGATCGACCTCGGCATTGATCGCATGAAACGCTCGCACCGGGCCAGGCAAACGATCCTCAAACCGCTCCTTGAGATACTTTCGAAACGATGCCGGATGCTCGATCGATAACCCGACATACTCGTCCAGATGAAATACTGTCACTTTCGCCCAGTCGATTCCGGCCTCCTTAGTGAGGGCCTCCAACACCTCAAACTGCGACGCACCCGTCGCAACGATGATATTGACCTCTCCCCGCTCCCTGAGAGCTGCCCGCATTTTCTCCGCCCCTGCTGCGGATGCGGCCGCACCCATCTCTTCCTTCGTCTCAAACCGCTGATAGTTCATGAACCTCCATGATGGAGGACCTCTCTCTCAGGTCAATCTCATTGCTCCTCACCTTAACAATCGATCCTCCTCCTAAGAGAGCCAACTGGAGGCCGCCGCATCCGATCAAGCGACCGAGCTTTCAAGCACGCCCAAGGGCCAAAAGTAACGGGCATTTCCCGGCAACCGAAATCCCCTGTCGATATCGTTCCAGCAAATTGCGCGACCGTTTCGCCAACATCCTACGAACTTCCCGCCGCGCGCCCTTCTCTCTCGGTATCGTCATATCATCATACGCTGTCGTCTCATGCCGCATCCAAGCAATCACCGCGGCCTCGGCCCGTCTCTCAATCGAAATCCGCTTTGTCCGCGCCACCGTCCCACTCCCCACCGGCACAGCGTGTCCTGCGATCGCTCTCGCCATCTCAACTTCCAACTTACGATGCTCTTCGCCAAAGCTCAGAAAATCTCGTAAGGCTCCTTCGAATTCTCCGGCATACGCCACCTGTTCCTTCGCTCTCCGCGCCCGTCCTGCCACCAGCTTCTTTTCATAAGCCGGATCCTCTCGCTCCTTCTTAAGCTCCTGCTCGAGCGCTGCAATGCGAGCCGCGGGTGCCCAGATCCCGCGCGAAAACTTCTTCCGCCCCTTCATCTCATACATCGTCCACGTCGGACCATCTTTCTTAATCCGTCGACTCAAAGCGGCATCGCCGGGCATCAAAAGATCCCAATCATCCGGGACATCCAGCGTCCGGCCATCTCCCGTTACCACCTGCCGCGATTTCCCGACAGGCCTGACCTCTAATGATTCGTGCGCACTCATTTTTCTTTAGCTTAAATTCTCGCCTTCCCCTTTCCCCTTCACCCCCCGATATCTCCCCGGCGTCATCCCCACAATCCGGCCGAACTGCCGGGTGAATGAACTCTGGTCGCTAAAACCACAGCTCAAGGCAATTTCACTGAGCGAATCATCCGAGGCCTCCAACAAATGGCAGGCCCTATCGATTCGACACCGGTTAATATATTGCTTCGGAGATAAGCCCAAGAGCCCCTCCATCCGTTGCGTGATTTGATAGGTCGAGAGACCCGTCGCCGCCGCCAGATCACTCAACCGAAGCGACTCGTCCAGATTCCCCCGCACATGGTCCATCACCGTCGCCAGCGATTCCAAATCTCGCGGGCTTGAGGCCAATCCTCCCACATCCCTCGAAATCCCCGCAACTCCGACAACCTCACCCGCTTTTCCACGCAAAGGCCGCTTCCAGGTCAAACACCACCCCTGCCGCCCATCCGGATAGATGTGCAATTCCAATTGACTCCGAATCGCCGCCCCACCCGCTAAAATATCCCGATCTTGCGACTCGAACTCATCCCCCAAAGCCCCCGGAAAGACCTCCGCTGCCGTTCTTCCGATCAAGTCACTCTTCGCTTTCTTCCCGCACCGAGCCACCAAGGTGTCATTGACGAAAAGATAACGTCCCTCCGCATCCTTCACAAAGTAGACGGTATCCACCACGTCGTCGAAAATCTCGTCGCCCCCAAACGGCCCCGCGAGGCTTCCAAAAAATTCCTCCTGTCTCGAATCCATCACGCTCGATCTCCCTCAATCATTGCTCTCCCATGCAAGCTCCTCGGAACCAACGGAGTCGCCGGGACCCGATCACTATAGCGAGCCCCTTCCGGCATTCCTCCTCTCACGACCATATCGTTAGCATACGACCCCATGAAATAGGGTCAAAAACGAAAAAATCGAAATTGCCCAAGATCTCCTTTTTGACAAAAGGGCCACAATTCACTCTCTTTCCGGGCAAGACAAATTTCCAAATCCAGTAATACTCCTGACATGACCACCGCCGCCACCCGCCCCATCTTCGAGGGCTGCATTCCCGCCCTCATGACTCCTTGCGATGCCAACGGCGTTATCAATTACGATGCCCTCGTCGAAACTGCCCAGAGCCTCATGGCTGAAGGCATGCGCGGAGTCGTTTACTGTGGCTCCATGGGCGACTGGCCTCTCCTCAGCGACGACCAGCGCATGGAAGGGATCAGCCGCCTCGTCAAAGCAGGCGTCCCCACCGTCGTCGGCACCGGCGCTCAAAACACCACCATCGCCGCTGCCCACGCCGCCCACGCCCGCGAAGTCGGAGCTGATGGCCTCATGGTCATCCCCCGCGTCCTCAGCCGCGGATCTTCCTCCGCCGCCCAAGTCCACCACTTCAGCGAAATCTTAAAAGCCGGCGGCGAGCTTCCTGCCGTCATTTACAATTCGCCCTACTACGGCTTCGAAACCAAAGCAGATCTCTTCTTCTCGCTCCGCGAGAAATTCTCCTCCCTCGTTGGCTTCAAGGAATTTGGCGGTGCCGCATCCCTCAGCTACGCCGCTGAAAACATCACCAGCATCGATGAATCCGTCATCCTCATGGCCGGAGTCGATACCCAGGTCTTCCACGGCTTCGTCAACTGCGGGGCCACCGGTGCCATCACCGGCGTTGGCAATGCTCTTCCCAAGGAAATCCTCCGCTTCATCGAACTCTGCCAAGCCGCCGCCAAAGGCGACCCACAAGCCCGCCGCTTCGCCCTCGAACTCACCGAAGCCCTCACCGTCCTTTCCACCTTCGACGAAGGCCCCGACCTCGTCCTCTTCTACAAAGAACTCATGGTTCTCGAAGGTCACACAGCCTACCAACACCAGATCAATTCCTACGACCAGCTTTCCCCGGCCCAAAAGCAATTCCTCCACAACCAGCACGCCCTCTTCCGCAGCTGGTGGAACAATTGGGAAGGAAAGTAGCCGGAAGCTTCGCTTTTGGCATCCACATCCTGAGCTCCAATCCTCCCAAACAAGCATTCAAAATTCGAACTTGGGCGTTCAGCGTTCGGCGTGCAATTCCTCCACATGAAAATCATCGACTCCCACACCGGCGGCGAACCGACCCGGACCATCATCTCCGGCATCGACCTCCCCAAAGGAACGATCGCCACCCGCGAGTTCCTCGCCAAGGAAGCCGACTGGATCCGCACCACCCTCATCAACGAGCCCCGTGGCTTTAGCGCCATCGTCGGAGCCTGCCTCTGCGAACCTAACGATCCCACCTGCGTCACCGGGGTCGTCTTCTTCAACAACCTTTCCTATCTCCACAGCTGCCTCCACGGAACCATCGGGGTTATCGAAACACTCGCCTACCTTGGCCGCATCAAACCCGGCGAGCACCGCATCGAAACTCCCATCGGCATCATCACCGCGACCCTTTCCGAGGACCACTTGGTGACTGCCAAAAACGTCCCTTCCTATCGCTCTGCCGAAAACGTCGAAGTCGCTGTTCCCGACTGGGGCGTCGTCACCGGAGACATCGCCTGGGGAGGCAATTGGTTCTTCCTCATCTCCGACCAAGGACCCGCCGTTCGCTCCCAAAACATCGAAGCCCTCACGCACTTCACCTGCGCTGTCCGCGATGCCCTCGAAGCGCAAAACATCACCGGCTCAGATGGTGGCGAGATCGACCACATCGAGTCCTTCGCCGCTCCCGAAGAAGGGATCGACGCCCACTCCCAAAACTTCGTCCTTTGTCCCGGTAAGGAATACGACCGCTCCCCCTGCGGCACCGGCACCAGTGCCAAGCTTGCCTGTCTCGCAGCCAGCGGCAAACTTGCCGAAGGTGAAATCTGGCGTCAGGCCAGCATCATCGGTACCATTTTCGAAGGATCTTTCCTTTCCCTCCCCGAGCCCGGACACTTCCTTCCCATCGTCACCGGGAGAGCCTTCGTCACCGGCGAAACCACCATCATCATAAACCCTGATGACCCCTTCCAACACGGCATCTCCCCAGAGAGAAAACCCTGAATTCGAGAACCCGAAAAACTAAAATTAAAAAATCATGAACCTCACCGGACAATCCTTCCTCGGCGCATCCCGCGCAACCGCCTCCCCCGAAACCTTCCACGTCTCAAACGCCGCCACCGGCGAGCAACTGGAGCCCGCTTTCCACTCCGCCACCACTGCTGATCTCGAAAAGGCGGTCTCCCTCGCAAGCGACGCTTCCCCAACCTATTCCCAAACCACTCCCGAAACCCGCGCGGCATTCCTCCGCACCATCGCCGAAAAAATCGACGCCCTCGGTGACGAAATCACCCCTCGCATGATGGCCGAATCCGGCCTCCCCGAAGGCCGCTGCCAAGGCGAGCGCGGACGCACTGTAGGCCAGCTCCGCATGTTCGCCGACCTCATCGAAGAAGGTTCGTGGGTCGATGCCCGCATCGAAACGGCATTGCCCGACCGCGCTCCCGCTCCCAAGCCCGACCTCCGCTCGATGCGCCGTCCCCTCGGCCCCGTCGCCGTCTTCTGCGCTTCCAATTTCCCTCTCGCCTTCTCCGTCGCCGGAGGTGACACCGCGAGCGCCCTCGCCGCCGGTTGCCCCGTCATCGTGCGCGCCCATCGTGCGCACGCCGGCACCGCCGAAATCGTCGCCAGTGCCATCCAAGCCGCCGTCGCGGAATGCCACATGCCCGAAGGAACCTTCTCCATGATTTTCGATACCGGTATCGAACTCGGCACCGCCCTCGTCACCAGCCCCAGCATCAAAGCGGTCGGCTTCACCGGGTCACGCACAGGCGGTCGCGCCCTTATGGATGCCGCCGCAGCCCGCCCTGAGCCCATCCCCGTCTTCGCCGAAATGAGCTCGGTCAATCCTATCTTCATCCTCCCCGGAGCAATGGCCGAACGCGGCGAAGCGATCGCCCAAGGCCTCGTCGGATCCGTCACGATGGGAGCGGGCCAATTCTGCACCTGCCCCGGCCTCGTCTTTTCGGGCGCATCCGAATCCTTCGAAAGCGCCCTCAAATCCGGCTTTGACGAAGCGGCCCCCGCCACCATGCTTCACTCCGGTATTCTCAGCAACTTCACGGAAGGACTGACCACTCTCCAAGGCCAAAGCGGTGTCGCCACCCTCGGCAAAGGTCCATCCGCCGAAAACCAAGCCACCCCCACCGTCCTCAAAGCCAACGCCGCCGACTTCCTCACCAACCCAAACCTCCAAAGCGAAATCTTCGGCCCCTCCACCCTCGTCATCGAGTGTGAATCAGGAACCGATATGCTCGCCGCCGCCGCGAGCCTCGAAGGCCAGCTCACCGCCACCATCCACGGCACCGAGCAAGATCTCCAAAGAGCCGCCGGACTCATCTCACTCCTCGAGCAAAAAGCCGGACGCCTCATCATCAACAGCTTCCCCACTGGCGTCGAAGTCAACTCCGCCATGGTCCACGGAGGCCCCTACCCCGCCACCTCAGACGGAGCCAGCACCTCCGTCGGCACCGGAGCGATCCTCCGCTACACCCGCCCCGTGAGCTTCCAAGGCTTCCCCGACTCCGCCCTCCCAGCCGAACTCCAAGAAGCCAACCCTCGCAAAATCACCCGCCTCGTCGACGGAACCCAAGCGTAGCACGGGCGTCCCGCTTGTTCCCCGCCCCTCAACCACGGAGGAGAGGCTCTGAGCCTCTCCTCCCTCTCACCAAAGAATGTCAAAGGAAACCCTCATCGTCGGCGGCGGAGTCGTCGGCCTCGCTATCGCCCACTACCTCGCTAAAGCCGGGCACCAGATCCGCATCATCGAACGTGACGACTCGCTCGCGCGCAGTTGTTCCAAAGGGAACGCCGGTATGATCGTCCCCTCCCACTTCATCCCTCTCGCCGCCCCCGGCGTCATTGCGCAAGGCCTCAAGTGGATGCTCAATCCCAAGAGCCCCTTCTTCCTCCGCCCCCGCCTTTCCCCCTCCCTCGCCCGCTGGATCTGGCTCTTCACCAAGCACTCCACCAAAGGCCACGTCGAGCGAACCCAGGAACTCCTCCGCGACCTCTCGCTCGAAAGCCGACGTCTCCACGTCGAACTCTCCGAACAGGAAAACTTCCCTCTTGTCCAAAAAGGCCTCCTCATGCTCTGCCAATCCGAGGCCGGCCTCGAAGAAGAAGCGGAAGTCGTCGAACAAGCTCACGCCCTCGGACTCGAAGCCGAAGTCTGCGACATTGCCCGCGTCCGCGAGCTCGAACCCGACGCTGAGATCAATGCCAAAGGCGGTGTCTGGTGGCCCCAGGACTGCCACCTCTCTCCGGGAAAATTTGTCGAAGCCCTCCGTAAATCCATCCTCACCCACGGAGGAGAATTCATCACCGGAGAAGTTTCCCAACTCACCACAAACGGTGATAAAGTTGAAAGTGTCACCACCAAATCTGGTGAAACCCACAAGGCCGACACCATCGTCCTCGCGGGTGGCATCGACACCACCGACCTCGCCCGGCAAGCCGGACTCGCCCTTCCCATGCAAGGCGGCAAAGGCTACTCGCTCACTTTGCCCAAGCCGGTCGCCAATCCTCTCCTCTGTTCGCTTCTCAAAGAAGGCCGCGTTGCCGTCACTCCGATGGGCGACACCCTTCGCGTCGCCGGCACCATGGAGATCTGCGGCAAGGACACCTCCATCAGTAAGGCCCGCCTGCAAGGAGTCATCGAGTCGTTCTGCCGCTTCTACCCGCAATACCAACCCTCAGATTTCGAGAACTTGAAGCCCTGGGTCGGACTCCGCCCCTGCTCACCCGACGGCCTCCCCTACCTCGGCTTCGCCCCGAAGCACAAGAACCTCATCATCGCCACCGGCCACTCCATGATGGGCCTCTCCCTCGCCCCCGTCACCGGCAAGTTCGTCGCCGACCTAGTCACCGGAGAAACGCCCCCCATCAACCTCGATCAACTCGATCCCAACCGATTTTAAGCTCACGGTGAAAGTCCTCAAAACAATCATCATTTCAGCGACCACCGTCGTCCTCACATTTCTCCTTCCTTCCAATCCTGCATCTGACCACGCACCGCATCCTTGATGCCTGGTCCGTGCCAGCTTTTGGAAGACACCATCCGAAATCACGGTCTTCTTACGACTATTCGTCGCGATCGACTTCACTTCCTTCTGAGTGAGATCAAACCACCCTAAGTTATAGGAGTTTGGAAACTGGGCATTACCCGAACGCAGCACCTCGCCTCTTGGGAGATCACGATACGCGACCTCCAGTTTCAAGCCCCCTTTGCGCAGCTTTTCGCCCCCGTAAAGCGCGAGCCGATTGGTCGGAACAGGCGTCGATTGGAAGCCGCCAGCCCCAGCGATTTTTTGCCAACGGGCCAGACCAGTGGTGAGGGTTTTGCGCGCCACCTCATTACTCTGACGGGCAAATTTCCCGGAGAGAGAAGTTCCATCTGCACCTAGGCAATACAACCCTTAATAGGTCGATGTTTGTTCAGGAAAAGTACCCTTGGGCACGTTGCTGACATATTTCTTAAAGAGGTTCGTCGCAGCGGGATTAGGAGGAGTTTTCATCCAGTCCGGCGGATAGAGAAAAAAGGTTTCTTCAATCACACAGACATACTCGGAGGCAATCTTTTGAATGTTGCGATCTGACCAGACCTCACGTCGTCCAATGACGCCATTGTTTCAAGTCTCGCCGCATGGATGTCCATTCATGACCCAGAGGAGGCTCGGGCGCTTGAGCTTCCGAGCCTCTTCAGCGGCCTCGGAAAGACTGCGGTGCCAGCGCACCGCCCGCCATCCCAATTCCGTCCCGGAGGGCCGGATGAAACCGATCTCGACCGTGGTCGCGCCCTTTTCCAAGGTGACCTCTCCCGCCCTCGCCCAAGCAACAAAACGAAGGTCCGGCTTCTTATCACTGCCGATGTTGATCTGCTCATGACTGCCAATAACAACAGCAAACCCTCGCGTCTTCTTGCAAGCATTTGCGAAGCTGGAAGTCCCCACTACTCTCCCAATCGATCCACTAAATCCTTCATCACCGGCATCATGCGAATGAGCTTTTGGGCATGCTCAGGTCTCGAAAGCCGATTGCGCTCAATGAGTCGAACTTCCAGAAACGGGCTTGGCTCCCCGTCAATCGACATCTCGGAACCCCAAATTTTCGATGCCTTCAGCACGTCAAAAAGAGACTTGCGACGATCCGGAATAAGAAAGACGGTCTCAGGTTCCTTGTCATCCCCGCCCGTGATTTTCAGGAATGCCTTCATCGACTTTCCTTCCTCTCCGCAAAGCTCCCAAATCCAATCATCCAGTCGGCCCTCCACGAAGGGTGGATAAAAAACAATCCGCACTCCTGCCATGGTCTCGTGCGAGGTGAGATACTCGGCAAACCCAAAGGCAAAGGCTGCCGCAGTGCCACTTTCAACTTGCGGCACCGCAAGCACCACCAGTTCCTTCGATTTACGATCTCCCGCTTTGACCCAGATCGTAGACCACAAGAGCCCGTTGGCAGAATTTTTCTGTGAGCGGAAAATTTCGTAGCCCAGATTCTCAGGTCCGAGCGTACCTCTGGTCATGGCATTATACTGTCGAAAGGCCTGCTGCCCCGACTCGGTGTCGATACTTCGCGCCCCAATCAAACGATTCATCTTGAGAAGGTAGTCCGCCATTTCGGGAACGGTGATATCGCCCTCAGCCGGCTCGCTTTCCTCTTGGTCGGCATTCGCCCCCAGGTACAAAGCAATACAGACTGAAGCAATGAGGAGGGCCGGAATCACCGCCAAAGTAATTTTGATTCCGCTGGTCTTGGAAGGTTCTTGGATTTCGGTCATTCAGAAAATAAAAGGGCTATTTCGTGCGCCGCGCGCTTGTGAACGCCGGTGACTCCCAAGCGCGAGGCCGCCTCCAGGAGCTCTGCAGAGAGAGCTTCGCGCGCCGCCCGATCCGTGAGCGCCCGGCCCAACCACAAGGAAACCTCGTAGGGATTGGCATCACCTTGGATGAACTCCGGCACCATCTCCCGGGCCGCCAGAATATTGATCAATCCGATATAGGGAAGTCTTAACAATTGCCGAGCCATGACATATGTGGGCCACGACACTTGGTAAACCAGACAATAGGCCATCCCGTAATAAGCGGCCTCCAAAGTCGCGGTTCCACTTGCGACCACGCCACACGTCACCGTCTGCATCAGAGCCTGACTCTCACCCGTGCGAATTTCCACACACCCTTCCGGCAGACCCGATTTCGCAAGATCGGCCGCCATGACGCGCGCCACCTTTTCCCCCGCAGCCGCCGCCACAAAACGGAGGTCCGGATGATCGACACACAATCGCCGTGCCGATTCCAGCATCAGCGGAAAAAGGCGCGTGACCTCCCGGGAGCGACTCCCAGGAAAAAGCCCCACCGTTTTCTCATCCCGCACAACCTCGATTCTCTTCTCCTCAAGTTCATCGACAAGGGGATGCCCGACACATCGGCTCCGCAAGCCCGCCGCTTCAAACAAGGGGACCTCGAACGGAAAAAGACATAGCATAAGATCATGGGTCGCTGCGATCCGCGGGATACGTTTACGATTCCAAGCCCAGACCTGCGGTGCGACGTAATGCACGATCTTGGTCTGCGGGAGACTCTCGTGAACCTGCTTTGCCAGCCGGAGATTAAAGCCCGGATAATCGATCAGAAGCAAAACGTCCGGCTTGCACTTGGAAATTTCAACCAAGGCACGATCAAAGCGCTCCTTGAACCATCCGTAGCGGCGAAGAACCTCCCAAAGCCCTACCACCGCCGCTTCATCGACCCAATCCTCGACCATCCCACCGGAAAAACGGGACATCTCAGGGCCGCCAAGGCCATAAAATCCCACCTCTCCGAGATCATCCCGGAGAGCCTCCATCAATTCGGCGCCGTGGGTATCCCCACTGATCTCGCCTGCCACCACATAGACCGATTTGCTCATTGCCGGGGTCATGCTAGGGCAGGAGGAGATTTTTCCAAACTGCAAATCACGTCACAAGGGCTTGCTTCTCATCTCGCCAAACGTTAATTCGTCTCTCCACAGACGTATTATGTCCGAAAAATCTGATCCAAAACCCGAACAGGGCCCAAGCCCCATCGGTGAAATTTCGCAGGAGCCCTCCGCCTTTGAAGCTTTCCTTGATGCCAACCAAAAAAGGCTCCTCATTATCGGGATCCTCGCCGTCCTCTCCCTCATTGGTTACGTCATCGTGACCGGCTTGCAAAAGAGGGCCCGACAAGACGCTGCTGCTGCCGTCGCGGCAGGTCGGACCGTTCCCGATTACGAAGCTCTCAGCAAAGCCTACGATGGCGAAGTTGCCGGCGGCACCGCGCTGCTCTTGAAAGCCCAGCTTCTCTGGTCCGACCAACAACAACAGGAAGCGATCACTGCGGTCAAGGACTTCATCTCCAAATACCCCGAGCACCCATCCTTCGGAGACGCACACACGACCCTTGGATCCTACCTCCAGCAGGTTGATCAACTGGAGGCCGCGAAAGAAGCCTTCACTACATCTGCTGAAACCAAGTCTGCCACAAGCTCCATCGCTCTTCTCTCCCTCGGTGACATCGCGCTCCAAGCCGGAGAATCCCAAAAAGCGAAGGAATACTATGACCGTATCATCACCGATTACGAGAACACCCACCCTCAGGTGAAAGGATTTGCCCAGGAACGGATCAAACTCATTGGCGTCAAGCCACCTGTCGATAAAGCACCCGAGTTGCCCAAGACGATCACTCCTCCGGGAGCAGGAAATCTTCCGGCCAATTTCCCAGGATTTAAACCAGTTCAACCGTCCCCCACACCCACACCCACACCCACGACTCCGACTCCGACTCCGACCACCTTGCCCGTCACGCCTCCCGCTCCGGAGCCAGCCGCGACAACGGCACCGGAAACCGCGCCAGAAGCTGAAACCGACGGCGCAACCACCGAAGAACTCCTGGACCTTCCTGAATTGGATGTCCCCGAAGAAACGGAGCCCCCAGCCGCGACCGGAACTCCCCCCGAATAATTCATTCTTCGAGAATTCCTTCTTCACTTTTGGGCTCCCATGCCCCATTAACTTGCCAACAACCCATTAATCGCCGTGTTTGAAAAAATCATTAGCAAAAGCCCCGAGGCACCCCAGGCACCTCGACCAGCCTTGCCCTCTCAATCTCCTTCAGCTCCAGCAGCATCCCCCACCCCAGCAGCGGCGGCACCAGTCTCTTCTGTCAGCAGCAGCGCAGCAGGCGGACAACGCAACATTCTCAGCAATGACGTCCATATTAAGGGATCCGTCCGCTTCACCAATGATCTCCTCGTCGATGGCCGCATCGAGGGTGAAATCAGCTCTGATGGCGCTCTCACCGTCGCTGAAAACGCGCACATCAAGGCTGAGGTGAAGACCAAATCCGTCGTCATTTACGGGAAGGTTCACGGCAACATTATATGCACCGACCGCGTCGAGATCAAAGCCAGCGCCGAAATGGTTGGTGACGTCAAGGCTGCCACCCTTTCTATCGAACCCGGAGCGATCTTTGTCGGCAAGTCAGAGGTTGGAACACCCACCTCTGCCCCCAAGCAAAACTCCCCATCCCCACAGGGTCATAATAAGAAGCAAAATCAAGGACACCAATCCAATAAGGATGGTTCCAAGACTTCCTAACATCACCTTAAAAAGACCACATTGGCCTTCGGTTTTTTCAAAGATAAGAGCAAGGGTCCTCTCGAGGTCACTTGTCCTCTTTGTCAGCATCTTCAGCAGGAATCCCGGCTGGCGGTTTCGTCGTATTGCAAATCATGTGGCGCCTACCTCACCTTCGATAAGAGTGGCGAAATTAGCGCACGCCCCGTAGCACCGCCTGACCCCTTTGCGCACCGACCACCCCAGCCCAAGGTAGAGATCGACTACAAAGCTCGGGAGCAGCCTGCACTTCCAGCGTCAAAGCCCCTCCCTGCTCCCACCGCGGACTCCGAATCACCTCAGGAAGTCGGACATACCTCCGAAACTGAGGAGAAGGAAGAAGCAGACGAGGACCCAGAGTCTCCCCCGGAAGAGCCAACAGAAGCGGAAACACCCTCCTCTCTCCAAACCGCTCTTCCTGAAACATCCTCTCCCCATTTCACGATCCCGGACTCGCCGTCCGCCACTCCCCGCTACCACGGCGACATTCACCCCAACGATTCTTCCTCTCAAAAGAAAATCGTCACCCGCGACGTCACCTGCTTCGAATGTGGAGACACCCACCCCGCAAACATTCACGCAAACTCAACCCAGTGCCGAAGTTGCGGTCGCCTGATTTCGATGGAGGATCGCGAGGTCAAAGAGCGATACAACAGCAGCATTCAAACCCGGGGAAACGTTCATATTTACAAAAAAGGCGTCGTCCTCGGAGGCTCCATTCAATGTCACAAGCTGACCGTCGAGGGAGACTTCACCGGAGATGTCGAATGCTCCGGCGACCTCATTCTTCGCCGACATGGCAAAATCACCGGCAAAGTGGTTTGTAACCGTCTCCTTGTCGAAAAACGCGCAAAAATCGAATTTCATAGCACCGTTGAGATGAATGAATGCCTGATCGACGGTCTGGTCACCGGTAATCTCGCCTGCCGCGGTCTCCTCGCGCTCGAAAAAAGAGCCACCCTGACTGGCAATATCAAGGTCGGAAGACTCACCGTCGCCGACGGAGCAAGACACTCCGGTCAGATCCAGATGGGCGGCTTTTAATTCTTGTCCATCCCGGTCAATCCCAGAAACTCCCAACATGCCCAACGCGCCCGTTCTTGATCTCAAGAAAGATATTCTTCGCCTCAAAAAGGAGAAGAACGCCATCATTCTTGCCCATAATTACCAAGTCGGCCCCATCCAGGATATTGCCGATTACGTCGGCGACTCCCTCGGCCTCGCTTATAAAGCTCAGGAAACCGATGCCGAAGTCATCGCCTTCTGCGGAGTTCATTTCATGGCGGAAACCGCCAAAATCCTGAATCCCAACAAGACCGTCGTCCTCCCCGATCGAGACGCCGGGTGTTCCCTCGAACAAGCCTGCCCCGCCGATAAACTAGAGGAATTCCTCAAGGAAAACGCCGAAAAGAATTATTACGTCATCGCATACATCAACTGCTCTGCTGGCGTCAAGGCGCTCTGCGACGTTATCTGCACTTCCGGAAACGCTCCGCGTATCGCCAATCAGGCCCCAAAGGACCGGCCCATTCTCTTCGTCCCCGATGAGAACCTCGGCCAGTGGGTCATTGAACAGACCGGCCGTAAGATGGATCTCTGGAAGGGAAATTGTTACGTCCACGTGGAGTTCACCCGTGAATCCATCCAGAAAATCAAAGATGACTATCCCGACGCCGTCGTCGTCGCACATCCTGAGTGCACCAAAGCAGTTCGCCTTCTCGCCGATGAAGTTTGCTCGACCGAAAAAATGATCTATTTCTGCCGTAACACCCCTGCTCAAAACGTCATCGTCGTCACCGAATCCGGAATGCTTCATCGCATCCAAAAGGAAGTCCCCGAAAAAAACCTCATCGCCGGACCAACCGACCACTGCGCCTGCGCCGACTGTCGATACATGAAAATGAACACTCTGGAGAAGCTCCACGCTTGTCTCGATAAACTTGAGCCACAGGTCGAACTTGCCGAGGACGTTCGGGCCAAGGCCGAAATCTCATTACTTCGAATGCTTGAGCAATCGAAGTAAATAGGCCCCAGCTTTCCCACTCTGTGAGATAATTCACAGCCCGCTTTCGGAGAGAGAGCCTGTCCCTCTCAACGGCTCTTTGAGCCCCTAAGGAGCAGCGTGGGATTAACAAGATTCTTTCCCAAAGGCATTTTAAGCAAGTCCCGTCCCCATCCGGCCGCGCCGCGAGAGAACGGTAGCCGAAAGTTGCCCTTTTGGTCGTGCGCCCTTTCCAAGTGGAGCAACACCTTAAATCAAAACGAACCGAGAAGGAAGGCACGGCTGCGGAATGATTTCGTTGACCGCCCATCTCTCTGTTGCGAAGTGGCAGGAATTAAAAGAAGGCCTTTGACCGATTTTACGATATCAGCGGTTTCGCCAATTCAGATATGCCCGTCATTCTTCATGTCAGGAATTCATCGGATTTGACCGACAAAGTCGTTGCATCGCTCAATAAACAGGACTCTGTTACCAAGAAGCCAAATCCTCAAAAGACGATCCAGATGAGGATACAACCACGCCTGCTAAACAACCCCGATAAACCCTGATATGGACATCCAAGAATACCTCTTCACTCCCTTCGCCGGCGGACTTTTCCTCGGCCTCCTCATCGTTTTCTTTACCTGGAAATCAGGATTTGCGGCTCGCAGGAATTTGAAACGGGAACTCAAGCGGGTCGACTCCGAAGGGAAAGAGCTCCAAAAGCATCTCAATATCCAACTGAAAATCAACGCCGAGGGGAACGAGAGCCTTCAAAGCAAGCTCGAAGAACTCCGGAAACAGAACGAAAACCTACGCGTGAACGTTTCCTCACTCCAGCAAAAGCCGGGCCGGGCCGAGCTGCGCCAACTGACCATCATTGAGAACGGAATCGGCCTGATGCGCGAACAGGCTCCTGGATTTGCGCAAGCGTGGGAGAAAGCAATCCGGCAGGCCGAAACAGATTACGAATCCTCCGAAGGAGGTCTCAAGAAGCTCGTCCGCAAAGTCCTGCCCTCACTCGGAACTTCCGCGACCCACGTTGAGGGAGAAGAAAAAGAGTCGGGAGAAAATTCCGACACTAAGGTCGAAAAGGATGCCACCAAATCCTAACAACGACGAGGCCAGCTTTCCTTCCAGCTGATCACCCACCAAACAAAAAGCCCCGGTGCGCTCGAAGCGCCCGGGGCTTTTGTTGGAATCAATTTTAAGGAATCCCCCCTATTTCTTGGGAGTTTTACGAATTTTCTTGGCTGCTTTCGCAACCTTCCTGACGGACATCTTCTTGGTTTCGACCTCTCTGACGTTGGCCATTTTCACGGGAGGTGGCGGTGGAATCTCATCATCATCCGCTCCTCCATGACTAAGGATAAACTGGAGGTCGTCCACCCCGAGATTGCTCGCGAAGCCCTCGTCGCCAAGGATGTTGGTGACCAGCGCAGTCTTTTGGTGCTGCAAAATACGAATCTTCTCCTCTACGGAATCACGTGTCAGGAGACGATACGCGATCACCTTGTTCTTCTGTCCAATTCGGTGCGTTCGGTCAATCGCTTGGTTCTCAACCGCCGGGTTCCACCAAGGATCGTAAAGGATCACGTAGGAGGCCGAGGTCAGGTTAAGACCAGCACCACCCGCCTTCAGCGAGAGCAGGAAGACCGAGGCATCCTTGGTTGTCTGGAATTTTTCGATCTCCCCTTTCCGGTCCTTGGTCTGACCGGTGAGGTAGTTGAAGGGCCGGCTGTCGACTTCGAGATGTGCCTTGATGATATCAAGCATCGAGACGAACTGCGAAAAGACGAGCACTTTGTGGCCCTCCTCGCGGAGTTGGTCGAGCAGATAGAAAAGAGCATTCATCTTGGCACTTTCCTCCTTGAGCCACTTCGGATCGATGAGACCCGGGTGACAACAAATCTGACGCAGACGCATGAGGCCCTGAAGAATGGCAAAGCTGTTCTTCTTCACCGCTTCGTCGGAATCGAGTCCGAGCAAAGCCTGCTGGATGCGCTTCAACTCCACCTTGTAGAGTTCTTCCTGAATGCCTTCCATTCCCGCAAAGACCTCCTCCTCGGTTCTTGGTGGCAGGTCTTTGGCAACCTGTCCCTTGGTCCGGCGAAGCAGAAACGGGCGAAGCCGTGCTGCGAGGCGGTTCTGACTACTTGGATCCTTCCGCTTATCAAAGCGGCGCTTGAAGTAAGCACGGGTTCCAAGAACTCCCGGCATCGCGAAGGCCATCAGTGACCACATGTCCATCAGGCGGTTCTCAATCGGAGTACCAGTGAGGACCAGACGGTTTTCAGCATCCAACTCGCGGGCGCACTTGGCAGCCTTCGAGTCCGGGTTCTTAATCTGCTGCCCCTCGTCAAGAATGACCGTGATCCAGCGAATCTTGTTCAGCTGATCACCGCAAACACGGAGCTGGGCATAGTTCAGAACGAGAATATCGAGAACGTTTTTGACCTCATCAATATCGAGATCATCGCGAGTGCGGAGAATTTTGACCTTCAATTCAGGAGCAAATTTCCCGGCCTCGGTCGCCCAGACATCGAGCACAGACTTGGGACAAACGACGAGCGCAGGCCCGAGGGTATTGTTCACCCCTTTGGTCCCCTTCACGTATTCACGCAACCAAAGAAGATAGGTGATACTCTGAATCGTTTTACCAAGACCCATGTCATCAGCGAGGATTCCTCCGAAACCGTTCGTCGCAAGATACGCGAGGAATTGGTATCCCTCGACCTGATAGGGCCGGAGGGTCGCATTGAGTTCGGCAGGCACGGGCGGCTTGATGTCGATTTGGATATCGCGGGCACGATCCTTGATTCGCTTCCAAGCTTTTGGATCGAAAACCTCGGCAGCCTTGGGGTCGGCCAACTGCATGGCGTGCATGCGGTGGGTCTCGCCCGAGAGATCGAAGGGATCGAGACCAAGGCGGGTGACCGCATCCCGTTGATCGGGATCGAGCTTAATTTCGAGACGCATCCACGAGCCATCGTCCATACGAACGTAGCCACCCCGAGCCGCCACAAGCTGGCGGATCTGGGCCTTGGAAAGATTAACGCCTTCCACGTCGATGACCACCCGGAGGTCGAACCAGTCGATCTCCTGATTAACCACCTCAAACCGAATCGCGGCCGTAACAGGGTCACTCAAAATTGTTTTTAACTTCGCTTCGATATCGAGCTCCACCGATGCGGGCATGGCCTCAATCCACTCGGCAAATTTCTCAGGAAACTGCTTGGTGATCCGCCCCTTAAAGGCCTCCAGTTTCTCGTCGTAGGTCAGACCCATTTCTAAGAGAATCTCCGGGATAGGATAAAGTTTCTCACGCGCAAAGCGCAGCAGGGCCTTCCCCTTCACGGGCTCCTGCTTGATCAAATCCCATCCGGCCTTGATCAACTTCTCCTCACGGCGACCTTTGGCTTCAAGCGCCTTGACGTCGATCACAAGGTGCTCGGTTTCAGCAGCGGTCAGCCCCTGCTCAACCCACATTTTAAGATGAGGGAAAAGATCAAGATCGGTCACCCGGCGCTTCATCGAAGGCGGCAGACTTGATCCGATCTTGCGCAGGAACTCCACCCCCTCGAGTGAATCGATCACAATCTTCGGAATGGAATACCGCGGCATGATCTCCGTATCCTCCAACCACCGTGGTGGCCCGGGGAAGACGGTCTCGTCCGATTGGTAAAGCTCGGTCCGACCAGGGAGCAGACGAACTGAATGGGAGACATTCTCACCCGATTTTGTCACGAGCTGGAGCCCGAACGAATTCGGATCGGCCGGATCGTCATCACAAATCCAGCTGAGCGGTTGGTCGACAACCCGGAAAGGTCGTTCATCAAGGTTCACCATATACCCCTTCAGCTCCTTCTGGTGGAAGAGGAGGTTCATGAAGCAACAGGCTTCCTCGTTTTCCAGATCCAGGTAAAGCTCACCAGATTTTTCGGAATAGCGCAGGAAGTGCTCCCAGAGGATCTGACTCGCGGCATCCATGCGCAGCGCGGACGCATCAAAAAGCTTCACGATACGCTCAATTTCACCTTTCTCGCGGAGTGAGACCCAGTCCTCTTCAAATTCTTCACGGGCCTCAACACGGGCTTCGTTAATCGTCGAAATTAGGCGAAATTCGATTTTGTGAGGAATCTCCTGAGGGGGACGCTCATTGACGCTTTCAATCCGGTCATACCAAGCTGCGACATCCCGCTCTTGCTCCCAGTCCCGCATGCGACGCTGAACGTCCTCAAGATCGGTCACCGCATCCATGAACTCCGGATAGCGGAGGTTTTTCTTATCAAAAGCGTAACCTAAGTAGTTCCAGAACTCTAGGATATCCCCCGGAGGAACAGGCCAGAGCTCCAGTGGCTCGTAGCTCGCAATCTCCCAGCGGGGGTTCAGGCGAACCATGTCGTGATCGTGAATCTCACCCTCAATGACGTAGCGGCGGTAGCGTTTCTCAACGCGGAAGACAAAGTCAGCCTCCTTGTCATCGAGTTCGCGGTCGAGCTTCTCTTCGATGAGGTCGACAATCGGAGTGTCGTCAAATTCATTGGGCGATTCCGGAAGATCCTCACCGCGGTGAAGTCGCTCCAGCATGACCGCAAACATCACGGCTCCAGCTGTTTCCTCATTTTCCTCGGAACAACTTCCAAACCAGCGGTTTCCCTGCAGTCGTAAGGTCGTTCGATGGACCCCTCCCCTGTCCTCGACCCGTCCTTGAATAAACAGGTGATTCCCAAAAATCTGTGTCACGGCACCTTCTTCCTGAAGATGCTCCCCGCGTTTACGTGCCGGTTCCGGGAAACTATTGAGGAAGTTCAAAGTTGCCCGATCCGGGTTGAGTGCGGTCATTTTATTTGCCATTACGTCTCGATAGGGGTGAAAGAAAACCGCTGCCATTCCTATGGAAAGGACGATAGCGACGGTGAGGGGACGATAGTAACGGCACGATGCCAAAAAACGCAACAGAAAGCGTCAACGAATTCATCATCGAATTAACTCGCAACTGAAAGATCCTTGCTACCATCGTGGTTTGAACGTCTAGCGTTCCCAAACGCGCATCATGAAAGAGTCATCCCGCAAAGCCCTCTCCGCCCTTTCTTGGCTGGGTGCCCTCGGAATCGGACTCATGATAGGGCGGCATGCGCTGCCTGCGTCAACAGGCCTTGTTGGGAATAACGGTCGCTCAAGCGGTGAATCCATCCGTCCTCCCAACAGCCTCGATTCCCCCTCCGACGCCGACGAGGCCCGAAACTCCACATTTCATCTCATTTAATTTCCCATTTAATTTCCCGCACTAATAATGAGAATCCTCTTGCCTTGGGGATTCGTAGAAATCAAGGTAAAGCTATGCCTGCTCCGAGATTGATCATTCCACACGACTCTGATGGCACTTTGCCGGATTTGGCTTGCTACCATATCACTTCGCGTGTGGTGCATCGGCAGTTTCTCTTTCAAGATGAGGAGAAGGAGCAATTCCGCGTTCTCATGCGGAT
>Ga0222650_1000571_pt1 | contig 27217 bp, 21 predicted proteins | sample AntAcemetagen367_FD_179820 | JGI IMG/M metagenome (GOLD analysis project Ga0222650, IMG submission 179820) | Saline water microbial communities from Ace Lake, Antarctica - #367 | ecosystem: Environmental > Aquatic > Non-marine Saline and Alkaline > Saline | place: Antarctica: Ace Lake... | reverse complement strand
CCGACAACGAACTCATTACAGAACACTTCGGAGGGATTCCCAAGGCTGCTGATTTCAATAACGACGGAAACTTCGACCTCGCAGATCTCGATAACGACTCCCACCTCGACATCGTCAACCAAGGAAACTACGGCACACGATTCTGGCGAAACCATGGCGACAACCTTTTTAGAATTGGACAAGACCATCACCAAAGCTTGGAACGCAACGGCCCACATGCGCTTCGATGATTTCGATATGGACGGGCGACTCGGCATCGTGACCTCTGGAATTGGACCCGGCTGGGAAGATCGGAAGCAAGCGATCCACGTCTTCCGCAATATCACTCAAAACGAGAACGGGTGGCTCAAACTCCAACTTCGCCAAAACGATCGGAATACGCAGTGTCTTTGGAGCCATCGTCACCGTTTTGGATGCCGGATCCAAAAAGCTTCTCGGAAAAAAATGCTCTCATCAGACACCGAAGGCAGCCATCCACGCTTACATTTCGGCTTGGGTAAATCCGAGTCCGTCGACATCGAAGTCGTCTTCCCTACTTCAAAAAAACGGGTCATCTTCCCTGAGATTCCCGCGAAGCAATACCTCGTCCTCCGAGCCGACGGCTCGGTAACAAAAACCAAGTTCAACAAGCCGTCCAAATAGAAAAGATCAAAGCGCATCGCAACCGATGCCTTCAGAAGAAAACCCCGGCTCAGCACGCCTCTTTTTGGGAACCCTTAGTCGTGGACGGCAGACCACAGAGATCTCACTTGAGACGAGTGAAATGACGATTCCAATTGAGACGTCAGTGGCTAAAAGCATTTTTTGACCTCCCGGAAAACAGGATCTTTCACCTCGCAATGGCCGAAAGCAAAGCTCTCACTTCTTCTTGGGTTTATATGAGTTATGTGAGAAGAGTAATTTTCGACGATGAGGGATTCCCCTCGCACGTTTTTTGCCTAGAGTTTTGGCATGCCCACTGCAGCCGACCTTGATGCCGCTATCCGCGATGTTCCTGACTTCCCGAAACCGGGTATTTTGTTCAAGGACATCACTCCGATTCTTGGTGATCCGGAGCTCTTTAAAGCCTCACTCGAGTTGCTTGCGGAAACAGCCGGATCTCAGAAAATCGACAAGGTCGTCGGCATTGATGCCCGGGGATTCATCTTCGCGGCGGGAGTCGCTCTCATTCTAGGAGCGGGATTTGTCCCGGTTCGTAAGAAGGGAAAACTTCCGTGGACCACTCACCAGATGGCTTACAGCCTGGAATACGGCGAAGATGTCGTCGAGATTCATGCCGATGCCATCAAGCCAGGCGAAAAGATCCTTCTCGTCGACGACCTACTCGCGACGGGGGGAACCGCCGCAGCCTCCATCAAACTCCTGAAAGCGCTCGATGCCGATATCGTCGGCATTTCTTTCCTGATTGAACTGGCCGCCCTGAACGGGCGCGAAGTCCTCTCACATTCCAAAATTCACTCTATCCTTTCTTACTAAATCCATGACTTTCGAAGACTATTCCAAGACTATCCTGCGGTATCCCGAAATGGGATTCAGCCTCGACCTCTCCAGAATGGAGATCGCTGATGACTTCGTGGAGAAGATGCAGCCAAAAATCGAGAAGGCCTTTGCCGATCTGACGGCGCTCGAAGCCGGCGAAATCGCCAATTCTGATGAGGGCCGCATGGTGGGCCACTATTGGCTGCGCAATCCCGATCTTGCTCCCAATGACGAGATCAAACGCCAGATCACCGAGCCCATCAAGGCCATCAAGGAATTTGCCTCGATGATCCCGACCGGCGAAATCGCCCCCCCTTCCGGCGGAGTTTTCAAGAACATCCTCATCATCGGCATCGGTGGTTCCGCATTGGGCCCTCAGCTCATCAATGCCGCCCTCGGACAGGTCGACGAAATCCAACCGTACTTCTTCGACAACACCGACCCCGCCGGCATGGATCGGGATCTCGCAGCGATCGGCTCTGACCTCAAAAAGACGCTCACAATCGTCATCTCAAAATCCGGAGGCACTTCTGAAACCCGGAATGGCATGATCGAAGCCAAGCACGCCTATGAAGAGGCTGGGCTGGACTTCGCTAAACACGCCATCGCCGTCACCGGCGAAGGCTCCAAGCTGGATATCTTCGCCCGCGAGGCCGGCTTCATCACGACCTTCCCGATGGAGGACTGGGTGGGCGGGCGCACCTCGATTCTTTCGACCGTGGGATTGGTCCCCATGGCCATTCAAGACATCGATTTTGAAGCGATGCTCGCAGGCGCCAAGGAGATGGATGACCTCACCCGCGCCACTGACATCACCAACAACGCCGCGATGCGCCTCGCTCTCGCCTGGTATCACGAAGGCAAGGGCAAGGGCGAAAAGGACATGGTGGTCCTCCCCTACAAGGACTCCCTCGTTCTCTTCTCCAAATATCTCCAGCAGCTCATCATGGAGTCACTCGGCAAAGCCGAGGACCTCGACGGAAACACGGTCAACCAAGGGCTCGCAGTTTACGGGAACAAGGGATCAACCGACCAACACGCTTACGTGCAGCAACTCCGCGACGGTTTGCACAATTTCTTCGCAACCTTTATCGAAGTCCGCAAGGGACGGAACGGCGACTCAATCACCGTCGAAGGTGAGAACACCTCAGCCGATTACCTCCAAGGGTTCCTGCGGGGAACACGACGGGCGCTCTATGAAAACGGCCGTCACTCGGTGCTCATTTCTATCGAGGAAGTGACACCCCGGACGCTCGGCCACCTCATCGCTCTCTTCGAGCGCACCGTGTCCTTCTATGCCTCACTGGTGAACATTAATGCTTACCACCAACCGGGGGTCGAAGCGGGCAAGGCGGCCGCCACGGTGTTTCTCGATTTGCTCAACGAAGTGCGGGGACACCTCACCGCGGCGCGCCGCAGCGCGCTCGATGTCGCCACCGCGATCAGCTGTGATCCGGAGGATGTCTTCCACGCCTTGGTTCACCTCGCCGCAAATGGCGAAGCGACCCACACCCGCGGAGACAACCCCATGGACGACCGTTTTTTCCTCTAGTAGGGAAGGATGTCGCGCTGTCGAAGGCGCCTGAGAAACTCCTGCACGACGCCGGGGCCAAAGAGCATCCGAAAGCGGGCAAGAGTTTCGAGGTGTTCTTTTTTATCGACGAGATCAGGGGAAAGAAGGCGGCGACCCACTTCGCAGCGGATTTCATAAAGCGGCCTATTTTGCTCAAAAATCAGAGCATACTTTCTCATTCCATAGCGTTCGAGAACTTCCAAAAAGACAGCATCGTGAATCCGATCGAACAACCTCGCGCTGAGAACAGCCCTTTCTTTCACTTCTTCCGCTTGGCCCGAATCCTCCCGCAACTCCGCCATTCCGGCAAGCTCCCCAAGCATTCCGCTCCCGGTCGAAGCCGCGCATGACAGTTCCGCGATCTCGTGTGCCGTGAGCGTTGCTGAAAAAAGCACTAAATCACGAGGCAGCTTTGAGACCCGGCTCATTTCATAGGACAAAAGAAGTCGACGGTGGAACGATTCCACAATTTGTCCTGATGTCTCCCAGCCATTCTCACTAAAGAATTTTTCCTGTGCACGAAGAGTGCTCCTCAGCGAACTTAGGGACCCTAAATCGGAGGAAATACGGCAAGGGCGAATGGCAAAAAAAGCTTTCAAGACTTGGTAATCCATTGATTTGTCTTTGTGAACTCTCCTCTTCATGATCTCCAGACCGTCCTTTATAGACGGGTTCCTTGCCAACTCTCTGTCATCAAACAGTGAGACCACGCGTGTATGACAGGATTATTGATCCAGCACAAGAACGAGAGCTATTTCGTTTTAATCGATGAAATCTCATAAGAGAGGACCCATTTGCCTACCGGGTCTCTTCAGAATACCTCGATCTCGACAACTTGGGAAAATTGGAGATTTTCTCAACTCCCCATTCAGCTCATGGTCTGCAGATGCCGAATCCTTACGAGAGAACTCCAGAAAAGGTTATTGATCCCCCCTCCGATTGGAAAGGGACTCTGAAGCGCCTGGGACCGGGATTCGTTTTATCAGCCTCCATTGTTGGATCGGGAGAGTTGATCGCCACGACCATCTTTGGAGCAGAGGCTGGCTTCGTTTGCCTCTGGCTTATTCTCTTCTCGTGCCTCGTCAAAGTCGCGGTCCAAATTGAATTTGGGCGCTACACGATTTACTCTGGGAAAACCTCGATGCAAGCGCTCAACGAACTCCCGGGGCCGCGATTTGGACGCGGTCGCGCGGGCTGGGCGGTCTGGGGCTGGCTCATCATCATGACGCTTAAAACCCTGCAGGTCGGAGGGATAATCGGTGGCGTCGCTTTGGTGTTTTCCGCTCTTATCGACCTCGGCCCTTACAGCCAGATCATCTGGACGGTCGTTTCGGCGACCCTCACCATTATGATCGTCTCACGCGGAGTCTATAAACCGATTGAGAAATGGTCCATCATCATGATCGGGCTTTTCACCCTCTTCACCATCGTTTCAGTGGTCTCTCTGCAATGGACCCCTTTTGCGATCTCCGGGAGCGAGGTCTCTTCGGGACTGACCTTTAGCCTTCCTGCCGGCCTGATCCTCATTGCCTTGGGAGCCTTTAGCATCACCGGCGTCGGCGGAGATGAAATCCTCGCCTACAACTACTGGTTGATTGAAAAAGGATACGCCTCCTTTACCGGTCCGGAACCATCGGAAGACCGTGCTGAATGGCTGGCCCGGGCAAAGGGATGGATTCGGGTGATGCAACTCGACGCATCTCTCTCCATGGTCTGCTACACCATCGTCACCGCCCTCTTCTACCTTCTCGGGGCCGCCATTTTGAATCGTCAAGAACTCGTGCCAGAAGGCCAGGACCTCATCACCGTGCTTTCGAAGATGTACACCCAAAGCCTCGGATCCTGGGCTGAAACGGCCTTCCTGATCGGAGCTCTGGTCGTCTTGTTTTCGACTCTCCTGGCAGCTCTCGCAGCCTGGACACGCCTGTATTCAGACGCCTTCGGATGCTTCGGCTGGATCAACTTTAATGACGAAAAAGAGCGTAAGAAATGGATTGCGCGACTCTCGGTGGTCTTCCCGATCATCTGGAGCATCCTGTATTTCACGATCAGAAAACCGGGCGTCATGGTCATCATCGGCGGCTCGCTGACCATGTTGATCCTGCTCATCGTGGTTTTCGCGGCCCTCGTGATGAGATACCGGTGGCTTCCAAAAGAACTCAAGCCCTCGAGGAAATTTGATACGATCCTTTGGGCGAGTATTCTAGCGATTGTCGCCGCAGGAGTGGTCTCCGCCATCAGGTTCGCCTTCGACTAAGGGCCATTTCAGCTAAACCGGAACCGCCAGTTCACTCACAATCTCTGCCACCACCGATTGTCCGGTGCGCCCGGCATAGTGGGCGTCGGCCTCCAGCACGAGACGGTGACCAATGACACCCGCCGCGAGGGATTGGATCGTCTCGGGGAGCACGAAATCACGGCCCTCAAAAAGACTGAGAGCCTGCGCAATACGAAGAAGGTTCAGCGAAGCACGAGGGCTCGCCGCTAGCTTGACCCCGGCACGGCCGCGGGTCGCGGCGACGAGGCGAACGAGATATTCCTGCAGGGCGGGAGTGATGGAGACCCCGGCCACCGCATCGCGGACCGTGATAAGATCATCCCGACTCACGACCGGCCTCACGCGCGTCAAGGGATGAGATTTTTCCTGTGCGTTCAAAATGGCCATCTCTTGTTCAATCGAGACGTATCCCAGTGAACATTGATAAGCGAACCGATCCATCTGAGCCTCAGGAAGTGGATAGGTGCCCCGGAGTTCGACCGGATTCTGAGTCGCGATCACAAAGAAAAGCTCGCCGAGATCGTAGCGATTTCCCTCCACCGTGACTTGCTTCTCGGCCATCGCTTCCAGGAGCGCACTCTGGGTCCGTGGCGAGGCCCGGTTCACTTCATCTGCCAACAAGATATCGCTAAAAATCGGCCCTTGATGGAATTCAAATTTAGCATTCCGGGAATCGAGGACACTCACCCCGAGAATATCAGAGGGAAGGAGGTCGGGTGTGAATTGGATCCGTTGAAAATTGGCACCACCCACGGAAGCCGCAATCGCCTTGGCGAGAGTCGTTTTACCGGTCCCCGGGACATCCTCCAGAAGGACATGCCCCCCCGCCACCATCGTCGCGAGAACGCGACGGACGGTTTCTTCCTGCCCCAACATGACAGCCTTCACTGAGGCTTCGAGTCGGGATACGATTTCGGTCGCTTCGATCATTCCTTGGATTCGGCCTGCTCGAGCTTCCACTTTTCCCACACCGGCTTTGAAAGCCCTTGATGCCATTCCCTAAGCGTCTCGATGGTCGCGAGATCCTCCTTCGACATCTCCTTGGCCAGATCATCCATACGGTCGTCATTGAGAAGCCGAATTCCCTTGTTCGTTTCAAATGGCAACTCGATATCGACAAGAACCCGGTAACGATCTTCACTTGGAGCGACAATCATGAGTGGGTAGGACATTTCAGACCCTCCCCCGCTATCAACCCTGAGCGAGACTCCGCGGAAACGCCCGGCAGCCTTGGATCCTAAAATCTCATCTGGCGAAGCTGCGATCCCAGCTCCCTTTCGGATAAACCCAAGGTCCCGCAGTAACTTTGTGGGCTTAGCTGGTAATTTCCGGACCGCGGAAACTTTTAAGAGGTTTATCATGGTGCCATCGGTCGCGGTCTGCCGCCATTCATTGACGAGCGTCTTGGCCAGTTCCTCGGAAGCAGCCGTTCCTTCCGGGTTTGCCAGTCCCACCACTTTGAGGACATTTACCAAAAACTCATCCTCCATTTTCGCAGCATCTTTCGTGAATTCATCCACCATTTTTTGCACCACTTCCTGCCGTTCCGGGGGATACGAATTTCGCAGAGGCACCTCTCCTCCGGGGAGAACGACCCAGCCGTCTCCGTCATGGGACATCCAAATCTTTCGGTAAACTGGCTTCCAACTTTCTCCGCTCGTCGGGAGGGAGAGGAGCCCGAGAGCGATCTGCTCCTCCACGTAGACCTTGGTCAACTCGGCCTTGATGGTGTCGCGCCCTTTTAGGGTTTCGCCCCACCATTTGACGGCCTGCATGTAGTGTCCCATTCGCCGGTCATCAAAATCGTTTGCCCTCCATCGCCCTCCATTAGGCTGAGGCACCCGTAACTCCAGCTCATCGTCAACCGCCTCTTGATCGTCAGGCTTCTCGACCTTCTCCTTTTCCCGATAAAGCCGCTGCAAAAATGGCGTGAGGCCCTCGTTCTTGAGATCTTCAAGCACGGCCTTTAAAACCGTGGCGGGATCAGGAGATTTCTTCTGCTCATGAGCGTCCTCAAAAACTTCAAACATCTGTTTCACGCCACGGCGATCCTCCCAATCAAACTCATCATTGCGGGCGCTTCGAAACTCCCGGCTCTCCTCGTCCGCGAATGAAAAGTAGGCCGGAAGAGAGACCCGCCATCCTTGCTCGGTCCTGTAGAGGCTAAAACGAACCGGGTTGAGCCTCTCATCCATGGGCTCGGTCTCGTAACTGGATAGGAACCCTACCATGAATCCCGCTTCTTCCTCTTCATCCAAATTCTCTTCGATAATCACCTTCATGACCTTGCGGGACCCTAGCACTCGCCAAATCCGCTGCTTGTCCTTGCCTGCCATCCCCCTGCGAGTCGCTCGCAGGTGCTGGTCCCAGTCACGATCCGGCAGCTGATCCCGCTCCAAAAAACCCTGCCAAACAATGAGCGCATTCGTTTCCTTGTTCTCGGCCGCCTCGATAAAATTGAGGAGAACTTCCTTCGGGTCGTCGAGTGCGAGATCGCGGGGAGAAACGGCGCCCCCCATTTTTTTACGAAATCGCGCCAACTCCGAACGGGTCAAACCGGTCATGGCCTTAACCCTCTGCAGCGCCATCCACCGCTCGAGCCCGCTCATTCGACTTTTTATTTCGGCACCAAAACCGAGGCCGGTGTTGTCAAAGCTTCCTTCAAGCGGAGCCAACTGCCACCGCTCTCCCTTCTTAATGAGACCCAGCGAAAGAACGGCAGCGGTGTCAGGACCATCAGGACTTGTTGCTCCGATGATCACTCCCGCAAAATCATGGTCAATTTTCTCATTAATCGGAGCAAATTCAAATTTCCCGCTTTCGCTCCAATGGCCGCGCCGCTTCCAAAGTTCATCAATGCGGTCCCGCTTCTCGGGCCCACAAAATGGCGAAATTGCCAGCTCTTTGGAAAGGTCAGATTTACTCACCTCCTCACTGAGGCCTCTGATGAACGCCAGAGCAATATCGGAGGGCTCGCCGGAGAAAACCTTGAGGGACAAAACAAAAAAAGACAGAACGATCCAACGCATCGTCGGAAGTCTCGCACCGCCAAGACGATCAGACAAGTCTCCGTCTTCCAGAATCCGCCAAGCCTGCTATGGGAAGAGCTTCCAGCAAACAAGCGACAGAAGTAGTCCCACCACCATTCCCATCGTCAATCCGTAAACCGACCATCTCGATTGATAGGGCTTCAGGGCCGGGCCCACGAAGCTGGGAGGAGCGACCGCCTTCTCTCCCAAGAAGGAAGGCTTGATCGGCTTGGCCCAGTATTTTTGATACTCATCCTGCCCGGTCCGGGTAATCGCCAGAATCTCCCGCGCGGCATCCCATTCAAGCTTTGCGTCTAAAATTTCCCGGATAAAGAGGAAGTCGCCTAAGTCAACCTCAGGCCCCAGTTCAATCGTAACGCCATTGGCCAAAAGTTGCTTTTTCAAGCTCGCCATCGACTCCAGCTCTCTGTCGACAAAGGGCTGCGCTTCAATCTCCATTTGCCTGAAACTCTCGACCTTGTTCCGTTCATCAATACTTTTGATTCGAGGAGGCAGGGCCGCCGCAACCGCATTCGCCACTTCAGCCGCGATGACAGGATCGTTCAAAGTGGTCTTGACACTCAATTCGTCCCTCTCCTTGTTAAGATCGAGTTCAAGGCCCGTGCGCACTTTCGTGATACTGTCAGCCGGACTCATGCCCCACTTCTGGGCGAGCCCCAGTTCCTTTGCTATTTCGCCCAAGACATCCTCCGATTTTGTCTCACGCAGAACCTGAGCCTCATTTTTATCAGCCACCGCGCTGGCACTGATTTCCACCCCGCTTTTTGCCGGAACAAAAGGATCACGGACGTGAAAAGAGAGCGTCGCGGTTGCAAGGTATTCCTTGGGTGCATCATCCCACTGCTTTTTCCCCACGAAGAATCCACCCACCGTCCCTCCGATAGTTACCAGGGCCAATAGCCAGGACCACCACCAAAACCCTCTGCGACCGCGACGTTTCTTCATGGCGGTTATTAAAACAGGTGCACAAAATCAGTCACCCGAAAAAACAACTCACTTGAGCGTTTGATGAAAATGCTCTCCTTTTTTGAGGCTTTCCACAAATCCCGTCATCAAATCCGCCGTGGCCTCCACATCAGAATAAGCGGCCATTTCGATCACAGAATGCATGCAACGCAGAGGGAGTGACACCAAGGCACTCGGCACGCCATCGCGGGACTGGAAGATCGAATCGGTATCGGTCCCGGTAAAACGGCTGGCCGCTTCATGCTGGATCTCGATTTTCTTTTTCTTTGCCACCTGAAGGAGTCGCTCCACCACAAGAGGATGGCTCGCCGAGCCATGCGTCACGGTCGGACCACCGCCAAGATCGACCCGTCCATACATCGGAGCGCTCAAACCCGGGGTGTCGGTGGCGTGAGTGACATCAGTGCAGATGCAAACGTCCGGCTTGATTCGATGGGTCGCCATCGTCGCTCCAAATCCCCCGATCTCCTCCTGCACCGCGTTGAGACAAACCACCGTAAAGGCGGGCTTTGTCTTCGCGGCCGCGAGCTTCTTCATGACCTGCGCAATCATGAATCCTCCGATCCGGTTATCGACCGCGCGGCTCACGATTCGGTCCTTCCCCAACTCAGTGGGCCCATCGGCATAAACCGCCGCATGACCGACCCGCAGACCGAGCTCCGCAACGTCCTCGGGTGACGAGGCCCCCACATCCACCCAAAGTTCGTGGATCTTCGGAGCCTTCTCACTTGCCAAAGCATCCCGCCTGAGATGAATCGCGGTATTTCCAATCACTCCCGGCACCGTTCCTTTATCTCCTAAAATCTGAATCCGGCGGCCTCTCCCGGTCGCCGAGTCACTGCCCCCGACCCGGTCGAGGTAAAGAAACCCCTCCTTGGTGATATACTTGATCATGTAGCCGATCTCATCGGCGTGGGCCTCCAGCATCACCACTTTATCCGAACGTCCTTTCAAGGTCGCCCAAGTCGAGCCATAGGCATCACACGCCACGGAATCAGCGAACGCCCCAACATACTTGGCCCACACCCTCTGGCCGGGCATTTCAAAACCAGTCGGACTGGGCGTCTCCAGAAGTTCAAATAGAAAAGATTTCTCAGCTTTCGTCATACCGGTATGGTGCCGCGTGGCCCCCGCAAGGTGAAGTGCAATTAACGAGAACCGAAGCGAGTGCAAACGCCACCGCCATTAACGAGATCGAGGATCTGTTCCGGCTTACGTCCGTTCGCGACCAAGACCTCGATCCCAGCCCCGGTGGCATACTTCACCGCCTGGAGCTTCGACGCCATCCCGCCGATCGAAAACTTACCACTCTCAGGTCGCACCATACCGCGCACCGCAGCCAGGTCGTCAACTTGCGCAATCAATCTGTCGTCCTCATCCAAAAGACCATCCACGGTCGTAAAGAGAATCAATTGCCGGGCCCCCAGCATCTCGGCCACCCTTGCCGAAAGCATATCGTTATCCCCCACCCGCAGCTCCTCGATCGCCACCGAATCATTCTCATTCACAATCGGAATGATATCCCCTTCTTGCAATAAACGGCGCATCGTCGCGGAAACGCGCTCACGGCGGTCCTTCAAATCCGACCCCGTCAGAAGCAACTGGGCGACATCAAGATCGAACTGTTCGAAGAGAGTTTGATAACGCTGCATCAACCGCGCCTGACCAATCGCGGCCGCCGCCTGACGAGTCTCAACATCATCAGGATAGGCCGTAAGTTTCAAGGAACTCACGCCCGCTCCGACTGCCCCCGATGACACCATGACACAGGCATACCCGGCTGCCTTGAGCTCCGCCACCGCCGTGACCAACCGCACCAAAGAGGCGCCATCCAGCGTGCCGTTCCCGCGAGTGAGCACACCGGTTCCGATCTTGATAACGATAGGTTTTTTCATTGCTTACATGCGTTCGGGAACAGGAATCGCCAATAACGTGAGACCATCCTTGAGAACTCTCGAAGTCAGGTCACACAAAATTAAACGACTTTCACGGGTCTGCCCTTCCGATTTTAAAACCGGACACGCCTCAAAGAAGGAATGAAAGGCCCTCGCCAACTCCAACAAATAAGTCGCAAGAAGATTGGGCCGATAGTCATCCAAAACTTGATGAACCTGATCACTATAACGAGACAACATCCGCACCAGATGAATCTCAGCCTTCTCGGTCAACTGCAGGTTCTCCCCGCTCAAAGTCACCTTCTCCTTGAGCTTCCGGAAAATCGAACGAGCCCGCACATAGGCATTCAGCAAGTAAGGAGCAGTGTCCCCTTCCAAGGAGACCATCTTGTCGAGGTCGAAGACATAGTCCGACATCCGATGGTGCGACAACTCGGTAAACTTCACCGAGTTCACCCCAATCAATTCCGCCAACTCCGCCTTCTCCTCCACCGTATCAAGGCGGCTCTTTTCATCCACGATGATGCGTGCCGCTTTCACGGCATCATTCAAGACGTCTTCAAGCTGGGGCAAATCACCCTCTCGTGTTTTCAGGGGCTTCCCGTCCTTACCGAGTATCGTCCCAAAGGCGACATGAACGAGATTCACTTGATCAAATCCAAGCCGCTTCGAGGCTTCGAAGAGCTGGGTAAAATGACCGCCCTGCCGGAAGTCCACAACATACCAAATGTCATCGGCCTGCCACTCGTTGACCCGGTGCTCCACCGTCGCAATATCAGTCGTGGCATAGTTGAAGGCACCGTCACTCTTCCGGATCATCATGGGGAGATCCTGCCACTCCCCATCGCGATTAATCTTAAAAGGATCAGCCTTGGGCTTGCCTGCTTCACTTGAGAAAATACAAACTGCGCCCTCGCTCTCTCGGGCTTGTCCGTTTCCCAAAAGCTTCTCCACCAAGGGAGCAAGGGCATCATTATAGGCACTCTCACCCATCCAGTGATCGAAACTGACATCGAGCCGATCATAAATCTTCTCCAGCCCCTTGCGGGACATGGCCAAACAACGCTCCCAGATCGCCTTGTTCTCGGCATCACCCTGCTGAAGTTTTACCAACTCAGCCCGGCATTCCGACTTGATCGCCTCGTCTTCTTTCGAGGAATCGGAGGCCAAGCGATAAAGCCGCAGCAGTTCCTGCAGCGGCGCGGTCTCCAGACGCGCTTCATCCACGCCCTTTTTCCAGGCCCATGTCACCATCCCAAACTGGGTCCCCCAGTCGCCAATATGATTATCTTTGATCACCTTGTGCCCCACCTTCGTCGCGATCCGCGCCAGGCACTCGCCAATAATCGTCGAACGGATATGCCCGATGTGCATCGGCTTTGCCACGTTCGGCGCCGAGAAATCCACTACGATCGTTTGCGCCGCATCCACCTGCGTCACCGCAAGATCATCGGACTCCCACTGAGCCCTCGCCAAATCAGCCCAAGCCGCCGGAGTGAGGGTGAAATTCAAAAAACCGGGACCCGCAATGGAGACCTCGCAGAGATCTTCATCGGAAATCTTTTCAGAAAGCTCGCTCGCAAACTCGCGCGGATTTTTCCCAAGCGGCTTCGCCATCATCATGGCGACATTGCTCTGAAAATCACCGAAGCGCAGGTCCGCCGCCTTAGTCACCTGAATCCGAGACGGATCAGGGAGGGCAACTTCGAGAGCTTCAAGGGCAACGAGAACTTTCTCGCGGAGGATTTCGGGAATGGTCATGACAAAAATCAGGCTGGGATGGCGTTCGCAAAGATCTCACAGATCTCCTCGACAGTCTTGGCTTCTTCAAGTTGTTCGCGCCGGTCGGACTGCTTGAAAACCTTGGCAAGTTCCGAGAGTAACTGCAAGTGCTTGGCCGCTTGATCCTCAGGCACCAGCATCAGAAAGATGAGATGAGAGGGAGCATTATCCGGGCAGTCAAAATCGACCCCTTCACGCGATCTCGCAAACACCACCAAGGTCTCCTTCAACTCCTTCACCCGGGCATGAGGAATCGCCACCCCCGATCCGAGCCCGGTTCCAATATGAGATTCGCGTTCCAAGACGGCATTCCCTACGCAGTAGCAATCACCCGACGGCAGCTTTCCAATCTTGCACAGATGCCCGATCATCTCGAGCACGACCTGTTCGTGATCAGTCTCGGTGAGTTCGAGAATGACCGATTCAGGAGTGACCAGTTTTTTGAGCGCAGTCATAAAGAAATCCCACTGCCGAAAGCTCGGCGCGAGGCGATGGTGCTAATTGAGCAACCCCAAAGAAACAAGGGCAAAACCAATCCTGAAATTGCCGGTTTTGCCGCATTGACACCCAATCATCATGATTGCAAAACCTCACCAAAGGCGCCAATGACAGTCTCAATATCACTTCCCAAAACATCCAGATGAGTCACGAGGCGCATCTTCCCACCGGTGTAGCCCCCAATCAGAACCCCCTGATCCTGAAGCCTTTCCGACAGAGTGGCAACGTGATCCCCACAGGCCTCAACAAACACCATGTTAGTCTGCACCGGGTCGACCCTTAGCCCCGGAATCAAAGACAAACCATCCGAAAGTCTGCGGGCATTGTCATGATCATCTGCTAAGCGGTCGATATGGTGCTCCAGAGCATGAATCCCGGCAGCCGCGAGGATACCCGCCTGTCGCATCCCTCCGCCCAGCATCTTACGCCAACGCTTGGTCTCTTTGATAAAAGAGCCCGAAGAAACGAGGACGGACCCCACCGGCGCTCCCAAGCCCTTCGACAAACAGAGCGACACCGACTCAAAAGGCTCCGCCAAAGTCGCCGCTGATTCACCCGACGCCACCGACGCATTGAAGATCCGTGCGCCATCAAGATGCAGGGCCAGACCGTGCTTTACGGCAAAGCCCCCCACCGCTTGCAGGTAGTCGAGTGGCAGGACTTTTCCCCAGGTTGTGTTTTCAAGACACAGGAGCCGGGTCCGCGCGAAGTGAAAATCGTCAGGCTTCACCAGCCCCGCGATCTTATCAAACGCCAAAGTCCCGTCAGGCTCCTGATCAAGCGGCTGCGGCTGAATGCTCCCCAGCACGGCCGCCCCGCCCCCCTCAAAGAGATAAGTATGCGCCGATTGCCCCACGATATACTCGTCCCCTCTTGCGCAGTGAGCGAGCATGGCACAGAGATTACTCTGCGTCCCACTGGGGACAAACATCCCCGCTTCCTTCCCTAAAAGCCCCGCCGCAAGCTCCTCAAGCCGCGCCACCGTGGCATCGTCCCCAAAAACATCATCACCAACTTCCGCCACGCCCATCGCCTCTCGCATCGCAGGGGTCGGACGGGTCACCGTATCGCTACGTAAATCAATGAGCATGCCCTCGCTCCTAAAGAAGGAACTGCAGGATCTCAAGCCTATAACGACACCTCCGGCGGATCCTCAGCGACGACGTGAGACTAAAACGACATTCTTTCCCCAAAAAAATTTAAGCAAGTCCCGTCCCCCACCCAGGCGCGCCGCGAGAAAACGGTAGCCGAAAGTTGCCCTTTTGGTCGTGCTCCCTTTTCAGATGGAGCAACACCTTGAATCAAGACGAACCGGGGAGGGGAGCCCTTCATTGCTCCCGAGGGCACGATCATATCCATCCGCAGCAATCACGAGACGCTCTCCCGCTCCAATCTTGGAAGCGATTAAAAAAGGCCTTGTTAGATAACATCCTCTGAAGGGCAAACATTCTGGGAGCTGACCCGCGGGAAGACGATCCCTTGAAAGAAAAACGGCCTGCCGCAGGAAAGCGACAAGCCGGATGAAGGAGTTACAGAGTAATCGCTTACTCGGCTGGCTTTTCAGCTGGCTTCTCGCCGGGCGTCTCAGCTTTCGGCTTGGGAGGATCGATCCTGATCGGTGGAGTCACCGCTTCGATCTTCTTGGGAGGATCGATCCTGATCGGTGGGGTCACCGCTTCGATCTTCTTGGGAGCCACCGGGGTGACAATCTCAAAGAGCTCGATATCAAACACCAGCATGCCCGCAGGACGGTCAGGCAGGTTGTTATAGGCCAGTTCAACAGGAATCCAGAAACGGGTCTTCTCACCCTCGACCATGAGCTGCACACCCTCGGTCCAGCCCTTGATCACGCCATTCAGCGGGAACTCAGCCATTTCATCGCGCTCAATCGAATTATCGAAGAGCTTTCCATCCGTTGTCCAGCCCGCGTAGTGAACCTTCACGGTGTCAGTCACGACAGGCTTACGCCCACCAGTTCCTTTTTTAAGAACCTTGTAAGCAAGCCCGGAAGCGGTCTTTAGGGCATCAGCCGGAGCAGCCGCCACATCGGCGGGAGACTCAGGCGGTGTAGGCTTCGCCTTAAACTCAACCAACTCGAGGTCGAACGTCAAGGGGCCACGGCCGGAACCCGCAGGCTCGGTCAAGGTCTCTGGAAGCCAAACACGGCGGCTTTCACCCTTCTTCATCAACTTAAGAATTTCGACCCATCCCGAAATCGGAGACTTGTCGAAGGTAAACCCCATCGGGCCTCCCATCGTCTTATTGGAGGCAATGGCCGAACCATTGGCATCCCAGCCGCTGAAGTTGATCTTGAGGAGATCGGTATCACCCGGAGTCTTATCTCCCTCGCCCGCTTTCAAGACGGTGTAGGAAAGACCCGACGCAGTCTTGGCCGCGCCCTCGGGAGCTGCCGCAACGTCCGCTGGAGCAGTTGGATCCTTCGGGGCCGGTGGAGGCTTCGGGACGGACCGGAAGTCGATCAACTCGAAGTCAAAAATCAAATCCCCAGCAGGAGCACCTTCAGGAGCTTCACCTTCTTTGCCGAAGCCAAGAGCGGCAGGAATCCAGAGACGACGCTTCTCGCCTTTCTTCATCAACTGAAGACCTTCAGCCCAGCCTTTGATATTTAGCTCGTCAACTTTGAATTGAGCAGGCTGCGGATTGCCGACAGTTGTGGTCAAAAACTCACCGTCTGCTTTCCAGCCCGTGAATTGAGCAGTCACGACATCTTCCGGTCCCGGAGTGGTGTCACCTTCACCGGCTTTGAGAATCTTGGACTTCAGGCCAGAGGCAGTCACCTCGGCATCGGCTGGGGCGGTCAGGTCCTTGGGAGCTGACGGCGGCTTGATGATTTCGAGAAGCTCGACATCAAAGGTAAGATTACCAGCGACACGGCCTTGGTCGCCATAAGCAAGCTCAGAAGGAATCCAGAAGCGGCGCTTCTCTCCCACAACCATCAGCTGAACTCCTTCGGTCCAACCTTTGATCACTTCATTGAGCGCAAACTTGGCGGGCTCGCCACGCTTCATTGAGCTATCGAACATTACGCCGTCAGAGGCTTGCCAACCGGTATAATGCACTTGAACGGTGTCGGTTGCAGAGGGCTTCTCGGTTCCGGTTCCCTTCGTCAGGACGATCGAAGCGAGACCCGATTCAGTCTTCTCGGCTTCAGCAGGAGCTACGGCCACATTACCGGGAGCTTTGAAGGGATCGACGACCGCCTCGGCGGGCTCGACCGGAGCCACAGGTTTGACCTGAGCCGAAGGCTCGGCTGGTTTCACGGGTTGGGCAGGAGCCGCCGGTTCTTGGGCGACCGCGGTCAAACCAAGCGCTCCACTAAGGATACCGGTAACGATCCGGCGTTTTCTGTTTATCATATCGGGGAGACGGTTATCTCCCGACCCTTCTCTGTCAACGCCACATCTCACAAGAATGCGCCGAAAATCCCGCCCCAAAACTCGTCAACCAGTATCGTGAATCAGCCTCCGAGGCCTTCAAGCGCTCCTCCAGCGCGAAAAGGACACAGGGACTCGAGCAATTTCCGGCATCGTATAGAACCTGCCGTGTTTCCGGTAATTCCCAACCCATCTTCTTCTCAAGAGCCTCAATGACGTCCCGACCACCGGTATGCGCCAACACCTGATCGGGATCATTTTTGCGTCGCACCCAGAGCCGCTCGACCGCTTCCGCCGCCAATCCCGGCACCGCTCGATGCAGCTTGTTTTCCAATCTTCCACCCGAGTTGATAAAGCGAATCTTTTCGCGCTCCTCCGGGACATGCACGGTATCAAAATTGCCAACCTGCCACTTCCCTTCTTCGGCCACATCCGACCAAACGGCCGCCGAGGCCCCATCTCCGAAAAGACACATGCTAACAAGAACACCCGGCTCCTCATTCACGAAAAGCGCCGCCGAACAAATCTCGACCGCCACCGTCGCCACCCGCTTCCCAGGATTTGCTGCCAAAAAACCCTCCGCGGCCCGCATCGTGGGAATCGCAGCTCCACAGCCCAAGCCCACAATGTCTTGCAAGTAGACGTTGTCGCGCATCCCCATTTGCTCTGCCACGTGGCTGGTGACACCCGGACAGAGATACCCAGTACACGTGCAGATAATCAGGGCATCGATTTCCGCTGCCATGACACCCGTATTCTCGAGAGCCTTAATCGCCAGTTTGGGAGCTTCGCGCTCGAAGTATTCATTCAACTCCTGCGCCCCCACGTCAAACATCACCGCAGGTTCCTCGGCGCAAAAGTGGCGCTTCCCGATCCCAGAATCTCCCAACAAGACCTTCTCCATGATCCCCTGTCCACGTTGACTGAGGCCCTGAAAAGAGGCCGTCGTTTTGGAAAACTCAAAGCACTCGGACTGAGTGTAGGAGGATTCGGGGAAAGCGCTCGCGAGAGCTTCAAGAAACATAGCGTCACCCTCCGCTAGTTTAGTCGTTTGCCAAAGACTTATTTCCACCGGTAATGAGATTCCTCACGTCTTCAAGAATAACGTAGAGAGACGGCACGAGGATCAAAGTGATCGCAGTCGCAAAGAGAATACCGAACCCCAGAGACACCGCCATCGGAATGAGAAACTTGGCCTGCATGTCATCCTCCAAAAGCATCGGCATCAAACCCACGAAAGTGGTCAGCGAAGTCAGAAGAATTGGTCGGAAACGTCTCGCCCCGGCATTGCGGGCTGCTTCCAAAATACTGGTCCCGTCCTTACGATGGCGGTTGACGTAGTCCACAAGGACAAGGCTGTCATTCACAACGACTCCTGCAAGCGCCACGATCCCGCACATCGACATGATGCTTATATTAAGATCCATGAAGATGTGCCCGGCAATCGCCCCCACGATCCCAAACGGAATGACACTCATGACAATCAAGGGCTGAACATAACTCCTCAACGGAATCGCCATGAGAACATACATCAGCATCAGCGCCCCCACGAATCCGATCCCCATCTCGCGAAGACTATCACGCTGATCACTCTGTTCTCCCTCGAAGGAATATCGCACCCCGGGAAATTTCTCCGCCATCTTATCGAGCACCTCCTCGGTGTATTTTGCGACGATCTCATTGGCATTATACCCTCCGGCGAGATCGACATCACCCTTGATACTGATCGTCCGGAAACGATTCACCCGAGTCACCGTGGCCGGCCCCCGTCCGTATTCCGGGACGATAATATCGAGTAAAGCAACCTCTTCCCCCGCCGGCGTGCGTAATTTCATTTGCTCAAAGTTCGCAATCGATTCGCGCTCGGACGACGGATAGCGAACCATGACCTTTACCTCATCGCGACCCCGTTGCAGACGCTGGACTTCGTTTCCGTAAAAGGCATCGCGAACCTGGTTCATGACGATATTTAGATCAAACCCGAGCGCCTTACCCCGTGGGGTGAGATCGCGAACGATCAATTCTTCACGACCACGGCGGTCGGAATTCGAGACATCGACCACGCCCTTATACTCATTGCGCAACTTATCAGTGGCCCAGTTCGCGGCAGCCTCTAATTGCTTAGTGTCACGACCGGTCAGATTGATGTCGATGGCATTCCCTCCGGCGGCAGTCTCGGCTTTAAAAGAAAGGGAAACGACTCCAGGAATTTCGCCAGCAATTTCCTGCCACTTTGACTTCAGCTGCTCGCTAGAAAAACTCCGCGTCTTGGCCGCGGTCAATTCCAGGGTCACTTCACCGAGGTGGGTTCCGGTGGGCATGGCGGGAGAAAAACCACCTTGGAATGGCTGCATCCCAGCCGTCGCGAGTTGATTGACCACGATGGGATTCCCCTCGTTATCTTCAGTCGTGGTCCCCAATTCCAAGGCCGCTTGCTCAAGCCTTTCAACCACCCGCTGGGTCTCGACAAAAGGAGCACCGAGAGGCATCTCAAGCTTGGCGGAGAGAATCTCTCCCTCGACTTTCGGGAAAAATTGGAAAGGAACCCAACCCGTCTTGACAAGATTCACGGAGATCACCACGAGAGCGATGAAGAAGACCCACACGATGTAGCGAAACCGCAAACAAAAGGTCAGAAAAGGGGTGTAGATCGCCTTCACAAAGCGCTCAAGTCCGCTCGCGATCGCTCCTTGTAAGCGATAGATCGGGTTCTTGCTGGGCGTGTCAGAATGAGGCTTCAAGAGCGCCAAGTGAGCCGGCAAGACTAACTTGGACTGCAAAAGCGAGAAGCCCAGAACTGGAATCACGACCAAGGGAATGTTTGGCCAAATCTTGCCGCTCACTCCACTCAGGCCGAGCATCGGAGTGAAAGCGACCATCGTCGTTAAAATCCCAAAAATCACGACTACCCCAACTTCGTGGGTCCCCTTCCAACTCGCTTCGCGCGGGTGCTCCCCGCCCTGAATTCGAGTGTAAACATTCTCCCCCACCACGATGGCATCATCGACGACAATCCCCAAAACGAGGATGAAGGCGAAGGCCGAGATCATGTTAATCGAGATTCCCAAATTCGGCATCAACCAGAGACCCCCCGCAAAAGAAACCGGGATTCCCAGAGCCACCAAGAAGGCCAGACTGGGCCGGAGAAAGAGCGCTAAGACGACAAGAACTAGAAGCAAGCCCATTCCAATATTGGTCTTCAGGAGATCCAAACGCCCCTTCAAGACCACACTAGTGTCATTCCACACTTCGATCTCCACCCCCTGCGGCTTCTCCAAGGACGCAATGTATTCCCGGGCCAATCTTGCGACCGTCAAAGTATCCTGCTCGGCAACCCGAAAAACATGCAAGACAACCGCCGACCGGCCATTGAAAGTCGAGACTAGCTCGGTGTCCGCAAAACCATCGATGACATCCGCAATCTGACTCAGCTTGAGATCAGAGCCATCGGGCAGCTTCTTCACCGTGATTGCGCGAAATTCCTTACCGCGATACTTGCGCCCGACCGCGCGCACCACGACCTCACCCGATCCCGTCTTCACGGAACCACTGGGCAGATCCAACGAAGCACTCCGCACTGCCATCGCCACCTGCTGCAAAGTGAGGTCATACTTCCGCAAGGTATCCTCGGGAACCTCAATGGAAATCTCATAAGGCCTCACCGATGCCAGCTCCACCTTCCGTATCGTTTCCAGTCCTTTGAGGGAAGCCTGAACGACCTCTCCCGGAGCTCTTACAAAGGCCCAAAACTTTTCCTTCCCGTCTTTGGGCGCTCGCTCCTTATAGTTCAGTAAACCATCGCGCACCTTCTCGGCATATTCGCGCAGACTCGCTTCATCGGTGTCAGCGCTGATCGCCAGACTGAGGATCTGGCGATTGACCACCAGCTCTTCAAAAACCGGCTCCTCGGCACTCTCGGCAAAGTTAACAATTGCGTCCACCTTGGTCTGGACATCGCCCATGACATTCCTCGTTTCGTAGCCGGTCTCCACCTCAATAGTGAGCGCCCCAATATTCCGGTTTGCCGTCGAGGTCACCCGCTTGATTCCCTCGACATCGGCAATGGCCTCCTCGATGGGAATGATCACCCCGTTGGTCACTTCTTCAGGTGTCGCATTGGGATAGGGCACACTGATAATGACCGCGTCAAACGAGGTCTCAGGGAAGACTTCCTTACGAAGTTGGAACCACGCCACGAAACCCGCGATCAGAACCGCGAGCATGAGGAAATTTGCCGCGACATGATTGCCGCTGAACCATTTGATAATTTTCTCCATGGTCTTAGTTCGGAGTCTTGGTTTCCTCCCGCTCGTCCTTTTCTTCCGCCGGGGCCTCGGTCAAGGCCATTCCGGCAACCGGCATCTCGAGCTTTGTTAAGACCACCTTTTCGCCATCCTCGATTCCTCCCGACGCATAGACCGTCATCGCGGTGCTTCGGGCAATCGTCAGCTTTCGAATCTCCAGCGTATTATCCTCGTTAAGAACGAACACCTGATTTTGTCCGCTCACAGCCGAGCGTGGCACTCCCACCACTCCGGGCAGCACCGCGCCATTGAGTTTCGCTTTCAAAAAAATCCCCGGAACCGGAAGTTGAAAACGCGGAGATGCGCTAGGCTTCGGAAGCACTCTTGCGAGAATATAGCCAGAAAGAGTCGCCTCATCGATCTCGCCCAATTCCCACATCATCTCAGCATCCCATTCATGGGATTTACTCCCAATCACGGTGAAAATTTTGATCTCTGCCTTGTCGGGAATTTGCGCGAAATCATCCAGCGAAAACGGCAACCGAATGATGAGATTCTTATGATCGTAAATCGTTCCGAGCTGGGCACCCGGTGCCACCGTCGCGCCCACATTGAGACTCACGGCACGAACCCGACAATCGAAAGGGGCCTTGATTTCAGTCCGCGCCAAATCTTCGAGCGCACGATCAAGCCCCGCCTGAGCTGCCACCACCTTGGCCCGTGCGCTTTTCAGAAATGGCACGCGCAAGACAAGATCCGTGGCCTTTTTATCGCCGCCAATTTTCGCCCAATCGCGCTCGGATTGCTCGGCTCGGGCCTCCTCCTGAACCAAGTTGAGTTCCGCTTCGGCAAGCGTTGATTTCACTTGCGCAACCGCGGCCTGAAAATTCACCGGATCGACCCGGGCGATGACCTCTCCGGCCTCGAAAGTCGCCCCGGTTTCGAACTGCGCATCAACCTCGATAATGCGACCTGCCACCTCGGCGGAGAGAATGGTATCACGACTGGTTTCCACCACCCCCTCGCTTGTCAGGGGGAACTGGAGATTTTCTTTATGAACAATCTCAACCTTGACAACCTGAGTCTTTTCAATCCTCGTTTTAGTCTTGGCCTCGGGCGCATTATCCTTGAGATACTTAATTCCGAGGAAGGTCGCACCAAGCACAAACAAGATGACGATGATCGAAGTGATGACGGTTTTCATGAGTCTTATTTCCGGATTCGGTAATCGCCACCAAGGGCGAGGTGAAGAGTGATGCGGTTATCGAGGCGCAGCCTCCTGAGCGTGACTTTTTGGGAAGCGAGGGCGATGCGATTCCCCTGAGCCGTGATCAGGGTGAGAGCATCACCAATGCCACTGGCGTATTCCGAGGCCGCCGCTACCGAAGCTTCCTCCGCTGACTTCAGGGCCTTTGAAATAGCGGTCTCGCGTGCCACCAAAAACTGCCCGGCCACCAACGCCTGCTCCACTTCACCGAAGGCCTTGATAACCGTGCTTTGAAGCTGCGCCAAATTCGACCGGTCATCACTTGTGATGCGCGCCTTCTCGGTCCGTAACTGCCCCCCGGCCCAGATCGGCGAGATCAGCCCCCCGGCCAAGGACCACACCCCAAAGTCGGAATTAAAAACATTCCGAAAACCATCGGTCGTCGTTCCCGCCGCGCCCGTGATTGATAAGCTCGGAAAGAAGGCAAGCCTGGCCTGCTCAACGAGACGTCCCGTCGAGGCAAACCGGCGCTCGGCTTCCAAAATATCAGGACGGCGTAAAAGAAGCTCGGAAGGCAAACCCGCCGGAGGAGCGGCAGGGACTCCCGGCAAACGAACGCCATTTGCAAGGGTCCCCTTGGGGTAGGACCCGAGAAGGACCTCGAGCTGCCGAATTGCCTGAGCCTGCTCTCCCTGCCGCTGCGCAATCAAGGCCTCATTGGTGGCCATCTCACTCTCCGCCAAGCGCACCTCCGCAGCCGAGCCACCATCTGCCGCCAAGGCGTTGTTGAAGCGGTCACGTACGATGTTTTTGGTAGCTTCTAGAAGTCCTTGCGTTTCCATCGCCAGCACGATCTGTTCATTCGCTTCCGCCAGCGCTAGCCAAGATCTCATGACCTGCGCCGCCAGAGAAGCACGCGCAGCCCGGTAAGCATTTCCCTCGGCCTGGGCATCAGCAACCAAGGACGCCCGCCCGGCCCGCTTAAAACCCCAAATATCAGGCTCCCAGGCCACGGTAAGATTGGCCCCAAAATTCTCGAAAATTGCCGACGGAATGCCACCGCCACTCCCGGGCTGGATCGGAAACCCCACGAAAATCTGTTTCTGACGAATCCCGTTTACCTCAGCCGAGATCTGTGGATTCATGGCACCACCCGCAGTTGCAGCCGCCAAGATCGCCCGATTGACCCGCTCGGCCGCCACCCTCATATCCGGATTTTTCAGGAAAGCCTCCTTCACCAGCGCCTCCGCACGCGATCCCCCGATTCGCCCCACCCAGTTAGTATCGATGCCAGCTTTCGCTTCCGGACTCGCGGCCCACCGGCTCGGAGAGTCCCCCGCCACTTCGCCGATCCTAGAATCTGGAGCGCTGGCCGAACACCCGACTAGCACGAAGGCCATAATTGGAATGAGTGATTTCATTTTTGAAAGCCAGCCTCGCAGAAGTCGATGACCCGCTTCAAGGTGTCGCTTAATTTTTCGTCGCCGACCTTTCCGTCGCTGATTTTTTTCACGAGCTCTCCATGGGTCAGCGTGTTTGAGAGAACTCCAAACGAAAAATGAATCCGCCAAAAAACATCCTCCTCGGTGAGACCCGGACACGCCTCCATGAAGGCTGGCACAAAACGCCCCGCCACTTCTCGGAACCGATCCATCAACTCATCCGGAAATTCGTAAGGCCGCTCCCCCACGACTCGTCCCATCAGTTTCACAAAAAGCTTCTCGCTGAGCGGGCTCTTTTGAATTTGCGAAAACAAAGGCTCAAAGAACGCCACCAAGAGATCCCGCACCGACGCCCCTCCCCTTTCCTGCAACGCCTCAATCCGCCGCATCCGCTCATCATTCACCGGCCTCGCCATCCTCATCACCACCGCATCGATCAGCCCCTCCCGCGAACCGAAGTGATACTTCACCGAAGCGACATTCGCCTTCGCTAACCCCGTAATCTCCCGAACCGACACCACCTCAAACCCCCGCTCCGCAAACAAGCTCGAAGCCGCCTCAAGCAAGGCCAACTTCGTTCCAGTCACATCTTCGGTCGCCATCATTTTCAAACGAACGTTTAAACCGATGCTCCAGTAATTCAAACAATTGTTTGAAAAATATGGAGCGTGGACATTCCTCTCCGCTTCCCCGCCCCCAACCGATTCCCCGCAGATTGATCATAACCGGATCGAAAACGCCATCCGCCCGCTCAAACTAGGCGCAAAAAACTACATGTTCTTCGGTTCACGGCGCGGTGGCGAACTTGCCTGCGCTGCTCACACTCTCATCGAGAACTGCAAACGCCACGAACTGGATCTCCGAACAAGTTAGACCCGCACAGGCTTAGGTAACGCACAGCCTCGTTTAAACCGGTATTCTTGCGCCACGTTTCTACACCGATCACCGTCTTAAAATCCCACCATTCGTTTAGTCTCATTGGTTCTTACGAACTTTCAAAACTCTAAAAAGTAAAATGAGGTGGCCCCCAGAATTCGGGCCAGGAGCTAAGGTAAGATTATGTTGGACAGGTGCGGTGAAAAAACCGAACCAAAACCACTAATAATGAAAGGTAAAAGAAGAAGACACGACCCCGAATTTAAAGCCCGGGTTGCCATTGAGGCTCTGAAAAACATCAGGACAGCCTCAGAAATCGCCAAAGAATTCCAAATTCATCCTGCTCAGATTTCCGACTGGAAGAAGCAGATGCTCGATGGTGCCACCGACCTCTTTGGGGCCGGGAAAAAAAAGTCCAACGAAGAAGAGTTGGAGGCGCAAAAAGACAAGCTCCACGCCAAGATCGGGCAGCAGTCTATCGAGATCGATTTCCTGCAAAAAAAGTCAAAACAGCTCGGTCTGTGAGGGAGCGTGTCGAGTTGGTTGAAAAAAACATCCTGATTTAAGCATGAGAAAACAATGTGAACCCTTCGGTATCGCCCGCTCCACAGCGAACTACAAACCCGTTGCGCAGAGCGCTGTCCAGCGCAAAAAATCTGAATCTCAAGAGGATATTAGATGCACTTTAGCTCATCGACCCATATCGAGGAAGTCGCTCACTGGTGAAAGTTTTAAGAAATTACTACGACCTCGTCGACAAACGAGTCCGTCGTCTTCGCCGAGAGATGGGCCTTGAAACGATTTGTTGCAAACCACGCACGCATTTCTACGGTGTCTGACACCTAGATTAGGGAACAGCTTGGGAACGGGAATTCAACGCTGTTGCAGGAACCCTTGCTATTACTGCGGGTAGCCGAACGCGACCAGCACCGTGAAACGGTATTTGGCGGCGGCGTGAATTCCAGCGAAGCGGAGTTCACTGGCCAGAATCGGTGGGGTGTTGGGAACACGATGAGGTTCGATGATATCGTCTTCGAGTGAAGTATGAGCCGAGACGAAATTGGAGTGGCCTCTTAGTTTTTGGGGCTGGGCGGCCCGGAGGGATGGTAGGATAAGGGATAGAGCTTCATTCCTAACTCCCCAACTTTTACCCCGAAGTTAGGAAAAGAACCTCTTTTCGGGACAAGCTCTACTCTACGAGTTCTGCGCGGAAACGGTAGAATTGGCGCGGGTCGGCGGGATCGGGAATGGATGAAGCCTCTCCTGGATCATTGCTGCGGCTGAGTTCTGTCCAGTTGTTTTGGGTGAGGTCGGGGCTGCGCTCTAGGATCCAGATGGCGGTGCCGACGGCAGCTGAATTGAAGCCAAATTTGAGGACGAGTTGGCCTTCGGCATCGAAGGTGAGGGCGAGGTTGGCGGGGTCGCTGGGGTCGGAGAGGAAGGGGTCAGTGCCGAGGGCGAACTCGACGCCGAAGGTGTTGCCGTCGCCGTCGTAGTCGATCCCCCAGATGAAGGGGATGGCAAGTTGGAGGTCGGATTCACCCTGATATTCTGCGGCGCCGATGTCGGCGGTGGCGACGATGGGGAGGCCGCGTTGGTCGGTGGTGCGGGTAGAGCCAGTGGCCATGTCGAGGGCGGGGGAGCCGGGAAGAGGGATCATGGTCTGGGTGGGGCCGCCGTAGTGGCCAAGGGGTGCGAGGAAGAGCGGCGCGGTATTGGGCATTGGAGCATTGTTGATCTCTGCGTCCGCGATGCCGATGAGGTTGATACCGGAGAAGCTGAAGGAGTTGATTGTGCCGCTAATGAGCCCTAAATCGGGACCTTGCAGCGAATCCCGAATGATGGTGTCAGAGATTTGGGTTTGGGTGTTGCTTTTTCCCGAGCTGGAAACTCCCGCTACTCTATTAGTTGCAGAGGTGTTGTCGGTGATGGTGCAGTATTGAATAATGATACGCCCGGCCCAGTTATAAACTCCGCCACCGTTAGCGTTATTAGCAGTATTTCCGGTGATGGTGCAGGAGGTGATGGTCGTGACTTCATCCGCAAACAGGGTGTGGCTGTAAATTCCACCGCCACCGCTAGAGGCCTCGACGAGACTGCCCCAAACCTGGTTTTCAGAGACGGTGCAGCGAGTGAGGGTGAGGATGCCAAAGGCCTGGTAAATCCCACCACCAGCGGCGCGATTGCCTTGGATCTGGTTTCCAGAGATCGTGCAGTCGGTGAGAGTGAGGGTGCCAGAACGGTGGTAAATCCCGCCACCGTCGGCGTCCTCATTTCCTCCGAAGGCGCGTCCATTGAGAATTTTGCAATTGATGAGATTGAGGTTTTCGTAGTTGTGGATGTTTGCGCCAGCATTCGCACCCTCGTGGGAGCCGTTTTGGATGGTGAGGTTGTTTAGGGTGATGGTCATTGGCGTCAACTTAAGGGTAACGCGCTTATTTAGAGTTATTTAAAACAAATAAAGTCGATATTTGCATTGACATGGCGACTGAGTCGGCAAAATCGGTATGTCTAAAACTATACCTACCGACT
>Ga0222650_1000570_pt1 | contig 27297 bp, 23 predicted proteins | sample AntAcemetagen367_FD_179820 | JGI IMG/M metagenome (GOLD analysis project Ga0222650, IMG submission 179820) | Saline water microbial communities from Ace Lake, Antarctica - #367 | ecosystem: Environmental > Aquatic > Non-marine Saline and Alkaline > Saline | place: Antarctica: Ace Lake... | reverse complement strand
AATCAATGGTTTGTAGATGATGGAAATGTGCAAAATCAAACATTCGCTGAATTTCTTACGATTACAGATTTTACAAAAACAGGGGGTACGGGACTCTCTTCATCTTCGGACGTCAATGACTTTAGACTTTTAGAGGTACTTGCGAGTCCAGCCACCATAAATTCATTTGTCCTAGGTAGTACTTCTGCTTTCAGCGATTGGTCAGGTACGATAATCGGTACGTTAAACAGTGGTTCACTAAGCGGAATAACCACCATAAATACAATCAATAGTACTTCAATAGGTTCAACATCACCGAGCCTTGCTACTGAATCTTTCACCCCTGCCATTATTCCTGAACCAAACCTTTTCTTCTGTGCTGCATTTTTCTTAATTCTTAGTAGTTATTTCCGAAAGAAAGTGCATGCCGCTAAGTAACGCTGAGAGAAAAAAGTACCAGCCATACCTCCGAAAGACCAAGCACTTGACTGCGTTACGGATCGGATCATCTTCCGTAACCAGGATCCGAACCTTTAGAGCGCAGGTCTATCTGGAGTAAAACCCGTCTGCCCAAGCTATCGCTCGGAAAAGGCCCTCTTCATAAACTAGTCCTCTGAGCAGTTCCCTGCCCGATTTCATCAGAAAGATTTACTGGATTAAGCTACATACACCGTCTTGATATTTGTAAACTCGCGGATACCTAGATACGAAAGCTCTCTGCCAAAACCACTTTTTTTTATTCCTCCGAATGGGAGGCGGGGGTCTGATTTTACATTCGTATTCACGAAACAACATCCTGCTTCCAAACGGTGCTCGGCAATGAACTGCCCCTTTTCAAGATCTTTGGTGATAACGGCCGCACCTAAACCGAAATCACTCTGGTTAGCTATCCGTATGGCATCTTCCTCATCTTTCGCAGCGAGTATGCACGCAACCGGACCGAAGAGCTCCTCCTTAGCGGCCGTCATATCTTCGGTTACCTTTGTAAGTACCGTCGCAGGATAAAAGAACCCTTTCCCCTCTGGAAGTTCGCCGCCAAGCAGACATTCCGCTCCTTCAGCAAGGGTTTTGCTAACTTGTTTGTGTAAATCACTGCGAATATCGTCACTCGCCATGGGACCCAACGTGGTTTCCGGTAAAAGTGGATCCCCCATGTTATAGGCTTTCATTTTTTTAACTACCGCCTTCACAAAAGCATCATGAATTTCCGGTTGAGTAATAAATCGTTTTGCTGCAATGCAACTTTCACCATTATTGATCATGCGACCGGTTACACAGATTTCCGCCGCTTGTTCAGGATCGGCATCCGCGAGAACTAAATAGGGATCGCTTCCGCCGAGTTCCAATACCACTTTTTTAAGTTCACTTGCCGCGATCCCAGCCACGATCCTACCAGCCTCCGTACTACCCGTAACCGTAGCCGCCTGTATCGCGGGGTGACGAAGTAGTGTTTCACAGCCCTCGTGATTTATCCGCAGGGTTTGAAACACATTTTTTGGAGCCCCAGCTTCCAGAAAAAGTTTTTCAATCTCTAGGGCACATTGCGTACAGATACTGGCATGTTTTAAAATCGCTGTATTACCCGCCATCAAAGCAGGTGCCGCAAAACGAAGCACCTGCCAAAAAGGAAAATTCCAGGGCATAACCGCAAACACTGGTCCCATAGGTTGATACGAAATGTAACTTGTACTCGCATCTGACTCGATAAGTTCATTACGTAAAAAAGCCTCTCCATTCTCCGCATAATACTCACACATCAAGGCGCATTTTTCGATCTCAGCCAAACCAGAGCTAATAGGTTTCCCCATCTCCGAAGCCATCAACTTCGCCAATATCCGTTTTTGGATCCGTAACCGCTCCGCAAGCTTGAGTAGAACATGGGATCGCTCGTCGAATGTACTACGTTTCCATGCGTGGAAAGCCTCTAAGCTTTTTTCGGCTTTAGCGGGGATTTGGTCGAGGGGTAAGATGGAGAAGTTATCTAAAACCTCCCCCGTCGAAGGCTGAATTGTCTGATAGGTTAAGCTCATGCGTAAAGCTACCACAAGAGATCCTTCTTTCAACGTTTCTTACTCACTAGGACAACTCTCATTTTCCGACAAAAGAATTCGGTCTATCAGCAGTAGGCTTCCTAAGATGGCAGGAGCCCCGCAGCTGCGGGCCCCTGAACGGGAATGCCTTACTCGCTAGGGTCCTTGGCGATTTCTGTGGAGGGGTATCGTGGCCTAAACGCCGACGGCCACTTTCAGGAAGCACATGTTTCACGTACTGGGCATCATCGCAGATAAAGCGATTTCAAATCTGAATTCATGCTTCACTAATGAGATGCGAGGCCTGCAAGGATCAAACGTAAAACGCCACTCTAACCATGAGCATGTTTGGGTGAGCCGTTTCTTTCCATCACTGGGACTTGCCAGGAAACCAGTTTTTGAGAATTTTCTCGCCGGATCCATCATTTTTCATTTTTTCTAATGATAGGTTTACCGCGTCCAAAAGCTCTAAATTATTTTTGGAGATTCCCCATGCAAGTTTTTCATTATTCATCAGTTCGGGAAAGGAAACAAGGTCTGCTTCGTTTTTAGCCGCAATCCACCAGATCATGGGGGCGTCATGAATTAGCATATTGATTTTACTACTTTTCAAAGCGGACACCGCAGCGTCCTTTGAATTGTAGATAATCACTTTTGCATTTACATAGGTATCCAGAACATAGATTTCACCCGTGGTGTTTTTTACGGCTCCAACCTTAGTGCTTTGATGACGAACGATACTCGGCATTAATCCATTTGCGGCATAATCCGATCGCCTAAACAGAGCGGTAAGTCCTGAAATCATATACGGTTTACTGAAATTAACCCTATATTCTCGGGGTTGGGTAATGGTCATACCGGACATAATGATATCCGTCTTATTTTTCTCGATATACTCAATCTGCTTAGCCCAGGGTACTTCGATAAATACAATTTCCCGCCCCAAGTCCTGGCCCAGTTTTTCAGCAAAGGAAGCTTCAACCCCAGAGATTTGACCGCCTTGCTTAAAAATGACAGGGGGAGAATCCGCCGTGATCCCTACCCGCAAAATAGATGGGTCCTGCTGCACCGACAGGGACGTGCAACCGGTAAATAGGCTAATAAGGGCAAGTAGTAAAAGAAATCGTTTCATAAAGAGGTCCTGAAATTGTTTAGAAGAAATCTTACTATGCTGAAATATCTCAAAAGTTCCATCTCTAAATCCCGGCTCCTTCGCTTATGGGCGCATTCCACAATTAGTGTAAATCCCAATAGGTATCGCTATCGGGATCAGAATAAGAATCGAAATATTCTGATGGCCATACTTCGCACGATAAGTGGGTTCATTTTACTTGTTATGGTTTCGATCCCGATAGCGATCCTGATACAAATGCCGACCTTTACCCATTGTGGGATACGTCTTTCGCATACGAAGCCCACGCTCTTCAAAGCTCGACAAAGCGACTTAGATATTGTGATAAAGGACTATGCTCGACACCCCAACTTTATCTGTTGTTTTACCTATTTATAACGAATCGGAGGCGATTACGCTCGTTCTACAGGAACTGATAGAGGTTTTGGAAACCAGATGGCCTTCCGCATGGGAGCTTTTGGCGGTAAATGATGGTTCTACAGATACTACTTCGGAAAAGATCCGTGCCTTGTGCGTCAAATATCCAGGACTCCGATTGTTAGACCTCGAAGCAAATGTGGGACAATCCGGAGCCTTATGGATGGGATTTCAGGAAGCACAGTCTCCGTGGTTGGCTACCTTGGATGCCGATGGACAGAATGATCCTGCTGATCTACCCGGCATGATGGATGAACTGGGAGATGCGGATGCCATCTTCGGCTACCGAGCAAACCGCCAAGATACCGCGTCCAAAAAATTCGGTAGCAAGCTGGCCAATGGATTTCGAAATTTTATTTTGAAAGAAGAAATTCGGGACACGGGTTGTGCGATCAAAATTTTCCGAAAATCCCTTACGACGAATCTAACTCCTTGGAATGGTATGCATCGCTTTTTGGGTTCGCTATTTATGATGCAAGGAGCAAAAATTGTCCAAAAACCAGTCAATCATCGGGCACGATCTGCGGGAACGAGTAAATACACGAATTGGGGACGTTTGAAGAAAACCTGGTTGGATCTATTTGCCGTCCGCTGGCTTCGATCACGTCATGTGCAGGTATCTGTAAAAGAATCGTAATCCTTCGCTTCTACTTTCCTTATCGCTTTCACTATGCCCTACATTCACCGCCTCCACCCGGAAATCATTCACTTCAACGAAACCCTTGCCATTCGCTGGTATGGTCTTTCCTATCTCCTTGGGTTTTTATGTGGCTACCTTCTGCTCAAAAAACTGATCCAACGGAAACAGTTAGATCTACGCGCAGAGCAGTTACAAGACTGTCTCACCTCGTTTTGTGTATTTGGGGTTATGATTGGCGGGCGAATAGGATATTTTCTCTTTTATCAGCCTGAAACCTTAGTCAGCGACCCTCTACAATTTTTTAAAGTCTGGGAAGGCGGGATGGCGAGCCACGGCGGAATACTGGGCGGTATCGCGGTACTCGCGTGGTGGGCGCACAAACACAAAAAGTCTTTTTGGCAACTCACAGATAATTTTGCGGTGGTCATTCCTTTGGGCATTGGCTTTGGGCGCTTAGCCAACTTTATCAACGGAGAACTGTACGGGAGAATTACGAACGTTCCTTGGGGGGTAGTTTTCCCCTTGGAACAAAGCGCGTTTAATCCCGGAAATTCGATGGCACATTTGCGCTATGATTTACCCACACTTCAACAGGCGTACGAAAGCGGATACTTACATCTACGTCACCCCTCGCAACTCTACCAAGCCCTCTGCGAAGGATTTCTCCTGTTTGCTCTTTTATGGATCCTCAGAAAACGCCCCTGGAGCCAAGCCCAAAACGGGCGACTCAGTTTGGTTTTTCTTATAGGCTATGCGCTAGCCCGCTTTATCGTCGAGTTTTTCAGGGAACCAGACGCGCGGATGTTTTTCGGCTGGATGTCCACCGGGCAGTTTCTTTCCCTGTTTATGATCATTGGGGCATTGATTGGGTTGAAGTTGATTAGGACCAAAAAAGTTTAACCACGGATGAAGATGATGTGCACGGGTGATTTTAGATAAATAAATCGATCAAGGTGCCCTCACTCCATTTTTTATGTAGGGAATGAGGGCACCTTGCCCGATGAAAAAAATGTTCCAACTACATCAGTGTACATCATCTTCATCCGTGGTTTTTACATTCTTCTAATTGCCCAACCTTGCATCCACTCCGATGCTAGGGTATCTAAGCCCCATGAAAATACTTTTTGTAGGCGACATTATGGGTTCGGCAGGCCGCAAGGCATTTATGGATATTGCGATCCCGATGAAACAACGGGGTGACGTAGATGTCATTATCGTAAACGGTGAAAATGCCGCTAATGGCAAAGGGATTAATCCCGATATGGCAGCCAAGTTTTTGGATGCGGGTGCGGATGTCATTACCCTTGGCGACCACACCTATGATCAACGCCAAATCATGAATTACCTCAACGAGGAAGAACGAATTCTACGTCCGGCTAATTTTGCCCCAAGCTCTCCAGGTAAGGGTTGGATAACGGTACAAACCTCCAAAGGACCGCTTACCGTAATTAACCTCATTGGCCGCGTGTTCATGAATCCCTATGATTGCCCCTTTCGGATGGCGGATAAAATTCTAAAACTCGCACCCCGAAATCAACCCATCTTTGTGGACATGCACGCTGAAGCTACCTCTGAAAAAATGGCCATGGGATGGTATCTTTCAGGCCGGGTGAGTGCAGTGGTCGGGACTCACACCCATGTTCAAACCTCGGATGCGCGTATTTTGAATGATTATACCGCCTACTTGACGGATGCGGGCATGACCGGATCCAAAGATTCCGTGATCGGTTGCGAACGCGAAGCGGTCTTAAAGCGCTTTCTCACCGGACTTCCTGCGCGCTTTGAACCGGCGAATAAAAATGTGTCTCTCGAAGGCTTCCGTGTAGATTGTGAACGAACCGGAAAAGCGACCTTAGCCGAGGGCGTCCGCATTCAGCATGAAGGTTGAAGAACCTTTTCAGAGGCGTATTTTATCCGTCCGGGAGGTTACCGGACAGGTCCGACAACTGCTGGAGCGCCAAATTGGGCGGGTCTGGGTAGAGGGGGAGTGCTCTAATGTTTCCGCTCCGAATTCCGGACATATCTACTTCACGCTGAAAGACGAAAACAGCCAGATTCAAGCGGCGTGGTTTAAAGGACGTCGTTCCCCCGAGGCCTTAATGCCCAAAGACGGGATGAAGCTTCGGGTCTACGGACTGATCACCGCATATGAACGTGGAAGCCAGATCCAAATCATGGTGGAGGAAGCGGAGGACAGCGGTCTGGGAGATCTACAAAAACGCTTTGAGAAGCTAAAACAAAAGCTCAAAGCAGAAGGGCTTTTTGACCCAGAGCGGAAACGCCCCCTCCCCCTGCTGCCTCGGAAAATTGGAGTAGTTACCTCCCCAACCGGGGCCGCAATTCGGGATATGCTTCAAGTTCTGAATCGACGTTTTCCTGATCGCCATGTTCTGATTGCCCCAGTGCCCGTGCAAGGCCAAGCCGCAGCGGCAAGCATTGCCAGGGCCATAGATTATTTCGCCAAGGCCCAAAATGTGGATGTGATCATCATCGGTCGTGGCGGAGGCAGTTTGGAGGATCTCTGGGCCTTCAACGAAGAAGTAGTGGCTCGTGCTATCGACAGATGCCCCCTGCCCTTGATTTCCGCGGTGGGCCACGAAGTCGATTTCACCATTAGTGATTTTGTAGCCGACCTCCGAGCGCCCACACCCTCTGCTGCCGCGGAATTGGTCATAGGACGCAAAGAAGATTTCGAAAATATAGTCAGCCGACTGGATCAACGATTGCAGAGTGCGCTCAACCAAAAGCATCTACTACTTCGTAATCGTTTGAATGAACTGCGCAGTCACAAACTCTTTCACGAACCCGTCCATTTGGTGGCCGGATATCGTCAGAGTATCGTCCGCTACGAGGATCGGATGCAACGATCTCTCTTGCGGGTAGTTCAAGAGCCACAACGCAAGCTAAGCGAACAACGACTACACCTCCGACACACCCTCGAACATCAGGTACGAGAGTCCCAACGACGTATCGATGAGTTGGATGAAAAACAAAACCGACTTCTGCTTAATCGAGTAGACCAAAAACGGACTCAGGTGAAAACGCTCGAACGACAACTCAACGCCCTCAACCCCTACCAAGTTCTCAAACGCGGTTTCAGTATCACACGTGATGAAAAAGGCACCGTGATCACCGAGGTGGAAAACCTAGAGCCAGGCATGAAACTCGAAACCATTACCCATGGTGGAAAGCTTCATTCCACCTTGGATGATGTGGAACATAGTAAATAGGCTTCTGTTTCAGGGGATATGGAGTACTACCGCTGGCTGCCGTACTTCTCAACAAGTTAAGCATCACCGATACGCAACCTCATTCCAACGTATTTCTTTTTTGAACTCTCGGAGTTTGGTGTCCCGATCGATGACCAAGAGTTCCACATCCGCCATTTCGCAGAAAATTTCGATATGTTCGGTTCGGAGTTGTTGGGAGTATACGGTATGATGAGCGCCTCCGGCTAAAATCCAGGCCGCGGCAGCAATTTTGAGACTAGGTTTCGGTTCCCAGAGTACTCGGGCTACAGGGAGATGAGGTAGCTCGTTATCGGGGACGACGGCGTCCACTTCGTTTACAATCATTCGAAATCGATTTCCCATATCTACTGGGGAGACATTGATGGCGGGTCCGGCGGGCGAGTTGAACACTAAACGTGCAGGGTCATCTTTGCCACCGATTCCTAGAGGATGAACTTCGATTCGAGGCTGTGCGTCTGTGATCGACGGACAAATCTCCAGCATATGCGAACCGAGAACTTTGTCCCCTGATAGATCAAAGTGATAGGTGTAATCTTCCATAAAAGAGGTTCCCCCTTCCAGCCCCTGCCCCATCACTTTCATAATCCGAGTCATAGCTGCGGTTTTCCAATCTCCTTCGGCTCCAAACCCATATCCTTCTGCCATCAAGCGTTGTACGGCAAGGCCAGGAAGTTGTTTGAACCCATGTAGATTTTCAAAAGTCGTAGTAAAGGCTTTGAAACCTCCCTCTTCCAAAAAGCTACGCATCCCAATCTCCATACGAGCTTGCTCAGCGATGTGTTCGGGGTTTGCGGCTTCGGAAATCTGATAGAGCTTGCGATACTCGGCCATCAAATCGGACACTTGTGACTCTGTAACCTTATCCACAGAGGCTTTCAGATCCCCCAACCCAAATCCGTTGACGGCGTAGCCAAATTTTAATTGGGCTTCGACTTTATCGCCTTCGGTAACCGCGACCTCCCGCATATTATCTCCGAAACGAGCCACTTTCAAATGGTTTGATTCATGCCACGCTAGGGCCACCCGTGACCAATCGGCCAGCTCTTCTCGAATAGAGGGATTCTTCCAGTGCCCGACCAAAACCGTGCGGGCCTTTCTCATACGCGAACAGATAAACCCGAACTCCCTTCCGCCATGCGCCGATTGGTGCAGATTCATAAAATCCATATCGATGCTATCCCAAGGAATGGCAGCTCCAAATTGGGTATGCAAATGAACAAAAGGCTTATTCAGGGCGCTTAATCCAGCGATCCACATTTTCGCAGGACTAAAGGTATGCATCCAAGTAATAAGACCCACGCAGCTGTCGTCTGCATTAGCATCCCGACACATTTCATACACCTCATCTGGAGTTTTGACGGTGGGTTTCCACAGAATTTCAATAGGTATCGAAGCATCCGAATGTAGAGAGCTGGCGATTTCTTTAGCATCGGAGGCAACCTGTTCGAGAGTTTCCGGACCGTAGAGATGCTGACTGCCCGTGATAAACCAAAGTTTTTTTGTAGTGCTCATATCCTATTCCTAGAGTGGGTTAATTTGTCCATAGGTCGCCTGTGCGCCATGCTTACGAAGGTAGTGTTTATCCAAGAGATGAGAATCGACCGGAGAGATGTCAGGGTTGATCGCTATGGTGTTTAAGGCCATGGTAGCAACCTCTTCCAAAATTTGGGCGTGGGTTACGGCTTGCAATGCATCTTTTCCCCAAGTGAAAGGCGCATGAGCGGAAACTAAAACTCCAGGGATTTCCATCGCCTTCAGCTTGTGTTGCCTGAAATGTTCAACAATGACCTTGCCAGTGTTACGTTCATAGCCGTCTTCGATTTCCGCCTTGGTCAATGGACGCGTGCAAGGAATGGCCCCATAAAACGTATCGGCATGGGTCGTTCCCAAACAAGGAATAGCTCTTTGCGCCTGAGCCCAAGCCGTCCCAAAGGGAGAGTGGGTATGAACAATTCCTCCAATTTCGGGAAATTGCCGATACAGCTCCAAATGAGTTTCGGTATCCGAAGACGGAGTTAACTCTCCGGTCAGCTTTTTACCCGTTTCTAGCGAAACGATCGGTATGTCAGCAGGGTTGAGATTTTCGTAACTCACCCCACTCGGTTTTATTGCAAATACCCCCTTTTCACGATCCACCTCACTGGCATTCCCCCAGGTGAGGATAGCTAGCTGGATGCGATGAATTTCTTTATTCGCCTCGCACACCTTTTGTTGAAGAGATTCAAAATTCATGATCCGCTCCTTTGCGCGTTTCGTAGGGTAAGTAACTTCTTCATTACCTCAAATTGATTTTCGGAATAGTCTCGGGTGCCAAATAAATCATGGAGTCGTTTGTAAAGCTGGAACAGTTCTTCATACACTCCGACGCTTATAGAATTGGGTATGTACTGTTCATCTCGAATCCGGGTCATCTTTTTCCCAGCGCTTTCGAAATCATCATACACCCCTGCGACCACGGCAGCCGCCATTGCAGATCCTAAGGCGCAGGTTTGATCGCTCGAAGATACGTGCATAGGACAGTTGAATACATCCGCATAGATCTGCATCAGCATGGGGCTTTTCAAGGAAATACCTCCGCAACAAACCACACGCTCAATGGTTACGCCATACTCCTGCATACGATCCCGAATCATTCGCGCACCGAAGGCGGTAGCCTCTACCCAGGTCCTAAACAGTTCTGCAGGAGAAGAATGTAGGGTTAATCCTAGTACCAGACCGGTTAATTCCTGATCGACCAACACGGTTCGATTTCCATTGTGCCAGTCCAAGGCTAACAAGCCGCTTTCGCCTGGTTTTAACTGCATCGCCTCCTGATTGAGAGCCGAATGGTCCAAGCCCGATCCTGGTTGAAGTTTATGAACGTACCAATTAAAGATATCACCTACTGCAGATTGCCCGGCCTCGATGCCGTAACTTCCCGGCAACACGGATTCAGGCACTATGCCACATAATCCAGGAATATCTTGCAGATCATTTTCGAGAGGCAAAACTGCCAAATCACAGGTAGATGTACCAATAACTTTTACCATTGTGCCAGGTACGATACCGCAACCTATGGCTCCCAAATGACAATCGAAGGCTCCAGTCGCCACGGGAATTCCCGCAGGCAAGCCCAAAACTTCTGCCCATTCGTTAGTCAAAGCTCCAACCGCTTGCGACACGTTATAAGCTTCAGAAGGTAGACTCGCTTTAATTTTCCGTAAAACCCCATCATCAAACTCCGACAAAAAATCATCGGAAGGATATCCCCCCCAGTCCTTATGAAAAAAGGCTTTGTGACCCGCCGCGCAGATACCCCGTTTAAGTTGATCCAGGCCCGTGGTTCCGGTTAGTACAGCGGGTACCCAATCAGCTAACTCTACCCAGCTAGCCGAGGCTTCAAAAACATCCGGAGCAGAGCGTGCACATTTCAAGAGCTTTGCCCAGTACCACTCCGAGGAATAGATGCCACCGCATTTCGCCAGATATTCCGGGAATTTCCGTCCCGCGATCTCAGTAATTTCTGCGGCCTCTCGGGTCGAGGTATGGTCTTTCCATAACCAAGCCATGGCAGATGGATGTTCATAAAATTCGGGTTTCAGAGCCAAGGCTTTTCCGGAGGCATCAACAGGAATAGGAGTGCTTCCGGTACTATCTACCCCGATGCCGACCACTCGATTCGCAACACCATCTCCAGCCAAAGCCAACGCTTCGGTAACCGTAGCTTTTATTCCATCTAGGTAATCTTGAGGATGTTGACGGGCTACATTTGGATCCTGAGGATCGATAAGTACTCCCATATCACCATGGGGATACTCAAACACAGACGAAGAGACTTCCTTACCGTTAGACGTATCAACAAGTAAGGCTCGAACGGTATTCGTTCCAAAATCTAAACCAATTGTAACTGCTGACATACATAAACTCCCAAATAAAAAGATAGACTTATTTAATCAAATTAAATATGTAGTACTATCTCATATTCACGATGAAAGCTTCAATGAAAAACGGTAATAAAAAAATAAGTTCCGTCGGGGCTACCCGCCAACTCAACTTAAAACGGGTGGTGAGTCAAATGCGTCGTCTAAAGGACTTCTCTAGAATCGATCTAGCAAAAAAATTGAAGATCAGTAGTCCCACCATGACCAAACTGTTCGCACAGCTTGAGCAACAGGATCTCATTTCACTCAGCCCTAAAACCGATAAAAGTTTTGGCCGCCCTAAGATTCTCTATCAGCTCTCCCCCACCCTGCAGATCGCTACAATCGTGGTAGATGTGGAAACCACCCAAGTAGCTTTTTCCAGTCTGGGCTGTGAAAGGGATACGGAGGTTTCCATTTCCTTTCCCACCCAGGGACCTGCCAACGATTTCTTTACGACGCTCACATCCAAATTTCGTCGTTTGCAGGACACATACGAGTGTTCTATCCAACTCGTAGGGATTTGTATTCCAGGTCTCGTTGATACGGACAGCGGAACCAGCATGTTGAATCCAAACATCCCTTGGTTGGAAAGCATCCAGATTGCGGAGGAGATGAGCAAACGAGTTAAAGTGCCTACCTTTATCATGCACGAGGAAAAGGCTTTATGCCGCGCACAGTTTCAATCCTTGGACGACAGCTCATCCTACATCACTTTGGATTTTAGTTCCGGAGTAGGAATGGGGGTAGTTGAAAACGGTAATTATCTTAAAGGAAGATCTGGTTTCGCAGGTGAAATAGGGCATGTGGTTTTGCGACCAGATGGGAAACGCTGCGGATGTGGAAATCGCGGCTGTCTGGAAACCATTGCTTCGGATCGGGTCTTTAAACAAGACCTAAACCTGACGATGACCGAGGCGTTGCTAGAGTTGAGAAAGGGCACAAAACGAAGCCTCTCGGTGGCTGAACACGTGATGAAAGCTCAAGCTTCGGGCATGGCTATGGTGATCACGATGTTTAATCCTGAAGTTCTGTTTATCCATAGTCGCTTAGCAAACGTATACCCCAACTATCTCAAACGAATTCAAGAAGAGACTCAAAAACAAACGCTTTCCCTCTCTTACAACGATTGTTCGATTCAAGTAGCGAAAGAAGGCAAGGTCGGAGGGGCGATTTACCTCACGATAGATCAGTTGATTGAGCAATCGATTTAAGGATCAATATCGTATGCTGCAGACGCTTGCGGCCGCTTTGGGTTAGCCCAGCCTGCTGGGTCGGGGAAACGTCAGCAAGCTGACTGCAGAAAAGCGGCAGCGCAACTACACCCGCGATATACGACTGGTTTCCTCGCTTCGGAAAAGATTCTTTTTCATCTTCCTACGTTCGGAAGTTGAATTTCGTCCAAATGAGATCATTATAGATCTATGTTCGGACTAAAAGCTTGGATTCATGCCTCAGGATGTGTTGGAAAAACTCTTCATATGGAAGATCTTTCCCCCGACCCCTATCTTCAATTTGATCAGTGGATGCTCAAAGCTAAAAAGGCTGGGTTGCCAGAACCGAATGCGATGTCGGTCTGTTCAGTTGATCAGGAAGGTCGACCGAGTCAGCGTATGGTGTTGCTCAAGCATATCAGTCAGGAACGGGGCCTGTTTTTTTACACCAATTATGGGAGCCGGAAAGCGAAAGAATTAGATGACCACCCGAAAACCTCTGTTCTCTTTCACCAACATATTTTGCAACGGCAAATTCGAGTTTATGGAATAGCTTCTCGCGCGACACGCGAAGAATCCGAAGCGTATTTTAAAACCAGACCGCGGTCGAGTCAGTTGGGGGCATGGACGTCTAAGCAGAGCGAAATTTTGGACCATCGAGAGACTTTCGAAAAACGTTTTGAGGATATTTCCGAGCGGTTTAAAGGCCAAGACGTTCCCTGCCCTGAGTTTTGGGGAGGCTACCGAATCCTACCGGATTCCTTCGAGTTTTGGCAGGGTCGCGCTTACCGCCTACATGATCGATTTGTCTACAGCCTAAATGCGGAAGGCGGCTGGGACCGTGTAAGGTTGTACCCTTAAGTTATTTTGTGCCCCTTCGCGGCTAAATGTCCAGAGCCTCAGGCTTCCGCCATCACCGTTTTTTGGATCAGAAAAGGTTCCCATTCAGGAACATGGTGGGTGTTTCTCAAAAAAAGCGTCATGGGTAATACCCTAGGTGGCTTTGGATCTTTCAGTAAATGTAATCCGGCTTCATTCGGAGTTCGATCTCCTTTCCGGTTGTTTACCCGTTTACAACTTAACACGCAGTTATTCCAACTGGTTTGCCCCCCTTTTGAACGAGGGACCACGTGGTCAATATTTCCTTCCTCTCCAGCCAATTTACGGCCGGTGTACTGGCACCGTCCGTTATCACGATCGCGAATGGCCTGATACGAAAATTTAGGGTGTCGCATAGGAACCTTATTGTAGTGTACAGATAAAATGACCCGGGGAACTCGCAGGTGTCCTTTTACAATTCCAATAGACCAATCCGATTCGCGTACAGGCAAGACCAGCCATTTTTCCCAGTTAACAGGGTACATGCTTTGGGCAACATCTATATCCACTCCCAAAGCGTTACCTGCAGCCATCTGGCAAAAAGCATGCGCAGGCGTGGTGGTGTTTACCGCCTGCCAGTTTCGATTTAGGACCAATACAACGTTTTTTTCGAGAACAGAATTCATAACCGTAATAAAGTTAGCCGAGTAAACGCTGTTTACAAGCACAGGTCAACCCATGAACGACCGAAAAAGGTGAGAAAACGGTTAAATCAAAAAAATCAGTCTTGTTCTAAACGTTTTTCTATAGCGGCAGCCGCGGCTGCAAATCCAAAACTACCGGTCACAAATCCTGCGGTTCCATATCCACTCGCGCAGTCCAACCGTAAATTTTTGTCTGCTTCCTTGGTTATGCATACCGATCCATCCGACTGAGGATAGCGCACAGGCTCAGGAGAAAAGATCGCAGGGATTTTCCATTTTTTTCGGAGATTCCGAGGGAATCGGTGTTCTTGGCGTAAATTCTTTCGCACCTTGTACAAAAGTGAGTCACCATGGGTTCGCGAAAGATCTGTACATTGAATGCGAGTGGGATCTGTTCTTCCCCCTGCAGCACCGACAGTTACGACATCCAGTCCACGCGCTCTACATTCCGAAAGCAAGAGGCATTTATGCGAGATACTATCAATACAATCCACAATCACATCTGGCGATCGGCTAAGAAGATCCTCACAATTTTTTTGATTAAAAAAGACGAGTTCTTCATCCACACGACAGGTTGGATGAAATGTATGAATACGTTTCACCATGGCGTTAACTTTACTTTGACCAATGGTTGAAACGCTTGCATGCACCTGACGGTTAAGATTGCTGATACAAATATCATCCATATCAATTAAGGTCAGATGGCCTACCCCTGCTCTGGCCAACGCTTCGGCCACCCAACTACCAACGCCACCAATTCCCACGATACAGATACGAGAATCGTAGAGCTTCTGAGCTCCAGATTTTCCATATAAACGTTCCGTCCCCCCGAACTGAATAGAGGGATCCCTCAAATGAGCGTTATCAACGAAGTCCATGCCCACGCTTTGTCGTATTTAATCTAAAATACAAGTCGATGACGAAACCTTATCGCTATTTTACACTTGGTCTAATTCCTGCTAATTTACTAAACTGAAAATTCGATTAGACCTATGAAAATGAAAATTGCCGCTGCATACAAAGATTCTATAGGAAAATCGATCAAAGATACTGAGGGAGGTAACCTACGGTCCATAGACATCAAAGATTGACAAATTATACTTTTTGCAAAGAATACAAATACATCTAAACCGAGGAATTCCTTTTATGATATCATTAAAACGTACTGCACTACTACTTCTTGCCACCCCTTTTATACTTAATGCCCAATCGGTATTGGAACAACATTCTCCTGAAGGCCAAAATGTTCGACTTGCCTGGGCCTTGGATGCCGATGGCGGTGTGGATGATGGTGAATATGAAGGTTTTGAAGTTGCCTATGCTTCAGAAATTTATCCCTTAGACCAAATGGTGATTTCGTATGGATATTCTAAGCCAGACGGAAATTCGATGCACTCGGTTTTGTTATCCGTTGAAGAGTTCTACCCGATTGCAAATAAATTAAAATTTTACGGCGTTGCTGGTTTTGGTTACATTTGGACAGACTATGCGGCTGGGGTCTCAGGTGACAGCACAGGCTGGTTTGGCAAAATCGGTTTGGGAGGAATTTTTGAACTCAATGACCGCTTTGATTTGTATGCGGAAATTGCCTACCTTGCCAGTGACCGTGATCTATGGCTGGACGGATCCGACGCGGTTGATTCCACTAATGCGAATGCCCTCCTCGGTTTCCGCTTCAAATATTAAGCTCTCTGCTCCCTCATTACACGAAAGCCACGATCTTCGGATCGTGGCTTTTTTTGTGAACCGTTTTCTCGCCAATAAGTTTTTTTTTTACCGAGAAACTACGTGAATGTGTACCATCCCTCTGGCCGATGCGAGCGACAGCTCGGGCAAACGAAGGCCCCGTTCTGGAGAAAAGTACACTGGAATTTCAAAAAGAGACCCGAGCTAACATTATAAATGCATTCATTTCGGAACGGAAGTAGAGGGGAAAAAAATTTTCGACTAAACCAACTTATATGAGATTTTCAGGCATAGCCTCAACAAACTCTTTTATGGTATCGCGTACCCTACGATATTCATCCAACTGTTCTTCCTCGGAGGCCCCCTGTTCGGCCAAGGCTTTGGCCAGACGCGGAGGATCGTCAAACCCCGCATGGACAACCTTGCAATCCTGAGGGAACCAAGGACAGGTTTCGTGTGCGTGATCACATACCGTTACCACTACATCTAAGGGCGTCTCTCTAAAATCATCGATAGATTTGGACGTATGTCCCTGTATATCTATTCCCGCCTCCAGCATCACTTTTATAGCCGACGAATTAAGACCATGAGCTTCAACTCCCGCACTGTATACGGTTAGGTGATCTGATTTTAGCGCACGGGCCCAGCCTTCGGCCATTTGACTTCGGCAAGAATTCCCTGTGCAGAGAAAGAGCACATTGAGTTTCTCTACGGAATCCGCATCAGAGGACGTTTGGTTCACCCCTTCATTCTCTTGTGGTTCTTCCGGTTTAATCCATCCCAATTCCAGAGCTACTTCCTGCTGAACTTCCGTAATTTGTTCTAGCGTTAATTCCGGATCTGGAATCAAAAAGGTCTCCCCACTCTCTTTATGTTCATAAATTCGAATCTGACGGCCTTCCGCGTCTCGTTGAACCCCTCGTTCGATAAAGATACGTTTACGCTCTAACATGACCGCCAAAATAAATACCGTGTTAATCGTGGACTCATGTTTTTCCTCCACCAGTTGACGAAGGGTTTCCTCTGCATTTTCCTCTTTGAAAGCAGATTCCTTTTTAGGAGGAGGTTTCCGGTATTGCGTTTTCCAATAGAACAGAGCGCCCTCTTGTTTATCTTTGTTCCAGACCTCACGTTTGTAGTCTTCTCGAACCATTCCGCTGGGGTAATTTATCAACCGGGAAATGATTTTCTCCCCTTCTTCAAAGCCCTCACCTGTTTCAGAACACACATGTCCCCTAGCCTTCACTTCCCAAGAAGAGGATTTTTTGGATGTATAGGGCAACATAGGATTTCTCACGGGGTTTCAGATTTTTGAAAGTCTGGATAACGCTTCTGCAACTCGTCGATTGTCTGCTTTGCTTTGGAGGCCTCTCCAGCTTTTTCAAATGCATCCGCGGCACGTACCAACGCTTCCGGAGAAAGTTCAGAGTCATCAAATAATACAGCAATACTCATAAAGTGTTTTGCGGCACCGTTCCATTCGGCTTGAGCGTAACGAACCTTTCCACTGCCCATCATCCCCAAAATTTGCAGGTGGGCTTCCTCTAAAACAGATGCCAGGCGCGTGGCTTCTTCATAGTTCTTGATCGCGGCATCAAAGTCTTTGGTTTTCAATAAGAGGTCGGCTAATTTCAAATGCGCAACTACTGAGTCTACCGATTTGGATTGAAACGCAATACCTGATCTCCATGCGTTAATAGATTCTTGAAGTTTGTCCATTTTTTCCAGCTGAGTTGCCAAGGCATACTGTCCAAGTTCATTTATTACATTTTTTCGGTACTCTTTAATCATTTCCGTAGCAATTTGGTCTATCGCGTGGCCTTGATCCGTTTCTTCCGCAACCGAAAGTAACCAGAGGAGTAAGGTGTCCGAAAGATTCTTTCCACTAATAGAACCCAGCAGGGGTAAAAAGGTTTCCAAAGCTTTTTTCGAATTCTTTTCGCGATAATAAGATTTACCTAGTCTCATTCTTGCAGGAACAAGCCATTGGTCTTTGAGCTCTCCCTCCAATGCCGATTCCAAATACGCCTGAGCTTGCTTAGGTTCAGCTTGTTGATCAAACAACACTCCTAACCAATAGTTCCCTGTCGCAAGCGGGGCTCCTTCAGGTTTCAATTCCAAAAAGGCTAAAAGGTGTTTTTGAGCAAAATCAAAGGATTCTAACCGAATCTCTACTAGAGCTACTTTTAACAGAAGCTCCTTACTCGGTTCTATAGATAAAACAGTATCCCATTTAGCTAATCCTGCTTTCACCTCGCCCGCTTGAACTAACAGATTGCCGGACTGCTCGAGGGCATCTAGCGATCTGGGATCTAGAGGATAACGACGATGAAAATCAGCTAGAGCTTCTGCGGCAACGTTTTCTTGGCCACTTTCAACTAATAACAAAGCACGAAAATAAAGAGAATCGGCAGCTCGCTCGTGCTTCGGATATTGATGGACAATTCTGGTATATAGTTCAATGGCTTGTCGAGTGTCTCCAGCCCCACGGGAACTTTCCGCAAGCATCCACAGGCCATCAATCTCTCTCCCAGGCACTTGTTGGAGATCTGAAGCAAAAGCGACGACTTTCTCATGCTCCCCCCTCTCGGCATAGGTACTAGCCAACTCATAAACCGCTATTCCTCTAAACCTGCTTTTGGGATAGGTATCTAAAAGGGATTGAAAGCTTTCAGAAGATTCCTCTTTTTTGTCTAGGTTCAAATAGCTCATTCCATTCAGATAGAGCCAAGTGTCTCCATCCGATACTTTACGGGTTTCCGAGGTATTAGATGAGAGGGTGAGAGCTTTCTCATAATTGCCTGCTTGTAATTGAGCCCAAGCCAAATGAATCATCCCACCACGCACACGAGCACTGTCCGGAAACGTGACCCAGAGTTTCCAATATAGATCAGCGGCCGCCTCAACATTTTTTGAAGAAACCTCCAAGGCTGCCAAACTCCACAGGACTTCAATTTCGAAATCGCGGGAAGGAGGATTTACTAATGCCTTTTCATACGCGCTTCGCTTCGCGTCGATTCCACCCTCGAAAAGAGCTGCTATTCGAAGGGCCGCGTAAGAGGATAGTGGGTTTTTCGGGTAATCTCGGATCAGGCTATCATATAACGCTCGTGCTTCGGAGGGCTTACTCGTTTCAAGAATTTGAGCGAGGGTAAAACGAACAGGAGCATCAATCGACCTATCTATTTCTTGACCAACCAACTCGCGGAGAAGGCTTTCAGCTTCAGCCGTTTCGCCTTTACGATACACCGCATCCGCTAAGCGGTAGCGAGATCGCTGTGACGCAATACTTTGGCCACCCGCTTCCATGGCTTTTTTGAAATATACCAGAGAAAGCTCCGCTTGCCCCGTTCGACCAGCACTTTCCCCGGCCCGATAATAAATCACATCCAACTCTTTTGGTGCAGGCTCAGCCTGAATCAATTTTTGATATTCGATTAGGGCCAAATCATGAAATTCGCGCGCATACAAACCGTCTGCCAATCGACGTTGCTCCGCTCCGCTTGATGAACTCTGAGCACACACCCACGATCCACTGAAACACATACAAACAAAAATCAAGTTTCTCAAATAAACGGGCATAGCTGTTTTACTCAGGGATTCCAGTGGCAAAACTGATATTATAAATATCCGCAGCCCGACAGCGATCCATTACATTCATAATGTGCTTATAATCCACTTCCTCATCGCCGCGAACCACGACAGGTTGCCCTGGAAACAAATCCGAGACCCGCAAGAGGAGCTCGCCGAGTTCATCCAAATTCAACGAACGGCCATTGACCGCTACGTGACCGTCTTCAAAAATATTAATGATAATTTCTCCGGCCATTCGTTGTAAATTTTCTCCGGTTGCCGCCGTGGGTAGAGTAATATCCACTTCGGTTTCCCACTGAGAATAGAGAGTCGTGGTCATAAAAAAGCAAAGTAGCAGAAACACCACATCAATCATGGGTGCTAATTGAAACTGAATCGCAGAAGATTTATCTCCACAAAACTTCATTTCGGTTTCCGGTGAGCTAAGGTGGTAACAATTTCAGCAGCGACCAATTCCAGATTGGCGGTTAACTTAGCTAAGCGACCACGGAAAAAGGAATAAAACATCATGGCCGGAATCGCAACTATTAGCCCGGCAGCGGTTGTAACCAACGCTTGTGAAACCCCTTCCGCTAAAACGGTTGGTCTGGCCTGACCAATATTAAGTGCTACTCCGCTGAACGACTTCAGCATTCCCATCACAGTTCCTAGTAGTCCAACCATGGGGGCTATAACTCCGATATCCATGAGGTAGGTAATCTGAGATTGTAAACGTCCCACTTGACGGACCCCCTCGCCTTCAACCAATTGACGTAGTAATTCCGGATCCGCATCCTCTCCCGCACGCTCTAAATAATTCAGTGCGGTAAGGGTAATCGATGATGCTGGTGATGAATTGTTTTTACAGGATTTAATTGCCTCTTCAAAATCACCATTTTTCAAACTCAATTCTATTTCCCTCACAAAAGAAGCCGGTGTAATACGGCGATTATTGAAGGTTACAAAGAAGATTAAAATCAAGGTTAGAGCCACCACAGACATCGCCATAAGCAGAAAAAATATGATCCCACCGCTGTCCATGATTTGCTGTAGGTCTAGTCGACTGGTCATCTCTTCAACCGACGGCTGCACCTCAGTTATCAACCCTAGTTCTTGAGCGATCTCTTCAGTGGCATTGGTCGTTTGCGCACACAGGAGTTGTGCACTAAACAGGAGAGAAAATAATAGATGTTGTGTTCGTTTCATTAGGAATCCGATGTAAATATGCGGCTGTGTTTTGTGAAATATTCTAATCCCGATACAATAGTAATGACAGTAGCACCTGTCATGAGCATCCAGATTATCCAATGCAAGGTGAACTCAATTGATTTCAAGGTTTCGGGGTTGATGTCTGAAATAAAATCCTCAACTAGAGAAAGGGAAAGTAAGGTGAAGATAATTGCGATAAGTTGAAGTACGGTTTTCCATTTCCCCATGGGTCCGGCGGAGATAACTTCCCCTTTTTCAACCGCCAGTAAACGAAGTCCGGTCACCATAAATTCTCGGATAAGAATCGGCACGACTAAAAAGGCGGGCACTAAGGATGCGTTTGGGTAAGCCAGATCGAAACGGATTTCGACAAAGGATACCAAGGCAACCGTCACCAGAACTTTGTCCGCCAAGGGATCCATCAACTTACCAAAAGTAGTGGTGCCATATTTTGTACGCGCCAAGTATCCGTCTAACCAATCTGTGATACTAGCTATAACAAATAACAGGAGTCCGACAGTTTTAGCGTAAGGGAAAGAACAGCTTAAACAGAGCAACAACAGCAATGCGAAAACAAAACGGCTGCAGGTAAGTTGATTAGGTATATTCATAACTTATTTAAAGGAACTGGGTAATTGAAAAAAGACGGGCTCTGGGGGGCTTAATAACGGTTCGTCGATTACGGAGGCACTCTCGCTGTCGATAGCTACATTTCCTTCTCCGACACAGTTCTTTAGCCCAAAAAGAAGCAGGACCAAAACGAATGAGCCTCCTCCAATGATTTTGAGCTTAGGCGATTTTGTCCACGAGAAATCTAGCGAGTGTAGCTGACCTTTAAGTTTGCCCGCGACGACGTCGAACCCTTTACTAACCATGCTTGAAAAGGAGGGAGACGGACTGGAAGCCTCCCGGGAAATTTCAGGGTGTTCAAAAACCGTATCTCTCGTTTCCGGTACAGGTTTTGAAGGGACGTCTCTTTCAGGTTCCGCCACCATCGGAGCCACAACGGCGGGCTCGTCTGTTAGGGGTTCCCCTTTCTGTATTCGCTCGTAGAGTTCAATGAGGGGTTCATGATTCAAACCCACTTTTTTCGCGTATAACTTAATAAACCCACGAACATACATCGGAGCTGGGATAGATTCGTACTGGTCGTCTTCCAAGCCCTTGAGCTGTTGACTACTCATTCGAATAAGCAACGCCATTTCACTTTGCGACTTTCCTAGTTCTTCCCTAGCGGCTCTCAGTTGTTGCCCTGGTGTTTTAACTGTAGAACTCATGATTCACCTCCATCCTTTTGAGGAACTCCCTCATCCAAATCAATTAATATCTCTCTAGGCTCAGATCCTTGAGGTGGGCCAATCACTCCGTTTTCCTCTAATTGATCCATTAACCGAGCGGCTCGGTTATATCCAATACGTAACCTGCGCTGCAAGGAACTCGTGGAGGCTCTGCGGGTTTGCCGTATTACTTCAATCGCCTGTGAAACCAATTCATCTTCTTCTTCCTGGTCAGGTAAATCAGGTTTGGTACTCGCAATTTTTTCCGTGACCTTATTTTCGTAATCCGGTTTTCCCTGCTCTTTATAATGCGCTACAATCGCATTAATTTCCTCATCGGAGGTCCAGGCTCCCTGCGCCCGATTAAGTTTAGAGCTACTGGGTGATAGATATAGCATATCTCCTTTACCCAGAAGTTTATCGGCGCCAATAGAGTCCAGAATCGTGCGGCTGTCCGTTTTCTGAGCTACTTGGAAAGCAATACGCGCCGGGAAGTTGGCTTTGATGGTACCGGTTATCACATTTACCGAAGGTCGCTGAGTAGCCAAAATCATGTGAATACCTACCGCACGGGACAACTGGGCCAAGCGCGCAATATAGTTTTCAATTTCGGCTTGAGCCACCATCATCAAGTCAGCCAGTTCGTCAATTACCACGACGATATAAGGTAAGGTTTCGGGTACGGACTCCTGCTCGTCATCATCACCACCAAACAAATCACCTTGCTTAGCAATTTCACGATTGTTGAAGGACTTGATATTACGAACCCCACATTTAGCAAAAAGCTTATAGCGGTTTTCCATTTCCGTAATGGCCCAACGCAATCCCAAGCCTACTTTTTTAGGATCCGTGATCACCGGAACGACCAAGTGGGGAAGATCCCGATAGGCGGTGAATTCCACAATTTTAGGATCCACTAGGATTAATCGTAACTGGTCAGGAGTACGAGACATCAAGAGACCAGCAAGAAGCGAATTCATACAAACTGATTTACCCGAGCCGGTGGCGCCCGCGATCAATACGTGAGGCATACCCGCTAAATCATCGACCAAGTAATTTCCACTGACATCCACTCCCAGTAACATCGGCAAAGCTATTTTATCTTTCCGCCAATCTTTGCCTTGTTTCCAGTTTTTACTTTCGAGAATTTCCCGGGCCAGTACCACCGTACTGGTATTATTCGGTACTTCGATCCCCACAACTCCCTTACCTGGAATAGGTGCTTGCACCCGAATACTTTCAGCCTTTAAGGCCAAGGCGAGATTATTACTCAGGTTGGCAATTTTTTCAACCCGAACCCCGGCTGCGGGAAGTACTTCAAAACTGGTGACTACCGGACCTCGCTGTACATTTGTAATTCTAGCTTCCACCCCAAATTCCTTCAGAGTTGTCTCTAAATGCTTGCGTAAATATTCCTCACGGCTCCCATCCGATTCTACTTTCGCAGCGACTTCTTGCATTAAGGTGATTGAAGGAAGCGTCCAGGATTGGGCTGGGCCGCCTTCCGCATGGCCTGGTAGAGGTAACTCGCCTTCACCTGTTTGATCTTTTGACGTCGCAGATGTTGGTTTAGCAGGAGCATCTGATTTAAACACAGAAGGTTCAGAAGCAGGCTTAGGCCTTGATGGCGGAGCAGGTTCCGGTACGGGAACCGGAATATCCGGCACAGGTTCCTCGTCCATTTCGGGCTCAGGTAAAAATGGTAACGATTCATCTTGGGGCATGCCTGATGGCTCATCAATTCGGCTGGCAGGTCTAAATTCGTCAACTTCCGGTTTTCTAGGTTTTTCTTTCCTAGGCTTACGTTTTTTCCGAGCAGGCTTCTCTACAAGTTCATCCCCCTTACCTTCATTCTCAGCTTCATCTTCTAAATCCGGTGGGACCATCCAACGGTTCATCTTCCCGAAAAACCGACCCAAAGTGCCTCTGGGGTCTTTGAACAGAGCTGTAACTTGAAAATCAAAAAGGCAAACCGCTGAAATCAGCACCACTAAGGCCAACAAAATAGTCGTCCCAATTTCACCAAAAAGCGTCATCAAGATCATTGCACAGACTAAATGGCCGATTGCGCCTCCGGCAAACGGGATATTTAACTTTTCCGCTAAGGCGTTCATCGGCATTTGCATGAGTTCCATGGCGCAGGCCGCACAAAGAAGTAAGAGGGCCATCCAACCCAACTTATGGCTTACCTTTAAGCCAGGACGAATCTCATCCCCATACATGCATAACATCCCTTGGGCCCCTGTGAGCAAAGGAAGCACATAGGCCGCCACCCCCAAGGTTACAAACGCTTTGTAAGATACCCAAGCCCCCACCAAACCAATAATATTGGTAACCGGTTTACTAGGAGGGTTTTGTAACTTTGAAATATCCCAAGGATTGTACGAAAATAAGCTGAAAAGAAGCATGATGGTCAATCCAATCAGCATAATCCCTATTATTTGTCTTCGACCCGTCCGAGACGGTTCTTTTTCAGCTTTAGTTTTCTTAGCGGGAGCCATTACAAACCTCTAGAAAATCAAGTGGGTTTCCGCAAGCACTTATAGCTCCGACTTCGTGAACAGTGATGGGGAACTACTGATGAATAATGCAGGATAACTAATGCCGGAGGACTAGGCGGTTGCGCGGTGGCAACGCGTTTACTTCGAAGACGGGTCCTGGTGCCCAACACTCTAAGCAGACTCCGAAACGGAGTCCTCTGGAGGGCTGGTCTCCCCTAGTCCAAGATACTAGCAGGACTCCGAGGCGGAGTCCCTCCCAAGAGTCAAGGGTTTGAACACTTTTTGAATCTCAATTTAAAAGGGATACGTTACCCGGGGGTGGTGAGTCCCTTAGATACCTTGTAGGGCGCTTCGCGCAGGAGATTGAGGATTTACGTTGAAGTTTGAAGATGGGCCTAACTGCCGGAGCTCAAAAGGTGCATTAATCGATATCGATTGATGGGTCTACGTGGTTCCCTCTTTCTTCTAGGTTGAGTTCTTCTTGGACTTTCAGGAGGGCTACCACTGAAATCGCATCGGTAATGACTCCGGATTTTACCATATGAATGGCTTCAGCTAAGGGGAGTCTCTTCACCGTTAATTCTTCGCAAGGTTCGGGTGTGGGTTCCGCAACCTGCCTTATTCCTTTAGCCACATAGATATGCGCCACTTCATCGGTAACCGAATTGCTTAAATGAAGTTCCTGAATGAAGTTCCATTCCGAGGCTACGAGACCGGTTTCTTCAAGCAACTCTCGTTGAATCGCTTGAAGGGACGGTTGGTCTGGGTCTCCCCCACCCTCCGGAATTTCCCAACTGTAGGCCTTCAAGGGGTAGCGCCATTGGCCTACTAACCATGTGTATCCTTCCTCATCTATTGGCACCACTCCGGTAGCCACATTTTTCATATGAACCACCCCGTACATTCCTTCGGAACCGGAGGGCTGGATCACCTGATGATGGCTAACGTGTATCCATGGATTATCGTAGACCACTCGAGAGTCGAGGGTTTGCCAGGGATCTTGCTGACTCATCGAGCTTCAATAGGATGGCGAACCACAAAAACCCTGGCCTGCCCCGGACGCAAGGTCAGTTGGGTCAAATCGTTCGGGGGGGTGGTCTGGTGAAGTTCTCTCACGATTTCTCCATCTACATCTAGACGGATTAAAGCGCCCTCTTTGGACACGTTGAAGGCCACAACCACCGACTCCGGAATACCCGGACGAATATAAGCCAAGGTTCCTTGTTCACCATCTAGATGAAGAAATTCTATTTTATCATGATGTAAAGCTCTATGTTCTACCCGTAAGGCGATCAATTCTTTGAATTTTTCAAGTAAATTGGCCCGTGCAGGTTTATCTTTTAATTGCCACTGCAAGGGGTTCAACCCGACGACTTTGGGGGTCATTTCGCCCCATTCCTGGCCCGCATATAACATGGGCATTCCAGGAACGGTTAAGGTAATCGCGGCTGCGGCATGGTGCCGAGTAAAGGCTTCACCCGTGGTATACCCTTTCTCTAGGAGCTCGCGCACAAACCGCTCTTCATCGTGGCTTTCGATGTAGGGGATTCGTTGAAATCCATTCTCGTAAGCATGGTTCCGTGGATCCAGAATCTCTCTCATTTTTTCAGGTTCTTCGAAACGGCCTTCCGTAAACACCTTACGCATACGCCAGCGATAATGTCCGTCCCACTCGCCATCCAATTCCGTGCCACGGATCATATTAGGTTCGGAAGGTAAATTTTCTGCAATTTGAATCACATCGGGATCCGCTTGATCCACTACATAACTCATCCAACTCGCACCCCATTCATTGTATCCGTACCATTTTACCCACTGGGTCGCATCATAGCGGAATCCATCCACACCCCAAAACTTAACCCAATGCTCTAGCGTATCCTTAATATAACGTTTTAGATGTGGATTTTCCTGATCCAGCTTGGGGAATCCCCAGTTAAATTGATCGAATGGCATCGTAAAGGGATTCTCTTCCGGAGAGCCATGCATTTGAATTAAAGGCGATGATGCATCAATATGATTCAAAACAATATCAGTAATAAATCCTAGCCCTCGTTTTCGCGATTCTTGAAGAACCTGATAAAAATCCTGAGGGGATCCATACGCTCCTTCAATAGCCATGTGAAAGGCCGGATTATATCCCCAGCTTTCGGCTCCGGGAAAGGTTGTAACAGGCAAAGGTTCGATGATGTTTACACCTAAATCCTGAATATAATCGAGGGTTTCGATAAAACCCAGATAACTTCCGGGGGGAGCCATATCTGGGAGACTCAGCTCATAAATAACCCAGGTTTTGGGATCAGGAGCATCCCACTCCCCCAGCGAATCCGGCATCATCCCTATTCTCGTCCAAGCATGTTCCGGCAAATGAGACTCTTCCCCAGCCGGATTTTTCCATACCACATCCTTGCTCCAAGGATCTGCAAAAAATTCTTCTCCATTTAAAATATACCGATAGGAGAATACCTCATGCTCTTCGGCCTCTAAACGAAGCATCCAATGCCCATCGGTGGTTTTCTGCATTAAACGAGTCTGACGCTCTCCGTCACCCCGTTTCCATTCCAAGGACATAAAGCGTGCATTGGGCGCAAAGAGGTGGATGAGCCATTGCTTATTCCCTTCATAAGTCGCACCATAAGTGGCACCCTCAGGTAGAGGATCTACGGTTTCTAGTTTAGGTAATTTCCAAATGCGCTTGGTATCGGTTGAAAGGTGTCCATCCCGCATCATACGTACTTTTAGATCGTGAGGACCGTAACCCCAGTTTGTTGCATTTAACGGGTAGGTAAGGCTATCGGATAGAACAACCGAAATTTCTTTGCCGTTAAGATACAAACGTAATTGAACGGTGTTGTTAAAACTATTCCAAAAATCACTCAGACTTCCATTACAGATACATGCGTTGCGCGTAGTGTTCCTATCTTTTTCCCTGTGTCCCTCTGTTTTCTTGTATGGATTTAAGATGCATT